>Ga0079305_1003247_pt1 | contig 11473 bp, 6 predicted proteins | sample LMS_cellobiose_e_FD_79183 | JGI IMG/M metagenome (GOLD analysis project Ga0079305, IMG submission 79183) | Rumen-fistulated moose microbial communities from Alaska, USA - LMS_cellobiose_enrichment | ecosystem: Host-associated > Mammals > Digestive system > Stomach > Rumen fluid ... | reverse complement strand
CGGCGTTTGCCGAAGACCCGCGGCTTTACGATGACGATGTGGCGTTTCACAACATCGACTGTCTGATGACCGCGACCCGGGGCATTTCCTGCGTGGAAGCCTACGTTCAGAATCTGCCCGACGGCCGCCCCATGCTGAAAAAACCTTTGATCGCCCGCGCCAGTTCCCTCGTCTGCAACAACTGGCTCTACATTGCGGTTCTCGGCCATCACGAACGGCTCAAGGAACGCGATTTCACCGGCATGGGCATGGACTACCGGAGGGAAATGCAGAAACTGGAGATCGTCGGCGATCTTGCGCTCGGCGTGGACGGTCTGGAGGTGGATATGCGGCCCGAAGCGGCGGACGCGGCGGCCGTGACCGGGATCGTGGAAGGTCTGCAGTACGGAGCGAACTACAAGGGACGCATCGCGCGCAATCTTCGGCGCGACCACCGGGCCGAACTTCGGATTTTTGACGCTTCCGCCGAGCCGTCGCCATTTGAGACGCTCGGCCCCAAAGGTTCGCTCGGGCGCTATATCTGGCAGTTCATCAAACTCCACGGCCCGGTACAGGGTTTTGTCCACGGCGAAGGCGGAGAACGGCTGGTCACGCTCCTCAACTGGGACTTTTATCAGGACAAAACAATCCTCGTGAAACTCGACAAGTTCGCACCCGGCGGTTTTGTCAATGTCGACGCGGACGGGAAAGAGCGCTACACCTTCGACCGGCGCTTCGACCGCGCCTTCGCCATGACCATTCCCGCCGGGAGCTACGCGGTCGTCGCCATCGGCCCCGAAGCGCTTTATCCGGTGCGGTCGATGCCGCAGGTTTCCGGCGGGCGGCTGCTGCCCAACGGCCCGGCGCGCGTCAAAGAGGGGTTGAAGCCCTTCATCGAATCGATGAACAACCTCCTCCGCATCGATATGAAAAAATATCCGCAGGCGGGGTTCCGTCTTTTCGACGCCGAAGCATGGAGAACGCGCGAAAATGACCTCTGAAAAGAAAACTCCGATCCGCTTTTCCGACCGCTTCGGCTGGTTCTGGTACAACGAAGAGGAAATCTTCCGCGATACGCAGAAAGAGATCGACGCCAAGGTCAAGGCAATGCACGATCAGGGGATCACGCACCTCATCACCTTCAGTTCGACGCATTTCAGAAGCGCCTACCGGCCGTGGTTCCAGGAGATCAATGCGTGCATCGGACGCATCGTCGCGGCCGCGCACAAACTCGGCATGAAGGTGATCGAACACCACAGTTCGCATCTCATGAATTATCCGCATACGCCGGCGCAGCAGCAATCTTTCGCCCGCAACCACCGGCGCGAATCGCTGGACGATTACCCCGGAATCATCGACTGGCTGCTGAATCAGCCGTCCTCGGAGGCGGCGCGCTGGCAGATCAACGGCGACACCGGCGAACCCGCGCTCCCCTACAACGCCCATGGTCATTGTTTCAACAACCCTGATTACCGGCGCGACTATCTGGCCTATCTTGAGGATGTTTACCGGCGGGGCGTGGACGGCATCATGACCGACGACGTGCAGTATTACGGGCTGGGAATGGCCTGCGCCTGTCCGGTCTGCCGCCGGAAGTTTCACGAAAAGACCGGTCATACGCTGCCGGAGAACGGCGAAGCGTGGCGGCGCTGGTACGGCGATCTGCGCGATGAAGTGTTCACGGCGTTTCTCCGCTTCCGGATCGATTCGGTGATGGAATTTCACCAGATGGTTGCGGATCACTACCGCAAACTCGGTCTGGAACTGATCCGCCCCAACTACACTTCCGGCGCGCTGGGGTGCAATCTGAGCGCGACGGTGCTGGACAATCTGCCGGAAATGGACGTCTTTTTTCAGGAATGCTGTTACTCATCGGTGATCCGGTACAGTTTTCCCGCCTTTCTGGACGAACAGCTGCATCGCGCGATGGTGGCGCGGCGCCGCGGCATTCCCCACATGATGATGTTTTACGCCGACCGTCAGGAGCAGCTCCTTTTCGCCTGGGGCGTCGCGCGGCTGGCCGGAGCGATGTTCACCAACACGCCGGAGCAAGGCTGTTTTCCCGATGAGACGCGGTTGCGCCGGTTCGAGATCCGGTATGAAAAATACCTTTTCGGCCTGAACGGACTTGCGGGGGCGGGTTTCCTTTATTCGCTCGACGATTACAACTGCGGCCCCGGCAACGTCCTGACCCGCAAGCGGCTTTGGATGCAGGCGTGCCGCTTCGCCAACCTCCCGCACCGCATGGTCGCGCTGGACGACCCCGCGTCGTGGACCATGCCCGTGCTGGTGCTGAACGAACTCGGCATGATGCGCGACCGGGAAATTGCCGCGCTCCGTCAATGGGTGGAAAATGGCGGCACGCTGGTCGTCTCCGGGCAATGCGGGATCGCGGATGAATTCATGCGTCCGCGCGCCGCCGCCGATCGCACCGATCTGGAGTGCGGGATGCTCGCGCCGGAGGAGATCCGCATGGAAAAGCGGGGCAAAGGGCGTCTGATCCGCACCGGCTTTGCCTTCGGCTATCCGGGCACGGAGGCGGAAAAGCGGGCGCTTTTCGTGGACAATCCCGAACGCTTCGATTTCCGGATCATCCTCAAGCAGATCCGGCGCAACCAATATCTTGCGGACACCTGTGACGACCGGCAAAACCCGTCCGCCGACCGTCCCGGACGGAAATACCGCGAAACCGCCGCCGCCCGGCAGGCCGCGGCGGAACTTTTCCGCAAACTTCTGCCTGTGCCGGAGGTTCGGCTGGAGGGCGTTCCGGAGGGAATGCTCGTATCGGTTTTCACCGCGGCAAATGGCGGCTATGCGGTGCATTTTCTGAATGCGTGCGGCTGTTTCGACGTGCCCGACGACGCGGTGCCGTCGCACCGCGATCCGATCCCGTTTCCGGAACTGGAGGGCGAAGTGCGGGTGCTCTTCCGCCCGGCGGACGGAAGACGGTACGACGCACGTCTGGCGACGCTGACCGGCGAACGGCCGCTGTCATGCGCAGCCGGGCACGAAAGGGAGACGGCATGCCGCGTGGATTTGCGGGAACTTCAAACCTATGCGCTGCTGCTGATTGAGCCGCGGCCGCATGAAACGAGCCGGAACGAGTGAGCAATGATGACTTGGATTGATTTTCTGTTGGTGGCCGTCGCTCTGGCGGCAGTGCTTTATGTGGGCTTCAAAAGCCGCAAATATATGCATGGCGTCAGCGATTTCCTCGCCGCCGGGCGAGTCGCGGGCCGCTACGTCATGGCCATCAGCACCGGCGAGGTGATGATCGGGCTGATCTCGCTGGTGGCGGTGATCGAAAGTTATTATCTTTGCGGTTTCGCGGTCAACTTCTGGTACAATGTGCTGATGCCGATCTCCACCTTGATGGCATTGACCGGATATTGCTTTTACCGCTACCGGGAAACCCGGGTGCTGACCATGGGGCAGTTTCTGGAAATGCGTTACAGCCGCAATTTCCGTTTCGTCGCCTCGGCGTTTCAGGCGCTGTCGGGGATACTCAACTATGCGATCTTTCCGGCGGTCGGGGCGCGTTTTTTCATCTACTTCATGGATCTGCCCCATACCGTCAGCGTGGGCGGCGTGACCGTCTCGGTGTACGCGCTGACCATGGCGGTCGCCCTGGCGATTTCGCTCTCGATCATTTTCATGGGCGGTCAGGTGTCGATCATGGTGACGGACTGCCTGCAAGGGTTGATGAGTTATCCGATTTACGCACTGATCGTGGGCTTCATTATCTGGCGCTTTTCCCTGCAGGGCGAAATGGTGCCGACGCTGGCCAACCGGGCGGCAGGCGAAAGTTTCCTCAATCCCTATGAAACTTATCGTCTGCGCGACTTCAATCTCTTTTTCCTGTTTGTCGGCGTGGTCAGCATGTTTGTGAACCGCATGGGCATGGGCTCGTCCTCGGGCTATTCGGCGGCGGCGAAGTCTCCGCACGAACAGAAAATGGGCATGCTGCTGGGCACTTGGCGTGACGGCTTCAGCGCGATCATGATGGTGCTGCTGACCGTGGCGTGCCTCACCTATCTCAACCACCCGGATTTCAGCAGGGAAGCACGGGAAGTGCGCGCCGAACTTTGCGGTAAAGTGGCGCTCGATGTGCTGAAACACGAAAACCCCGAAGAAGTCCGGGCGTTGCGGGAACGGTTTTACGCCGTAACGCCGCAGTTGACCGACGAAGCCGGCAATCTCCTCCCGCTCTCCCAGAGCCGGAACCCCGACCAACTTTACACCCGCCTCGTGACCGAACAGATCACACAGGCGCATTGGAATCCCAAAAACGCGCAGAAATTCCGCACCGTTTACAGCCAGATGCTGCTGCCGTCGGCGTTGAAACACATGCTTCCGGTCGGGCTGCTGGGACTGTTCTGCGCGATGATGGTCTTTATGATGGTCTCCACCGACACGACCTATATGCACAGTTGGGGCGCGGTGCTTTTGCAGGATCTCTATTTGCCGTGGCGCAAAAAACAACTCGATCCCAGGCGGCATCTTCTGGGACTGCGGCTCTGCATCGCCGCCGTGGCGGTCTTTGCCTTTTTCTTTTCCCTGCTGTTCGAGCAGATGGACTACATCATGATGTTTTTCCAGATCACCGGGGCGATCTGGCTGGGCGGCGGGGGGACGGTGATCGTGTTCGGTCTTTACAGCCGTTTCGGCAATACGGCGGGGGCCTATGCGTCGCTGCTTACCGGAGTGGTGATGGCCATCCTCGGCTTCACGCTCCAGCAGACTTGGCCGGGATACATCTGCCCGTGGCTGGAAAGTCATGGTCTGGCGGAGGGCGTCGGCGCCTTTCTGGAGGCGGTCTCCAAGCCGTTCCACCCCTATGTGGTCTGGGCGATGGACAAGGAAAAATTCCCGATCAATTCCCGGGAAATCCTGTTTCTGGCGATCGTTCTCTCGATCCTGAATTATATTATCGCTTCGCTGATCGCCTACCGCAGGCCCTACAATCTCGACCGGTTGCTGCACCGGGGCGACTACGCCGACGCAAACTCCGCGCCGCGCGCCGGAGTCTGGACGTGGAAGAATGTTTTCAGCAAACTGATCGGCATTACCGAAGAGTATACCCGCGGCGACCGGATTCTCGCGTGGTCGGTATTCTGCTGGAACGTGGTCTACCGGTTCGGGATCGTCTTTCTGGCGGTGGTGATCTGGAATGTATTTCAGCCGTGGAGCAACCAGGCATGGGGCGTGTACTTCTGCTGGACGCAGGTTTATGTGGTCGGCATCGTGGCGGTGGTTTCCACGGTGTGGTTCATCTGGGGCGGCACGCGGGACATCCGGCGGCTTTTCCGCGACCTTGCGGCGCGGGAGGACAATCCCGACGACAACGGTCAGGTGTCCGACCGTTTCAGTCAGGAATAGCCCGCACGAGACGCAGGGGAGAGCCGGAACGATGGAGCAAAAACATTGTCTTGAAGATCCGAATCGTCTGATCGTGCAGAACGCCGGACGCGAGATCCGGATCCTGAGCGCGTTTGCCCCCGGCAAGAACATCCTGACGCGTTTTCTGGAAGGCAATCAGCTCTGTTATTTCCTCCCCGCCGACCAGCCGCTGGAAGCGTTCGCGGACGGAGAACTTTTCCATGCGGGCTGGGACGATCTCGCGCCATGGTCGATGGGCGGCTATGAAATGCTCGGCGCCAATCACGGCTCAATTTTCGCCTTTCGCGTGCATCTCCTGCGCCACTGGCTGTTTGCGGAGGATGTCGGACGCTGGTTCAGTGACGACGCGGGACACCGTTTCATGCTGATCGCGGTGGAAAACTTCTCCGATCTCATCTTTCACAGCGAGTGCCTCCGCGACGGCGGCCGGATACGCTTTCACCGGGCGATTCAGGGCGTTCTGCACGGTGCGGACGGCCGAACGGTCGTGCCGGAAAGCGTTCAGCAAATCCAGTTGCCGGGGGCGGCGGACGCCCAGCTTTCGATCCACCACCGCTACAACCGTGTCCGGTTGACCGCCGACGGCACGGAACTGCGCGCGGGCGAATCCCGGAACTGCTCCGAAGCGCAACTCGAGTGGGATCTTGATCTTTGCGGCGCGGACGCGCTTTTGGCGTACCTCGAAAAACATCCCGGCCGCCCGGTTGCGCCGCACGCGCCGGAATTGGCAGGTATGCTGCACAACCATCTGACTTTCACCTTTGCGCCGCACAATGTGCTGCGTGCGGAAGCGTCCGTCACCTTCGTCCGGGATATCGACCACCCGGTGCTTTACGGACTGCTCCAATACTGGGGCGCAAAGCATTTCCAATGTCAGGAAAAATTTGTGCCGAAACTCCGACCGTTTTCCTTTGCCGACTTCTATCACACCCCGGAAACGGTCGATCTCGGCGGAATTTACACGGTGCCGGAAAGAGCTTGGGTCTGCCGGACGTTCAGCGCCGGGGACTGCGTCGATCCGGACGACCCGCCCTGCCGTTATTACGACTTTTTCGGCGACGGGACGCGCCGCGAACTCGGCGTGGTGCTGGGCTATTCGGTGTGCAAGGGGTTGACCCGGCGCGGCGCGGGGCGGGGCGGGATCAATCTGGTGCTGCCGCTCTCGGGCAAGATCTATCCCTATGGGTTCAGTGTTCCGGGGGTGAAGAAAGGCGACCGTTTCACCTTGGCGGCCTACCGACAGTTTTTTGTGCCGCTTCAGGAGGGACAGGGCGCCGTCTTCGGGCATTGGGAGGACGGGAACTATCTTCTGCATGCGGATTTTGCCGAACCGTACACCGGGACGGTCGAATTTCCGGCGGAATTGGCCGGCCGGGAGTTTACGATATGGGAACGCTACGGCACGGTGACGCTGCCGGGGACATCGCGTGTCGCGCCGGACGGCAAAGTCGCGTTTTGCGCCGGAGCGCGGAGCGGTTTCGTGCTCAGGATCACCGCAAATCCCGCGCCTCATTCTCTTTGACCGCGTCAGGCGGTTCTCCTCATGACGGCGATGGAAAAAGCGCGCCCGACATTTGCAATGGAGCGTGGCCGATGATAAATTAAGCAACCGGGAATTTTTTTTATTTTTCAGCGCTTGAGGAATGAGGCAAACAGATGATGACTGAAATCGGCGATCTCCTTTTGGTCTTGGTCATTACGGTGACCGTGTTCAGTATTCCGTATATCGTCGGGCGAAATATCCTGCGCAATAAAAAGCCCGGCAAAACCGCCGGAGATATGGCGTCGGCAGTGATCCTGCTGGTGGTTTATTGGTCGGGCATTTCGGTTGTTCGCTTTATGGAATCCCATCACAATCACGCGCAATATAAGCTTGTCAATGAAGCATTCATGTTTTATGCCGAGAAAAATTTCGGTATCGAAAAACTTTACCATCAAAGTCAAAAATCTCTTCGGGAACGGCAGGACAAGGAGCGCCGCCGCACGGTCGAAATGCCCGATTCCCGTTTTATGTTTCGTGCTTATCCTGATGATGAAACCGTCAGGTTTTTCTTTTGGAATCAGCGGGACGCTCCTCGGGTGCCCTTGAGTCTGGAAATAAAAAAGGATGGCGGCGGCGGCTCGGACCATCCCGATGAACACGCGGCAAGCCGCCATGGTTATGCGAGTTTCTGGCATGAAAATATGCGTATTGACATTGAGCAGCATGCCTGGGAGCGCTATTTCAACCCAACGGGTCCCTTGAGGGAAATCATGTTGTTCTTCCTTCTTTGGGTTTGTTCGACCTGTTGGCTTTTCCCGTTGGCGGCGACGGCATGTACGCTGCGTTCCAAGTGGGCGTTCCACGCCTTGTGGAGCGCGGTCTTAGTGTTTTACGCCATGGAGTTTCGCCAATGCGCTGGAAATCTTCCCGCATGGCAGTATTTCCGCTGCACTCCGCAGAAGGCGGTTGCCGAACTGACTAAGACGGAAAATCAGGAGGCGCTGCGGAAACTTCTGCAAAAGCCGACTTCAATCGTGGAAAATGCTTCCGGAGAGACCGTGATCGAGGCTCCGCTGCTGTGCTCCGGAGATTTCTTCAAAACCAAATTTCTCTGCTGGGATCTGGGCAAATCCAATTATTTATATTACTCCCAGACCGATTTGCGGCAGACGGAACTTGTAACCGCGAATGCCGATATTTCGCTCCCCGCCAAAGATTTTTATCTGGTGCGTTACCCGAAGCTTGCCGACGCCTGCAGCCGGGCATGGCTGCGGTTCGCCGCCATACAGGCCATGGCCGGTCTGCTGTGGCTGGGGATGTTTGTCGCCGCATTGAAAAAACGCCGCAAGGCAGGCGAAATTTCCACGCCGTCTGAATTAAGAAATGGAGAAGTACGAAATGACGACCATTGATCCGCCGCTCCGCACCTGTTTTCTGTCGCATCGCGGGGAGTCGGACGACGCGCCGGAAAATACCGCTGAAGCGTTCGCTCTGGCAATGGAACGGGACTCCGACGGGATGGAACTCGATATTCGCATGACCAAAGACCGACAGCTGGTTTGCGTCCACGACGCCTCTCTCCTGCGCGTTGCCGGAGTCGATCTGGAGGTCGCCGCACATTGTTATTCGGAACTGCGCGCGGCGCACCCGGTGCCGCTTCTGGCGGAAGCTCTGGAACTGCTCCGGCGCGGCAAATTCATGCAGATCGAACTCAAGGGGACGGATTTCGACTGGGCGAAACTGCGCCGCCTGATCGACCGACACCTCGCCCTCGGCAAACAGATCGGCCTGAGTTCCTTTGAGATCGGTACGCTGGAAACGGCCAACGCGCACTTCCCGGATCTTACCCGGGTGCTGTTGATCGACCTTGAGAAATCATTCGGGCGGTTCCCGGCCGCGGACAAAGTCGCGGATTTCTGCCGGCAGCATCACTTCAGCGGCGTCAGCTGCAAAGCCGATTTCCGGGTGGATCGGACTTTTGTCGAAACACTGCACGCCGGCGCTCTGCGCGTGGTGGCGTGGGGCGTTGACCGCGATGAAAAAGGGCTGGCGATGGCCGCCGCCGGCATCGATGCGCTTACTTCCAATCATGCCGCGGCACTGCGCGCCCAAGCGCGCATTCGCTTTGCCGCACCGCCTCAAGCGCCGCAGTCGTTATGACCGCAAAAGGCCTCGCCGTCGCCTGAGAGACGGCGCAAAAGATATGGACTTTTTCCAAAAACGCCACGCGGTGCTCCGTTCAAAATGCATTCCGGCGGCGGTTGCGGCTGCGGGGGTGCGGCGCCGGAAAATGTTCCTTGCTCATGCCCGGACTCAATGAAAAGAAAATACCCGGGGGATTCGCATCCCTGCGGTCAAGGGGTGAAAATTTCTTTTCTCCAGATTGACATAACGATTCGCCATAGCGCAGTTGCGAGCCGTTCGTTCTTCCTGACGCAGACCTTGACGACCTGCCCATGACACAGATCGCAATCCGGATCGGTCAAGTCGATCTCGATGCGGTACAGCGATTGCATCGGGCGAATCGGCGCATCGTGATTCCGCGGTTCGGAAACCGGGATCGTGCCGCCGAACGGCAAAAGCAGCGCGGACGGCTCGAAGGCGGCCGGAACCATATTGACCGTGCGGATGACGCCGTGATATGCCGATAACTTCCCCCGCAAAAGGATTTCCGCATTCTGCCCGGCAGCCAATTTGCCCAGCTGCTGATCGTCGGCATAGGCGATCACGATTTTTTCCCGGGAAAAAACGTGCCCCAAAACGGCGCCCTTCGGCAGAAATTTTCCCGCGCGCATTTCCCGGGACAGCGGCACAAATGTGCCATCCGAGGGGCTTCGGACGGTCAGCAGCCGCTCCCGCCGGACGGTTTCCCGCATGCTGTCGCTGAGAGACTTCAGTTTTGAAAGAGTCAGTCCGACTTCGGGAAAATGCTTTTCATCCTGCTTCTGCAAGCGCAGCAGCACCGTTTCCTCAAGATATTTTTTCTCGATCCGCATGCGCGCGAATTGCAGTTTGGGAGAGTTCAATCGACACAGGATATCATCCTTTTTGACCTCTTGACATGAAACATCTTCCGCCAAAAAGCCGGCTTCCCGCACCGCCGCAAGATCGCGGTATCTGGAACCGATTTCCCCCCGCAGCTCTTCCGTCCAGCCGAGCGGCAGCATGAGCAATGCATACAGCAGCACGATCAGAATGATCCCCGGCAGCAGCAATCTTCTCCGGGAATCGGCCTTGGCGAGTTTGTATGCAGCTTTGATTTCCCGCCCCAGCGGATACAGCAGAACCGCGTATATCTCCAGGACAATCATCACCGCGGCAAGAACTCGATTGAATTTGTGATAAATGACCAGAATGATCGAAGTATACAAGAAGATCCGGTACAGGAAGGAGCAGATCCCGAAGCAGATCAGCTTCCAGTCGGCGGCTGGATCCGGAGCTTCCCCGATGCGCAGAAAAAACCGGCGCCAGCACTGCTGCAGCACATTCGCGGCACGCCCCATCAGATTGTCTTCGCCGATCAGATCGCAGAAGATGTAATAGCCGTCATATTTTATGAGAGGGTTTCCATTGATGACAAACGTGGACAGCGTACTGACGGTCAGGATGTAGAACATCGTGGAACGGAGCGCTCCGGGCGGCAGAAAACTCCAGCAGAGCGCCGCCCACCCGCCGATCAGGAACTCGGCAATGATGCCCGCGCCATCAATCAGCAGACGCTGTTTCCGCGGCAGACGCCAGCTGTCGGTCGTATCGGTGAACAACCGCGGACAGAAAAACATAAATCCGACGCCGATGCCCCGGATTCGGCAATGGAAATGAACCGCCGCCAGGGCATGCGCGAACTCATGGATGCATTTTACCGCCGCAATCGCCAGAAAATATTTCACCAGACCATACCACGACAGGGTATTGCCGAATTCCGCCACGGCATTGCCGAAATCCCGGATCAGCAGCAGATAGCCGGCCAATGCGACGACCACATAGAAAGCCACCGGTTTCCCGGATGCCAGAAAACTCATGAAAGGTGCCGCCTTTTTCAGAAAACGCCCGGGACGCCAGGGCGGCAGGCGGAAAAAAAGATAAGCGGAGGCCAGACGAAGCATCCGGTTTTTATTCCGGTATTCCCGCCGCGCATCTCTCTTGCGGAGCATTTCTTCCGAAGTCGGCAGCAGCAGGTTGTTCCGGCGCAAAAAATCCAATATCGCGAGCAAATTTTCGCGGTCAATCACGATGCCGTTTTTACGAAGATGCGATAAAAAAAGATCCACAGGCATGGATTCGGACAGAAATGAAATGACGTTCAGCGTTTGCCCGTCTACTTTGTAATAGGCATCTTTCTGCCGGTCAAACAGCAGCATGGAGTCGCCGCGAATCAGTTCCACATCGGGGCGCAGCACGCCGGTCATCGGGGTATTGCGATTCATATCCATCGGAAATACATTACCATATCCTTGAACAGCCGGTAGGCCAGCAGAACCGACCCGCCGGAAAGTTTGGCAATGCCTCTCATTCCGAGATGATATTTCGATGATTCCGGAATCGCGGCGCGAATACAATAACAGTAGGTTTTCCGGTCTGTCAGTTCCGGATATTTGGAAATCTCGATCG
>Ga0079305_1003246_pt1 | contig 11480 bp, 4 predicted proteins | sample LMS_cellobiose_e_FD_79183 | JGI IMG/M metagenome (GOLD analysis project Ga0079305, IMG submission 79183) | Rumen-fistulated moose microbial communities from Alaska, USA - LMS_cellobiose_enrichment | ecosystem: Host-associated > Mammals > Digestive system > Stomach > Rumen fluid ... | reverse complement strand
GGCGTCCTGGAGCTGATCGCGGAAGCCGTAGGCTCCGCCGTTCTGCCAGAAGGATGTGCGTGCGAACATCCGCCCCGCGCGCGCCTGATGGAGGCACCAGCCGTTCATGAACGCGTCCAGACGCTTGTCCGGCGTGGATATCTCAAGCGCCGGCTCCCGGGCACGGTCTGCCGCCGCAAGCTCTGCACCGCTCCGCGCAAGCAGCTCAGCCGCCGCCTTTTCCGCCGCAAAGGCGAGGATGAACCTGATCTTCAGCTTCCTTCCGGGCGGAAGCCTGAGCGGGACGACGAGCGCACCGCACAGCTCACTGCCGCGCTCGCCCGCATCCCATCTCCCGGCAAGGAAGGCCGCCCGGTCAAGCACTACGCGATGCTCCCTTGAGCAGCCGAGCGCCATCCACCCCGGTATTAACGTGTTCATCGGCTCCTTCATCAGCAGCGTGCCTCCGCGCTGCTCCGTCTTTATATATCTGCCGCCGCTATTGCCGGAGGCGGCGAGCACCGGCTCCGCATAATACGCCGCCTCGAAGCCGAGCTCCTCCCGCGAGACGTTGATGAGAGTCACATCGAGAGCCTTGCAGCAGCACGCGCCGCCCTCCGGCAGCGAGACCTCCACCATCGTTTTGAGCCCGCCGATATGCCCCTCCCAGCGGGCGTTCGAAGGCGAACAGGAGAACAGCGCGCCGAACGCGAGATCGAACATCCGCCCGTCGCCGTCACGCAGCAGCATCAGCTCTCCCCTGTCGCCGGACGCAAAATCGTTGCTCCATGGCGTCAGCTTGTTCTCGCGCGAGTTGACCGCCCAACTGAAGCCGAGCGCACCGTCCGAGACGAGCGTCCCGAACGCGGGTCCCGCAAGCACGTGGCAATACGGCAGCGGCGTTTTTCTCGCGGCGTAAAAGCGCGTCCGTGTGAACGCTCCGCCGGATACTCTCAGCTTCGCATCCACCTTTTCGATGTCAGCCGGGCTGACCGGAAGCAGCTTTGCCGGCCTGAAAAAGCCCCTTTTATTTTCCTTTTTGTATATTCCGTCAGATATATTACATATAGTTGACAATCTCAACAGTGTGAGCTGTTCATCCGGGATGCTGTCGGCGTCTATAAAAAACGCTCCGCACCGCGCGTTTATCAGCTCCCCGCAGCCAAGCTCGCCTGCGATGCGCGCCGCGTCCGCGGCAAAGCCCGGAGCGTTCGAGGAGCGGTAGAGCACCGCAAGATCGAATTCCACCCTTCGCTCCCGCAGCAGCATGAGCACCCTCAGCGCCGTGCGCAGACGTTCCTCCCGGCGCTCCGCCTCTGCCGTCAGGTCGCAGCCGACCAGCGGGAGATCCCCCGATATCGAGAGCGCCCAAAGCCCATCCCTACCGAGGACGTTGCGGGCGGCGAGCTCCTCTTTTCCGGCAGAGAGCATCGGATAGAGCAGCCGCGGCAGCAGCAGGAAGGCGAGCCTGCCCTCCAGCGTGTTGTCGAACAGCGGGGAGACCGCCGCGTTTTTGCCCGGTCTTATTCCGCCCTCGCGTCTCAGCCGCATTATCCCGGCTGTGCATTCCTCCCGGCTCGCTCCTGCCGTCATGAGCAGCGTGAAGCTCTCCTTCTGCCCCGGGGACAGCTCTGCCGCGAGCCTTGCGGCAAAGCAGCAGTCCGGCACGCCGCTGCCGCCGGAAAATCCCGCTTTTGGAAAATCCTTCAGCGAGTCGAAACCGTTCGGTGAGCAAAGCAGCTGCTCGCGGCGCGTCTCCAGCTCATATTCCGTCTCCTCCAGAAAACCCGCCGCCATGCTCAGCCCGCGCTCTGAGCCTCTTGCCCTGCGCGAGAACACCACGCATCCGCTCTCCTCATCCCGCTCGGCGCGGACAAAAAGCTTTGAAAAGGCGGGATGCGCCTCGTAATCCCTGTGCGGGCGCAGCACCGGCTCGAACCAGATCAGCAGCTCCGCCCTGAGCCTTGCCCCGGAGACGTTGCGCACTGTGATCGCGCGCTGCTCCGCGGCGGCGCCGGCATGCAGCATGACCTCGACGGAGCAATCGAGCTCCGGCGTCCTGCAAAGATACTTCACCTTTCCGCGGCTCATCTCGGCGCCGTATTCCGCTTTTTGTTCATAGAACGGCGCCTCTGTCAGGGAAAACACCCTGCCGTTGACCGCCGCGAACACATATATTCCCTGCGGCGATCGCAGACTGTCGACCGTTCGGCGCGTCAGATCGGACTGGGCGAGCATCAGCCTGTTCTCACCGGTGTCGCTCAGGATATCGCACATCGCCCCGTTCGAGAGCACCGTCGCCGTCGGCGAATCCGGATCGACCCTTCCGGACAGCGTCTCCTGCTCCATGCCCGTCCCCCTCCCCGTCGACGCGCCTCTTATCTCGTCGACGTCTCTGAACCTCACGTCGTCGAACACCACCGCGTCCCTGTCCGGGCGCTCCTCCAGCAGTTCGCAGGCGCTCGTCATCCTCGGATCGGCCATGAAGCGGCGCTGCATCACGCCGTCGAAAACCGCGTTTGCACATGCCGCCATGCTCATCCCGACGTGGTGCGCCATGTGGCTGCGGCAGATCCCTGTCCGCCCTTTCGTCAGATCCATCGCCTCAAAAAAGCCGAACTCGGAATCCATGCCCCGGCTCTGCAGCAGCTTCAGATTCCTGATGCTGCTCCCGGAGTGAAACGGCAGCGTGAGAAAGCTGGAATACGGCGAGATCACGAGCTCGCGGTCAAGACCTCTCTTCGCTCCCAGCTTCTGCACTCCGTGAGCCTTGTACTGATAACAGAGCTGCCTGTCGAAAGAATAAAACGCGCTCTCGCTGATACCCCACGGCATTCCCTTTCCGACCCTCTTTCTCTGACAGTAATAGCTGTATCTGAGCCCCTCTGAGAGGAGCGAGCCTTCACTGCCCGGCAGCAGCAGCGAGGGCATATAGTATTCGAACATCGTTCCCGTCCACGATATCGGCCCGGCGTAAAGCCCGCTGCGCGACATCGTGCGCGAGAGCGCCGCCCAATGGCGCTTTTCCACCCTGCGGGATGCTATGGCGTAATAGCTCGTCATGCGCGCCTCGCTCATCAGAAAATCGTAAAAACTGCGCGAGAGCTTCCCCGTTCCCGGGTCGTATCCGATGGAAAAGAGCCTTCGCCGCCTGTCGTAGAAGCTGCCGACGTCCGCTTCGTCGATCAGCCGCCCGATGCGTCCGGCGATCGTCTCGAGCTCCGGCGCCTCGCCCGCGTATCCGCGCACGCCCTCCCTGAGCGCCACCATGCAGCAGATGAAATTGCCGCTGTCCACCGCGGAGACGAACGCGGGCTCCAGCACCTCCAGCGTTGTGGTGTCATACCAGTTATAGAGATTCCCTCGCCACTTTTTCAGCCGCTCGACCGAATCGAGCATGCGGGCGAGCCTGCGACGCATTCCCTCGGAATCGATTAGATCGAAGTCGCACGCCGCGAGCGTGCAGAGCATGGCGAGCCCGATATTCGTCGGAGAGGTGCGATGAGCGACCGCATATACCGGCGCCTGCTGGACGTTGTCCGGCGGCAGCCAGTTGTCGTATGCTCCGGCATATTCCTCGAAAAAACGCCACATCTTTGCAGCGCAGCCGCATATGAAATCCCTATCCATCTCACTTAACTTGGCTGCTCCCGAGCTCCTTCTGCGCGCCGAGAGCGCCGCCGCGGGCGCCGTCAGCAGGAATATCAGCCCATATAGCCGCAGCAGCGCCGACGGAGCGAACACAAGCAGCAGTCCGAACGCCGTCGGCAGGGAATAGCGCTTGAGATATCCGGCGGCGCCGCCCTCGGACGAGCTGTCGGCTGCGGTGACCCACTGCAGCAGCCTTTTTCCGCTGAAAAGAACGCGCCAGAGGGCCCTTGCCGCCGCGTCCGCGCAGACGAGCGCCGTCCGGGGCAGCATGAGAAAAGAAAACGCCGCCTGCAGCAGCGTCTCCGCCGTTTGAGGGAGTATATCCGAGAAATATCTTCTCGTCAGCACGAATATCCCGCCCCTCAAAAGCGAGATGCACGCAGAAAAAGCCGGAAAAGCAAGGAACGGAAGCGCGGCAGCGGCAGCCGCCGCCCAGGATAGCTCCGGATGCCCCGCAAACGCCTCCGCTGCCGCCAGCACAACGCACGCGAGGGCCGCCGGCGCCGTCAGCGAGCGGCGGAGATTGTCTGCCAGCTTGTATCTGCTCAGTCTTCCGAGCTCCCGCCGCCCCAGCAGGAACAGATTTTGCCAATCCCCCCTTGTCCAGCGGTGCAGCCGCGCGTGCCACGCTGCAGGATCCGCCGGAAAACCCTCCGAAAGCTCCACCCGCGAGAGGAAAGCAGTGCGCAGATACTCTCCCTCCACCACGTCGTGGCTGAGCACCCTCTCCTTCGGCAGGCGACCCTCCATCACCCTGCAAAACGTCTCGACGTCGATCAGCCCCTTGCCGCAGAACAAAGACGCGCCGAACATGTCCTGATAAAACTCCCTTGCCCGCACGTCATAGGGCGTCACGCCGCCGAGCCCCGCCATGAGCTGGGCGAAAAAGGTGCTTTTCGCGCTCTCAAGGCTGACGGAGAGCCTTGGCACGATGACGCCGAAGCCCTGCGTGACGACGTTGAAGACCGGATCGATCACCGGCCTGTTGAGGATGTGCATCGAGGCGCCGATCAGCTTTTCCGCTGTGTCGAAGAGCAGCAGCGTGTCCGCGTCCAGCACGATCATCCGCTTTTTGCCGCGCAGCGCCGCCCCGTCCGGAAAAACGCGGCAGCCCTCCGGCTCGCTCCCTCCGATATACCGCGCAAGCTCGGTCAGAGCTCCGCGCTTCCGCTCCCGCCCGCAGTAGCTGTCCTGCGTCCGGCTGTAAGACCTGCTTCGCAGAAAAACGGAAAATCGTCCGCCGAGCTCCGCGTTGAGCCGCCCTATGCTCTTTTCGAGCGCAGAAAGTTTCGCTCCGTCGTCCGGCAGCGTGCGCGAGGCGGCCTCCCGCAGATCGGCGAGCACGCAGAAATGCAGACCGGGCAGCTCGTTTGCAAGGCACAGCTGCCTTAGATGCGCCTCCAGCCCCGGCAGCTCCCGGACCTTCGGCACCAGCGTCGAGATCACAACCACCGTCTCGCAGTCCCTGCAGCCCGCCCTCTCAAGATCTATCGCCGGCAACATCGCGGGCGGGATCCTCAGCGTCAGCAGCCACTCGGCAAAGGGGCGAAGCGTTTCCCACAGCGGCAAAAACAACAGCAGCGCAAGCGCCGCCGAGCGCAGCCACAGCCCCACCGATATACAAGCCGCGGCCGAGAGCAGCGGCGGCGCCAGCAGCGCGAGCCAGCCCCTTGCCGCATGTCGCTTTTCCTTCTTCATCAGCCAGAAGCCCACATGCCGCTCGCGTTCGTCCGAGCCGTCTTCGGCAAGGCGGAGCACCTCTTCCGCGGCCGCCGTCTCGCTCATTCCGGCCAAACGAGCCCGCCGCGCCAAAAGCTCACGATAATAGGCGCGGCTCTCGTCGTCCATCACCTGGTAGACCCCGGCGGGATCGTGCATCAGAAGACGCTCTGAGGGGCTGACCGAGCAGGCGAGCTGCGCGAAATCGATGAGGTATATATCATGGAGAGCTTTGGCGGCATAGAGCGCGTCCGCCCGCTCTCCCCTGCCGAGGAAGGCGCCGAACGCGCAGCCGATCAGCACGGCGCGCAGCGCCGCCGGAAGGATATCCAGCTCAGCGGCGGAAAGCTCCATCTGCTCCGACACGGCCAGGAGCACCTCGCGCAGCTCCCGCTCCGAGAGCTCGTCCGTTCCGAAATGCCCGCGGAAGGCCTTTTCGCTCCCGAAGAATTTTTCGAGCACGGTGAACAGCACAGGCCTGTCATTCAGAAACAGCACCTTCCCGCATCCGCGCAGCTCCCGCATTACGGTCCTGCTCTCCTTCTCTAGCAGATAATGGTTCTCGCGCAGCAGCTTTTTCTCTTCCCTGTCGGCGCTCGCAGGCGCCCTGCAGCGCGCTCTCAGGCGTCTCAGCCCTCTGCCGAGCCGCCTTGCCTCCGCATCCGGTCGGGAATATCTGCGCCTTCCTCCGGAAAAAATCTCCTCTATCCTGTTTTTTACGCTGCCGGTCGAATCCAAAACGCCGTACCTCCGTTTTGACAGACTGATTTGTTATGTCGCTCATTATTCTTAACTTCGGCAGCGAATTAATTCACAGCCGCGGGGTTTTAGCCGTTTTTTGAGAAAAATCTCTCTTTTCGCAGAAAATTCTCTCCGGGGCGCATTTACCGCTTTCATTTTTTTATAAAAAATGTTATAATGACTTGATAAAAGCTCCGGCTGCGCGAAGGGATGTGACAGGTCTGAACAGATCCGGGATGAATATAAACGACATGAAGGAGAAAAACCGCTCGCTGACGCTCAAGCACATCTGCACGCACGACGGCATCTCCCGCGTAGAGATAGCAAAGCTCACCGGACTGACAAAGATGACCTTCACCAACATCACCAACGAGCTTTTGAACGCGGACATAATATGCCAGGAGACGGCGAGCGGCAGCCAAACCGGCTCGGTGGGACGCAGACCGATAAATCTCACCATCTCTCCGAACTCGCCGGTAGTCGTCGGCGTCTGGATCTCCCGCGACTTCTGCTACGGCGTGCTCGCCGACCTGAAGGCGAACATCATGGCGCACAGGCGCGTCACCCTCGGCAGCTTCGACACCGCCGCGACGCTTTGTGAAAAGCTGGTGGGGTGCGTGGAGTATCTGACCGCACAGACCTCCCGCCGGGTCATCGGCGTCGGCGTCTGCTCGATCGGCCCTGTCGATATCAACAACGGCGTGATACTCAAGCCCACAAACTTCTACGGCATAACCGACGCGCGCGTCGCGGATGCGATAACCTCTGCGCTCGGTCTGCCGGTATTCCTCGAAAGGGACATGAACGCCGCCGCCCTTGCGGAAAAATACTACGGTCGCTGCCGCGAGGTATCCGACTTCATATATCTCGGCATAACCAACGGCATAGGCGCGGGGCTGGTCTCATCCGGCGAGCTCTTCCACGGCAGCAGCGGCTTCGGCGGAGAATTCGGCCACACCTCGATAGACTGCGCGGGTGAGCCGTGCCACTGCGGAAACCGCGGCTGTATCGAGCTCTACGCCAGCGTGCCCAACATTCTGAGCAACTACAAAAAGGCGACCGGGGCGGATATCTCGCTGAACCAGCTCATCGCGCTCGCTGAAAGCGACTCCTCCGCGCGGGAGTATCTCTCCGGCATCTGCGGGATGCTCGCGACGGCGTTGGTCAACATCTCCAACGTGCTCGATCCCTCCGTGGTGGTCGTCGGGCACGACGGCTTCTACTTCAGCGACTGGATGCTCGACCTGATCGAAGAAAAGCTCAACGCGGACATCCTCGCGAGCGGCTACAAGCGCATCTCGCTCTGCAGGTCGGCCTTCGCAGACTGCACGCCGCTCGTCGGCGCCGCGACGATAGTCATGGACAGGATATTCACCGGCCGCCTCAACGTCCTTCCGTGAGCCTTATAAAAGCGCATCAACGTTTCAAATATGCCCCCGCATAATACAAACAAAGGAGCGTCAAAACAATGTCGGATAACGTGATCACCGCAAAGACCCCATGGGCTGAGCACATGGGCGGCGTACCCCTTCATCTTGACTATTTCCAGGGCTCTCTCTTCGACGCGCTCGAGGCGACAGCGGAGAAATACCCCGACTATGTCGCCTTCGATTTCATGGGCCGTTCCACCACCTACAGGATGCTCATAAAACAGGTGGAGGAGTGCGCCAAGGCGCTGAAGACGCTCGGCGTGCGCGAGGGCGACAGCGTGACCATCGCGATGCCAAACTGCCCGCAGGCCATCTGCGTCTTCTATGCGATAAACCTTATCGGCGGCGTGGCGAACATGGTGCATCCCCTCTCGGCGGAAAATGAGATCGAGTTCTACCTCAACGAATCCGAGAGCATCACCGTCGTCACTCTCGACCAGTTCTACAGCAAGTTCGAATCGATACGCAAGAACACCAAGGTGGTCAACATCGTGCTCGCAAGCATCCGCGACGCCCTTTCCCAGCCCATCAAGGCCGGATATATGCTCACAGAGGGCCGTAAGATCGAGCGGATCCCGGACGACGCGCCCGTCATCCGCTGGAAGCAGTTCCTTCATCTCGGCCGCTTCTGCTTCTGGAACTACAAGGTGGCACGAAAAGCCGACGACGCGGCCGCGATACTCTATTCCGGCGGCACCACCGGCACCACCAAGGGCATACTGCTGACCAACTACAACTTCAACGCGCTCGCGGCGCAGATCGTCGCGACCAACCCGATGTTCTCCCCCGGAGACAAGATGCTTGCCGCCATGCCGCTGTTCCACGGCTTCGGGCTGGGCGTGTGCATCCACTCTATGCTCGCCAACGGCGGACGCTGCATTCTTGTGCCGCGCTTCACCGCCCAGAGCTACGCCAAGCTGATCGTCAAATACCGCTGCAACTTCATCGCCGGCGTGCCCACCCTCTATGAGGCGCTGCTGAGGCTGCCCAGCATGGACGGCGCCGATCTCTCATGTCTCAAGGGCGTGTTCTCCGGCGGCGATTCGCTCTCTGTCGAGCTTAAAAAGCGCTTCGACAAATTCCTGCTCAGCCACAACTCCTCCGTGCAGATACGCGAGGGCTACGGCACCACCGAATGCGTCACCGCCTCCTGTCTCACGCCTGTGCAGACGGCGAAGGAGGGCAGCATCGGCGTGCCCTTCCCCGACACATATTATAAGATAGTGCGTCCCGGCACAGACGAGGAGCTGCCCTACGGCGAGGAGGGCGAGATACTTCTCGCCGGCCCGACCGTCATGAAGGAATACATAAAGCATCCGGAGGAGACCGCCCAGACGCTGAGAAAGCACGCAGACGGACTGACCTGGGTCTACACCGGCGACCTCGGCACGATGGATGAGGAGGGCTTCATATATTTCAAGGGCCGTATCAAGCGCATGATCGTATCCTCCGGCTACAACATATATCCCGGCCAGCTCGAAAACATCATCGACGCACACGAAAAGGTGCACATGAGCTGCGTCATCGGCGTGCCGGACCCCTATAAGATGCACAAGGTCAAGGCATTCGTCATGCTCAAGGAGGGCGTGCCCGCCAACGACGAGACCAAGCAGGAGCTGCTCGACTACTGCCGCAAGAACATCGCGAAATACGCCATGCCTTACGACATAGAGTTCCGTGAGACGCTGCCCAAGACGCTCGTCGGCAAGGTCGCCTACCGCAAGCTGGAGGAAGAGGAAGCGCAGAAGCAGGGCGCCTGACAGAACAAAAAAGCAATCGAAAAAGAAAGGACGCAAATAAAAAATGATCGAACAGCCTCTCGTGAACCCAGGAAAAGAAGAGATTATCGAAGTCGACGGGGAGAAATACCGCCGCCTGTGCATACGCACCCACGTCATCACCGACGCCGACAAGCTGACCGACGTCGTCATGAAATACGCCGCGCCGTTTTTGGAGGGCAGCGACGTACTGTTCATCACCGAAAAAGCGGTCGCCTGCACGCAGAAGCGCGCCATCCCGATGAAGGACATCCACCCGCGTCCGCTGGCAAAGCTGCTCTCCCGCTTCGTGCTCAAGACCCCCTACGGCATAGGGCTGGGCATCCCCGAGACGATGGAGATGGCGCTGCGGGAATGCGGCACGCCGCGCATACTGCTGGCGGCGTTCGTCTCCGCCATCGGCAAGCTCATCGGCAAGAGAGGCTGGTTCTACAAGGTCGCCGGCGACAAGGCGCGCGCCATAGACGGCCCCTGCGATTTCACCATCCCTCCGTATAACGAATACGTGGTGCTCGGCCCGGCCGACCCAGACAAGGTGGCGGAGGAGGTCTCCGCGGCGACGGGTTTCCCGACGCTGATAACCGACATCAACGACCTCGGCGGAAATATCCTCGGCTGCTGGCCGGCCGAGCTCGACCGCTCGCTCTATGTGAAGATCCTGCGCGACAACCCCCTCGGCCAAAAGAGCCAGTCCACCCCGATGGGCATCATCCGCAGGGCAGCCGCGGAGGAATAACGCTAAACGCGAACAAAAAGGCAGAGCCTGAAGCTTCAGGCTCTGCCTTTTGCTTTTGATACGCCGTCACGACTCCATCTGCCTGCCGAGGAAGGCCGCCGCCGTCTGTATCAGCTTGACCTCGCTCTCTCCGGCGGAGGCTCCTCCGTCCGAATCGAGGAACATGATCGAGCCGCACACATCGCCGGAGGCGATTATCGGATAAACGACGAGCGCGTATCTGTCGACCCCCTCGACCGGCTGCAGCCGCTTCTGCTGCGCTGCGCTGTACTGAAAGTTGCGCCGCTGCTCCATTATCTCCTCCAGCACCGGCGAGACCCGGCGCTCCATGATCTCTTTCTTTGGCATTCCTGCCACATTGACGACGTGATCGCGGTCGCTGACTATCACCGGGTGCCCTCCCGACCTGTGGAGCACCTCGGCATACTGTCCCGCAAAGTTCGACAGCTCCTCTATCGGAGAATACTTCTTGAATATCACCTCGCCGTCGCTGTCGGTGTATATCTCCAGCGGGTCGCCGTCTCTGATGCGCATGGTGCGGCGTATCTCCTTCGGGATGACAACGCGGCCGAGATCGTCGATGCGCCGTACTATTCCTGTTGCTTTCATATATCAGTCTCCTCGTTTTTTTATTCGTGATACTATTATCTGTAAATCGAGGATTTTTATTCTGACAAATTGCGGCGTTTTGCCGCCGCCGACGCTTTTCTTCCCTGACGCCGCAGCGATCCGTGCATATCTACCGACCGATTATTGACACTGTATACAGTGGGTGGTATAATGAGGGCAACAGAGCTATTTTTTCTTCGTATCCCGTCAATAATGAACATTCTGTAAATTTTTGTGTTTTGCTGTCCGATGCTGTCCGCGTGAAACGTCTATACTATAAATAAGAGCAAAAGCTCAAGCTTGGGAGGGACTGACATGAAAAGATTCGTTTGCATGCTGCTCATACTTGTTCTGACGGCGTCGACGCTCGCCGCCTGCATCTCGTCCGGAGAGTCTTCCGCAGAGAGCTCAGCGCCTGAGAGCTCTGCACCTGAGAGCTCTGCACCTGAAAGCTCCGCGTCTGAGAGCAGCGTTTCCGAGAACTCAGCGCCGGAAAGTTCCGCGTCTGAAAGCTCTGCGCCGGAAGACTTGCCGTCGGAGGAGCGCACACCCGTCAGCAGCGTCGACGCCCAGGCTGAGGCCTATTGCGAAAAATATGTCTCGCCGTGGTGCCTGAACTGTCCGTTCATATACGACTTTGACTACCGCGACCCGTCCGTGCCCCAGGCGCCGGAGGCTCTGTTCGTGAGCTGGCTCTTCGCCAACTGCTGGTATCTATCACACGGCGAATCGCCGACGTCTGACGGCGCGCAGTTCGTATACCCCGCCGACAAGGTCGAGAGCACCATCGCGGAGTTCTTCCCGTTCCCGCCGGAGCTGCTGCGCGAGAAGGCGGTT
>Ga0079305_1003245_pt1 | contig 11480 bp, 13 predicted proteins | sample LMS_cellobiose_e_FD_79183 | JGI IMG/M metagenome (GOLD analysis project Ga0079305, IMG submission 79183) | Rumen-fistulated moose microbial communities from Alaska, USA - LMS_cellobiose_enrichment | ecosystem: Host-associated > Mammals > Digestive system > Stomach > Rumen fluid ... | reverse complement strand
TGCAAAAAGCCCCGGATGTTCCGGGGCTTTTTTGATCCGGCTTTTACACATTCTGCAAAGGAGGCAATCATGGAATTTTCCTGCGATGAATGGATGGCGCAGTATTTGTCGGCCGTTCGCGGCGCCTTTGGCGAGCGGCTGCGCTTTGTGGGGCTTCAGGGCAGCCGGGCCAGGGGCGAGGCAACGGATGAAAGCGACATCGACGCGGTTCTTCTTCTCGATCGGCTGGACGCCGGGGACCTCCGCCGTTACAGCGAACTGCTGGACGCACTCCCCCACCGGGATATGGCCTGCGGCTTTATCGCCGGTGCGGCGACGCTGGCCAGTTGGGACCGGGCGGACCTATTTCAGTTTTACCATGACACCGCACCCATCTGGGGAAGCCTCGACGATCTTCTCCCCCGGATCTCGGCGGCGGACGCCCGCCGGGCCGTTCATGTGGGGGCCTGCAACCTCTATCACGCCTGCGTCCACAATCTAATCCACGAAAAGGACGGCGAAACCCTGCGCTCCCTTCTTAAATCCGCCGGGTTTACCGTTCAGGCCCTTCATTTCTGCCGGACCGGCGACTACATCCGCAAAAGAGCCGACCTCCTGCCATTGCTGCCGCCCACCGATCAATATATCCTCCAGATCGGCGCGGAGTGTAAGGGAAATCCACACTCGGCGCAAGACAAGCTGGCGGCGTGGTCGGAGGTCCTGCTCTCCTGGGCCGAGGGGCTGATTGAAGCATATGCGGAGGGGCAAATGCCAGATACAAACTAGGCCACGGCACGGCAACACGGCTTTGCGCCCTCACACCTTTGTTTCAACTGTCTGAGAGTCTTTTGCATATGGATAATACAAAAAGCGCCCCGCTGAGGATCCGTTTTAGAACGGTCACGCCAGCGGGGCGCCCTTCAAGGGGGCTCTCCCCTGTTTTTTAGAAATAGCCGTAATAAGGATGCTGACAGACAACCGACTTTACATACTTGATCATCGTCACTGAATCAAAGACCGGCAGATTGACGGCCCTTTGAATATCGGAGGCGTGGGGCGGCATGTCGGTGCATTCCAAAAGGAAGGCTCCGATGTCCGGGTGCTCCCTCACCATCTTTTTGGCAATGCTGACAAGCTCTCCCTTGACCCCTTCCACGTCGTAGTGGCCCGGCTTGTGGATAAAGGTCGAGAAGATGGGCGCGTCTTGGGCCCCGTAGATGACGCAGCGGTCAAAGTCCTCCCTGGAGATACCACAGGACTCGAACAGGCGGTATTTCAGGCTGGGCCCATCGCCGCAGAGGATGCCGATCTTCTGATTGGATTTCAGTCCCACGCGAATCCACGGCACCTGGCACACGGCGGAGAGGTAGACGGGAACATCCACGGCATCGGCCACCTCTGCTTGGAAGTTGCCGAAGTAGCCACAGGTGGAGGAGATCATGCGGCAGCCGTCCCGCTCCAGCTGTTTGGCCGTTGCAATCAGCGCGGGCAACAGGTTGTCGTCGCCACCGTGGATGCGTTTTTGGTCGGCCCCCTGCACCAGGAGGTAACGGACGGGGAAGTCGTAGGAGCACGCCTGGGACGTGTAGCCCGGCGGTTTGGGCAGCCAGGCGTCCAGCGTCATGATGCCCACCGGGAAACCGGCCATATATTGGCCCTCGGTGATAGCCATCTCGCCCAGCTCGGTCTCGGGACCTACATAGCCCCAATTGCGAACAATATCGCTCATTTTTCTTCCTCCTTTCCGTTAAATAAAGCCGTAGTAAGGCTTCTGGCACAGCGTTGCGCCAAGAAAGCGGATCATGGTGGCCGAATCGTAGACCGGCAGGTTGGTCCGGGCCTGGATGTCGGCGGCAAAGGGCGGCAAATCGGTGCACTCAAATAAAATTGCGCCAAGATCCGGATTTTCCCGGACAAGCTGGTCCGCCAGCTCCCGGATTTCGGCCTTGAGGGCCTGATAATTGTAGTGGCCCGGCTTGTACTTCAGGGATCTGAAGACCGGCTTGGTCTCCCCGCCCACGGCGACGCAGCGGGCCCGGTCCTCCTTGGAGACGCCGCAGGAGTCAAACAGCGCGTCGTCGAGTCCCGCGGATTCTCCACAGATAATGCCGATCTTCTGGTTTTTCTTAAGCGCCACCCGAATCCAAGGGATTTGGACCACGGCGGAGAGGTAGACCGGGGCGTCCACAGCGTCGGCCACCTGCTTCTGAAAATGGCCGAAGTAGCCGCAGGTAGACGCGATCATCCGGCAGCCGTCCCGTTCCAGTTGCTTGGCCGTCTTGATCAGGGCGGGCAGCAGCGTCTCGTCCCCCGCGTGCACCCTCATCTGATCCGCACCCTCCACCACCAGGTAGCGCACCGGGAAGGGAAAGGTGGAGGCGTTGCCGATGTGTCCCGGCGCCTTGGGCAGCCAGCTGTGGAGCGTCATGATGCCGGCCACAAAGCCGCCCATGTACTGTCCCCGCTGGACATGCAGATCTCCGATGGTCTGGCCCGGGCCGTAATAACCCCAGTTGCGGACCAGTTCTCCGTAATCTTCCATACGATCCTCCTATCAGAAAAACGGATTTTTATGTACAGTTATTTCAAAAGGCCAGCCAGACGCGGCAGGAAGAGCGACAGGTCGGGAATGTAGGTTGTCAGGATCAGCGTGGGCAGCCAGGCGCACAGGATCATGATAAACGTCGGCTTTAGCGCCTTGTTGACCGGGGTGCCGGCGATGCCGCAGCCCATGTAGAGGAGGGGCGCCGTCGGAGGGGTGACGCAGCCCATGCCCAGGTTGATGCCCAAGATCGCGGCGAAATGGATGGGACTGACCCCGTACTGCACACAGAGGGGGAGCAGGATGGGCGTGCAGAGGGTGATACCCGAACCGTCGTCCATCAGCATACCGATGATGACCATAAAAATGTTGACCATGATGAGCACGCCTTCCCTTGTGCCGCCCCCAAAACGGGACATGACGTCGATCAGAAGGGTAGGCAGGTTCTCCAGTACAAAGAACCGGGACAGGATCATGACGGTGAAAAGCATGCCGCACAAAGCGCCGCTGGTCTTGACCGCCTTTAGGAAGCACTCTTTGAGCTCTTTGCCCCGCATGCCCTTATAGACCCAGATGGCCACAGGGATGGCATACAATACAGCCACAGCCGACGACTCGGTGGGGGTCATGATGCCGCCGTAGATACCGCCCAGCACCAGGATCGGCATCAGCAGAGCGGGGATGGCGTAACGGGCCCGGGCGGCCCCCTTTTTCGTAAAGGGCGCCGGAATCTCATTGGCCGCCATCAACACTTTGGGGTCCAGTTTGGGGTTCTTCTTGGCGTGGAAGAAGGTAACGGCGCACAAAAGAGTGGCAAGGATGATGCCCGGGATGATGGTCGCCAAAAAGCACGCCAGCACCGATTGGCCCGAGAGCCAGGCGTAAAGGATCATAGTGGAGCTAGGCGGGATCAGCAGCCCCAAGGGCGCGGCGTTTAACACTAGGCTGGTGGCAAAGCCCTCGTCGTACCCCTGCTCCCGCAGTTTGGGGTAAACGATGCCGCCGATGCAGGACAGCGTGGCGGCGGAGGAGCCGCAGATGGCGCCGAAAACCGCGCAGCTGATGACCGAGACGATGCCCAGGCCGCCGCGGATGCGGCCGAAAATCATTTCAACAAAATCAATGAGTGCCTTGCCGATCCTGCCCTTTTCCATGATCGATCCGACCAGGATGAACATTGGCATGGCCAGCAGCGTCATACTCCCCATTTTGTTGAAGCCAACAGGGATGATGGTCGATTCGGGATAGCCAAAGACGAAGACCATGTAAATGACGGTGATGCCAAAGGAATAGGGCACCGGGACGCCCAGCACCAGTACGACGATCAAGATCGCCACGCCAATCATCAAAAGTGCCAAACTAGACATCATGCCTGGCCCCCTTCCGCTTGCGTATAGTCACCGAAGGCCAGGCCGGACAACTCGAGGGTCTGGCAGGTGGCGAAGAAGCACATCAGCGTATAGCCGATGCCCACCGGCAGCATCATCCAAATCTGGGGAATCAGCAAGCCGGGAGTGGTGGGCCACAAGGCGAGGCCGGTATTGACGAAATAGCGCCAACCCCACACAGCAAAAAACGCGGTGACGACCGACTCAATGAGCTTGGCGATAAAGCGGAGGATGTAAAGGACACGCTGGTTTTTGACATAAACACCGATGAGGTCGGCTTTGATATGGCCGTCAGCCATGCTCGCGTAGGCGCCGCCGAAGAAATAGAGCCAATAGGCCATGAGAATGATGATTTCTTCGGAGCTAAAGAGGGAAATCCGCAGGATATACCGGAACAAGACGACCGCGCAGATGGCAAGAAAAACGCCAACGTTCGCCCCGATTCCGATGACGGAAACCACCTCGACGAGCGTCTTCCAAAGCGCGGTTTTTTTCAATCCTTGTATAAGAGAATACACGTTCAAAGCCCCTTGCCGAGTAAATGGGGGAAGCGCGAGGGATAGAAGGGCGGGGAGGATCTGATCTCTGACAAATCCTCCCCCACCCTTTATCGATGCAAAGCGAAGCGGATTAAAACGATCTCTAGGCGATGTCCGCGCGGCACTGATCGACTACTTCCTGTCCAAGAAGATCGACCATGACGGGGCCCACGTCCTGCCAAATTTTGTCGTGGATGGTGCGGATTTCGTCGTCGGTCAGCGGAAGGATGGTAACGCCCGCCTCCTCCAGCTTGTCGTATGCTGCCTCCTCGATGGAAGGGCCCTGTTCAATAGCGTCCATGACTTCGGCGTGGACGGCGTCGCGGAGGATCTGCTCATCCTCATCGGACAGCTTATCCAGGGAGGCGGGGTTGGCGATATAGCTCATGGGGTCGATGGTCATGTTGACCGGCACATAGTACTTAATGAGGTCGCGGAAATTCTGGTAAACGCTGTTTGCAGACTGGCCGGAGGAGCCGTCGCAGATGCCCGACTCAATGGAAGTGTATACCTCCGCCCAGGCCAGACCGATGGACTGATATCCCTGGGATTCCAGCAGCACCTTGGACTTGGTCTGGTTGACGCAGCGGATGACGGCATTTTTGGGCTTGGTGGGATCGGCGTAGTTGTCCGGTTGCTTTTTGGAGCTGATTCCGCAGAAGCCATCCGCATGGTTGCCGAGATAGACGACGCCGATGGACTCACAGGCCTCGGCCTGAATGCGGTTCCAGTTGGAGTCAGGATCGTTTTGCTTGGCGGCGTCGTCCCAGTTGGCGAGCAGCACAGGGAAGGAGTTTACGTTGAAGCGGGGGTCGTAGGTAGCGGAAATGTAGCCCAGCATCATGTCGATGGCGCCGTCCATGACGCCCTGAATGACCACTTCCGCGTCGCCCAGGGCGTTGGCGGGATAGAGGTCGAAGAGTAGGCGGCCCTCGGTGGCCTTTTCGACATTCTCCTTGATGGCGGCCATATGGAGGGAGGCGGGCTGATCCGCGGCCACCGTGCCGGCGAACTTAAAGGTGACAGGGTCTGCCGCGGGGGTGACAGAGCCACCGCCGCCCGAGGAAGCGGAGCCGCCGCCGGAGGCGGAATTGCCGGAATCGGAGCTACAGCCGGCAAGGCCCAGGCTCAATGCCATTGCGAGGACGAGAATCAGCGCTAAAACTTTCTTCTTCATGTCTAAACTCTCCTTCTACCTTGTATTCACACGCCCGCAATCGCCGCAATCTCAAAGTAGAGCTTGGGGTTGGCAAGCCCTGCCATCACGGTATAGCGGGCGGGCGGTACTTCCATCGCGCCGAAGTAACGTTCGTAAACCGCGTTCATCGCCTTAAAATCCTCTTGCCGGGGCAGAAAGCACTGGCACATCATCACGTTGTCGAGGGACGCGCCCGCCGCTTCCAAAATTCTTTTCAAATTTTCAATCGCCTGAACCACCTGCTCCTCCAGCGTTTCGGGAATAGTGCCGTCAGCAGTCTTGCCCACCTGCCCGGAAACGGTGATGATGTTGCCGTAGCGGACGGCGTGGGAAATCATTTTCGGATTCGGTGGCACGTCAGGGGTATAAATTTTTTCCTTTTTCAGCTCCGCCATAGCAATACCTCCCTTATTTTGCCCGTTTTAAAATTTCCACCGTACCCTTGTCGCCGTCCAGACGGATGTAGTCGCCGTCGTGGATCTCCTGGCAGGGGTCGCAGTCGTCGGGAAAATCACACACGCAGGGCGAGCCGGTGATCAAAACGGTGGTGCCGCATTTGGAGTCCATTTTCGTGAACACATAGCCGATGGGAGCGCAATCGTGCTCAAAGCAGCTGTGGAAATACCCGGACCAGCCGATGGAACCCCGGCTGCAGGGCACAACGAGAATTTTTCCCGCAAAACTTTCCCCCTGGTGCACATGCCCCTTTTCCAGAATGACGCCGGTGTCGATGTCGATGGACGCCCACCCCTGGATGCTGGTGGGACAAACCATGGCATACCCTTCCACTGCGGGACCTTTGGCGCCTCTCGCCTGCAAGACCTTGATCGCCATTTACTTCACCTCCCAATAGCCGCGCACCGCCGCGTCCATCAGTTCCTCGTCGGTGCCGAAGTAGACGGGAATCTCCTGCTCTGTATTGGAATAATGGGCCAGTTTAACCGCCGACAGACCAATGGCCTTGGCGCCCTTGGTCAGGTTGATGGTGCGAAGAATACAGCCGCTTGTCAAGAGCTCCACCCCAGCCTCGTGGAGGCTTTGGGAAATGCCTGACATCTCGGCCATCTTAAGCTGCGGTATGTTGGTGTAGATGCAGAACTTGACGCCCGGCGCGACCTTCCGCCCCTTCATGCAGCGGGCGTAGTAGGCAAGCTCCTCGCAGGAGCAGTTGGGGCATCCGATCTGTAAAAAATCCACCGGGCCCGATACCGGGTGGCAGAGGTTTTTGCGAATTTCGTCCACGATCTCCTGGGTGATGTCATATTCCGCCACCGGCTCCTTACCGCCCATGGCGACTTCATAGGTGGGCGCCTCAGGTGAAACGCCGACGATCAGGCACATTTCCGCTCCCGAGGCCGTGGCGAGGGCGGTAAAGAAGGATTTGATTTTCATGAGGTTCGGGCGTTTAAAATCGCCCCTCAGCACCGGCACCGCATTGGGTGCCAGGCGCTGGCCAATGGCAAAGCCCATCAGATCCCAATCGGTCTTGTTTTCCGAGGCGCACTGGATATTGAATACATGGGTGCCCTTGCGGTTTTCATCCAAATGGAGGCCCCACTTAGGCGACCGCCCGCAGACCAGGGACAAAAACGTGGTGGCCGGACCGCCCGCGTTGCCCCGGGCGCCCCAAATGGAGTTGCAGAAGAGGACGTTGGACGACTCCACCGTCACAAAATATTCGCCAGGAAGGGGAATCCACCCGGCGAGATAGGGGGCGCAGGTGCTTCCGTTGCAGGCGCCCATGCCCGTTGCGTGCTGGATCATCGCTTTGTTGCCGTCAAAAAATTCCTTGGTCTGATTGGTCCACTCCCACTGATAGGCATCACAGGCGTTCACGTCGTCGATGATGAAGGTATCTTCATTGAAATGATCGAGTTTGACCTTGCCGGTGGGATCCAAAAACCGCTTGGTGTACCATGTGTCGTAATCAAAGCTCTCCCCCCGGTTGGCGTGGGGCGATCCGCAACAGACATGGCCCTTTGTGATCTCCACCAGTTCGGTCGCGCCTAAAATCTTGGCGTAATCGATGATGCGGGAAAGGGCGAGCTGCTTGGCCGGCCCGTATTCACCGTCCAGCATCCGCTGCTCAACCTCTGTCAGCCTGACTTCCGAAGACATTTTATTTCCCCCTTTTCACGCCGGAACCCGGCGTCCTGCTCAATTGATCGGAACAACTGCTTCAACGGGAACGGCAACCAAAGCCAAGGCTTTCGCTTCATCCGGCGGCGCAGCCCGTCGCCGGCAGGCGATACCCGTCCAAGTATTTCACCGCCGCCCCGCAGCGGGGCCCCTGTCTCCGTTCCCTCTTTCAGGTGGCGCTAAATGTTTGATTCCTTTCTCCTACTGGACCCAATCGATCACATCGGTCTTTTTCGGCGTGGGCGAATACCCCGGATCCGCCGGATGTCCCAGACACAGGAAGCACACCGTATCATATCCTTCCGGAACCTTGCAGGCCTTTTTGAGCCCCGCTCCCCCCTCCGAGTTGAACGCGTAATTGGGCACGTCCAAAAATCGGGTGGCAAGCCCCAGCGACCAGGCGGCCAGCGCCATATTCTGGTTGGCGCAGGAACAGTCTTGTTTGGCAAAGGGGTTTTCCCGGCTGGAAGAAACAACGATCAGCACCGGCGCGTCATGCAGCGGATGATAGCCGGATCCCGCCTTGGTGATTCCCCGCTCCACCAGCGCCTCATAGGTGGCCTGGTCGATTTCCCGAAGCAAATCGGCGCGCGTTACCGCGCAGAAACGCCAAGCCTGCTTGTTGTAAGCGTTGGGCGCGGCCACGCCGGCCCGCAAAATCAAATCCAGGTCCTCTTTTTTAACCGGCTCCGTCGTGTACTCCTTGACGCCCGCCCGTGCGAAGATGGCCCGAACGACTTCATTCATCTCTTGCCCTCCGTTTCCCAATGGTTTCTAAATTCCCTTTTTCTTTGTTTTTTTATTGATGATTTCAACAAATACAGTATGTCAAATTTTCATTTTTCTGTCAATTATGCACTTTCAACGCTCTATGTTACTTTTTCACCCCGTGATATCCTTTCGCTCTGTTAGGGATTTTAAAGTCTCTTTAAGCTCTTTTGTATCATAGGGCAGAACACATATTTTCCGTTTTTAGTGCACAATCGCCTAGTTTTATTCTTTTTTTACGTACAAACTCAACAATCTGCAGAAAAACAGTGCGTTTTTCTCCTTCTCCGCATTGACGCGCCACTGGCATAGTGTTATAATAATGTTCATAAAGCATAGCAAGTGATCTGGAATTCTTTTAATTACTTTTATGATTGTACAGGCCTTTTTCCCCCTCACCGTGCGTGTCTCCTTTTTTGATTTTTTCGGTTTGAATGGAGGTCTTTTCATGAAAAAAAGGCGGGAAGCAGTCAATCTGACCAATTGCGCCATTATGCGCTCGCTATTGGTCGTCGGCGGGAAATGGAAGATGCTGCTTCTTTTTTTGATGGCCCGTGAATCGGCTAACGGCTATCTTCGGTATGGGGACTTTCTCAACCTTGTGCCCAAGCTCTCCCCTCGGGTTTTGACCCAGCAATTGCGGGATTTGGAAGAAGATGGCTTGGTCAGCCGCCATGTTTTCCAGGTAATCCCGCCCCGGGTCGAATACTCTCTGACCGACATGGGCAAACAGATGATCCCTGTGCTGGATGCACTCCATCAGTTCGGTAACAATTATAAAAAGGAAATTCTGGAGAAAGAGGCTGCTGAACAGGCGGAGGCAGCCCAAGCCGCGGCAGGAGTTTTATCCGATGATTCCACGCCGGAGACCGCCGAGTCTGCTGTCCCGGCGGACGAGGCACTCAATGCCCCGGAATAAGTACCAAAAAAGTGCATAAAAGGCCGGCCCCCAAGAGGGGCCGGCCTTTTTAACATTCTTCCTAGTTTATTACGGTGGGCGGGTTTGACCCCGTGATGGGGGAAGTCCGCATTCTCCCCTTTCTGCGCCTCTGTTTAAAACGCCAGGGTTTCAAACCGCCTCATGGCCTCCATGGTGTCCTCCCTGCTGCCGAAGGCGGTCAGGCGGAAAAAGCCCTCCCCATTTTTACCGAATCCGGCGCCGGGGGTGCCCACCACCTGAATTTCATGGAGCAGGCGGTCGAAAAAGCCCCAGGAATCCATCCCGCCGGGGCAGGAGAGCCAGATATAGGGGGAATGGAACGCGCCGCAGAAGGAAAGGCCCATTTTCGCCAGGCTGTCCGCCATGATACGGGCGTTTTCCTTATAATAATCGAGCTGTTCCCCGGTCTGCCGTCTTCCCTCGGGGGTGAAGACGGCGGCAGCAGCCCGCTGGACCGGATAGGAAACGCCGTTGAATTTCGTGGTCTGGCGACGGAGCCACATGGCATTTAAGGACAGGTCGCCGTTTTTAAGCTCCTTCGGTAGAACCGTCCAGCCGCAACGAGTGCCGGTGAAGCCGGCCATCTTGGAAAAGGACGAAAATTCCACCGCGCATTCCCGGGCGCCCTCTATTTCAAAGATGCTCCGGGGCAGAGCCGGATCGCTGACAAAGGCCTCATAGGCCGCGTCGTAGAGGATGACCGCCTTGTTTTTCCTGGCAAAGTCCACCCAGGCGGCGAGTTGTTCCCGGCTGTAGGCCGCGCCGGTTGGATTGTTGGGCGAGCAGAGATAGATCAGATCCCCCCTGGTGTCCTCGTCCGGCATAGGCAAAAAGTTGTTATTTGCGTTGGCGTCCATGAAGACGATCTTCCGGCCGTCCATTACGTTGGTGTCTTTATACACAGGGTAGACCGGGTCGGGTATGAGCACCGTGTTATCCCGGTCAAACAGGTCCAGGATGTTGCCCAAATCGCTTTTCGCGCCGTCGGAGACAAAAATCTCCGTCCGGTCGAGCTGCACACCCTTTTCCTTATAATAATCCCCAATGGCGCAAGCCAAGAAATCATAGCCCTGCTCCGGGCCATAGCCGTGGAAGGTCTCTTTCTCCCCCATCTCGTCCACTGCCGCCCGGAAAGCGGCGACGACCGCCGGGCACAACGGCTGCGTCACGTCGCCGATGCCCATGCGGATGAGGCGCTTATCCGGATGGGCCTCCTGATAGGCACGGATGCGGGCGGCAATATCGGCAAAGAGATAGGATTTTTCAAGCCGGGCGTAATTTTCATTGAATTTCATCGGATTCCTCCTTGGTTTTCAGGGCGGCTCGGATAAACTCCCGAAAAATGGGATGGGCGCGGTTAGGGCGGCTCTTGAACTCGGGGTGGTACTGTACTCCCACGAAGAACGGATGGGCCTTAAGCTCCACCGCCTCCACCAGATGGCCGGAGGGAGAAGCGCCCACAAGGGCCATGCCCCCCTTCTCAAACGCCTCCCGGTAGCGGTTGTTAAACTCATACCGGTGCCGGTGGCGCTCCCGCACCTCGTCCATACCGTAGATGCGCTGCAGCAGGCTGCCCTCTCTCAGCACACAGGGATAAGCTCCCAAGCGCATGGTGCCCCCCTTGGGCAAGTTGCCCTGCTGGTCGGGCATCAGGTCGATGACCGGATCGGGGGTATGCTCGTCAAACTCGCTGGAATGGGCCATCTTTTGACCAAGCACATGGCGGGCAAACTCAATGACCGCCGTCTGCATACCCAGGCAGATGCCAAAATAGGGCACCCCATGCTCCCTGGCATAGCGGGCGGCCTCGATCTTTCCCTCGACGCCCCGGTCGCCGAAGCCGCCGGGCACCAGGATGCCGTCGCAACCGGAGAGCAAGTCCGCCGCAGTTTTTGCCGTCACCTGCTCCGAATCGATCCAGCGGATGTCCACCACGGCGCCGTTCTCATATCCCCCGTGGCGCAGGGCCTCGGCCACAGACAGATAG
>Ga0079305_1003244_pt1 | contig 11483 bp, 13 predicted proteins | sample LMS_cellobiose_e_FD_79183 | JGI IMG/M metagenome (GOLD analysis project Ga0079305, IMG submission 79183) | Rumen-fistulated moose microbial communities from Alaska, USA - LMS_cellobiose_enrichment | ecosystem: Host-associated > Mammals > Digestive system > Stomach > Rumen fluid ... | reverse complement strand
CAGGAAGACCTCGATTACATACTTTTCGGACTTGAAAGCGTCGTCAGACATCTTCCAAACCCGGACAACTACAGCTTTTTCGAAGATTCGACAAGCGAATACTACTCTGATTTCGCACAGGCTGAGGAGGATTTTCTCGACATATTCGAATCGATACCGCCCGAAGTACTGGAGAACGATCCGGATCTGAACGACAGAGTCAGCCGGCTCGCCGTCGAACTGAACGGCGCCTATTACAAAGAAGGCAATTATTCGTATGAAGACGTTCACGATGAATTTCTCCTCAGAATCGAAGCACTTTACGAGGAAAATGATATCCCACTAAGCCTTGTCCTGGAAAAAGCACTCGAAACGCTTCGCCGGGAAAGCGAAAAGAAGAAAGCCGATAAATACAATGATCTCAGCCCGGAGCAGAGATTGTTTTACGAAAACCTTGACAGGTATGAAATGATCGTCGGCGGATCAGCCGTGAGATTCGGAGCGGAAGACAATCGGGATTATCTCGCCCCGGACGGTGGCTTCGTGAAAAACTGCATGACGTCTTTCGTAAAAGATCTCGTTTATTCGCAGAACGGGTTTTATCACGACAGCGGGCTTCGGGAGGACGACGGATACGAGGTCGATCTCGACAAAGCTGACGAAGAGATCCGCGCGCGTCTGTCTCCGGAGATAAACGTCGTAAGGAATCATGATTCTTACTATTCGGAAAACGTCACCGTCGACGTGACCGACGACATTAAACTTATCCTTGTCAGAGCGACACCGCTTAGGGTTATGGAGATCCGGGTGAACAAGGTCGACTCAGGGCACGAACACGGCAAGCGGCTTTCCCCGGACAGGCTCGGCGAGTTTTGCGACATGGTCCGGTACATACGCGATATCTACGGAAAATATGAGGAGCTTGCCCTGCTGCGCGCTGCCGAAATCAGAGAAAAGCTCAGCCTGTGAGACCGGATCATGTTAGGTATAAAACGAAGGCTTGGTTCAGTGTGACGGTGTTCGACCAAAGGAAATATAAAAAAGAAGGAACTCTTATGTACTTTTCAAAGCACAACGAAAAAATCACGTACATTAACCATTACAGCGGACTGCTCGAGGTGGAAGGCGAAGGCCTTCTCTGCAGAGAGGACACCAAGCTTTGGCATGAATCAGACAAAAACTGGGCGAAAGAATATGACACACTCAGCGTGACTGAGGGAATAACCGGACTTGGCGATGGTTATATCGAATTCTTCTCGCATATAGACTGCCTTATCCTTAGCCGTACGGTAGGAACCGTTGCCGCCTCACCTGAACTTCTTAAAAGCTGGCGTAAAAGAAAGGTCCTGATCTGCGGCGAATACGAAACTTTTGCTGAAAGGTTCGCAGATGAGAACGGTCTCAGATTTCTTCACAGCGATATTCATCTGGCCGACGATGACATAGAAATCGCTCACGAACATGATATTATAACTCTGCGCTTTCACGAAAACGGCTCAAGCGATATCCATTACAACTGTTTCACCCCGGGAAGCTCGGCTGGCAGTTACGGCGGAGGAGAGTACGCCAACCCTTTGCCGCGGGACTTTTACGTAGGCTGTACCATTGATGATTTCGCAAACAATTTTCTGAATGAGAGAGTGCGCGAGCAGATCCTGTCAAACGAAACACTGAAGCGATTTCTTGAGATTTCAAACGAAAGACATAGGATCAAGATGACAAGAAAACGTATGACGAAGGAACGGAGAGCGGAGGTCAAGAAGGTAATGAAAACGAAAAAGAAGGGCAACAACTGGACCGCTTATTACGACGAGAACAACGGCAGGTATTTTGCCGAGATAATGTACACCAGCCGCGAGGGACGCGAACAGTACGACTACGAGATCACCGCGGATATTTACGGCCGGCTCGGCACCTTTGCGGATGACATTGAAAACGAGAGACTTATAAAAACCGGGAAAATGACGTATTCGTTTGAAAATACGATGTACGGCACGCTCGGTCCCGAGCGGACCGTCTGGGACGAGGAAGCGAACGAAGCGATGAAAGCGGCAGAGGCGAAGCAAAACAAGGACAGCAAGAAAAAGAAATGATCCCGACAAATCGGGAGTTGACGAAGGTGGAACAGAATACAATGCTTGATATTGAGAATTATCTGCAGAGATTGATCGGAGCGTGTAAAGACGCTTTCGGCGACCGGTTACTGTATGTCGGACTTCAAGGCAGCTATATGCGCGGTGAAGCGACCGATAAAAGCGACTTAGACGTAATGATAATCCTTGAGGATTTTTCCGTCGCGGATATGGATGTGTACCGGGAAATCCTGAAAAAGATCGGGCATTATGAAAAGTCCTGCGGGTTCATTTGCGGCAAAAACGAAATAACACGGTGGAATCCTCTTGAGGTATGCCAGTTACTGCACACAACCAAAGATTTATTCGGCAAATTGAACGATTATCTTCCGTCTGCGACGCGGGAAGACGAGATCAACTATGTCAAACTGAGTTTGGGAAATTTGTATCACGAACTGTGCCATCGCTATATTCACGCTGACAGGGAGAAAAACATTGCGGCATTTCGCGGTACGTGCAAAGGCGCGTTTTTCTTGATCCAGAATCTGCATTATCTGGAGAGCGGATCGTTTGCAGTGACAAAGCGGGATCTTATAAAACAAGTGTCAGAAGATGATCGCTTCGTTCTTGAGGCGGCGGAATTGCCGGATGATTTTGATACGGCTTTCCGGCTTCTGTTCAGTTGGTGCCAAAATGCGTTCGTCCGGATCGATTTACTGCATAGTCAGTGACAACTTCCGGTTTGTCGAAGAAAAAATCAGGAATTAAAATGATAATCAAAGGAGTATTTGAGATGAGAATTGCAGTCACTTACGATAACGGCGAAGTGTTCGGTCATTTCGGACACACGGAACAGTTCAAGATCTATGACGTCGAGGACGGAAAGATCGTAAAAGAAGCGGTCGTACCGACAAACGGTTCGGGGCACGGCGCTCTTGCGGGTTTTTTAGCCGATCAAGGCGTTGACGCTCTGATTTGCGGCGGTATCGGCATGGGCGCGCAGAACGCGCTGACGGCGGCGGGGATCCGGTTTTACGCCGGCGTGACCGGCTCTGCGGACGCGGCGGCAAAGGCGCTTGCCGAAGGAAAGCTCGAATACGATCCCGACGCGCGCTGCGATCATCACGAGCATCACGACGGCGACTGCGGTCACGGGCACTGCGCGGATCATCACTGCGAGGGGAACTGAATGGCGGAATATAAGTTTTACGGTTGGGAGACCGCCGACGTAAAAGACAAACGCGGTCTGACGCCGCGCGGCTTTTACGACCTGCTCTCCGGGATATGGTGCGCCGAAACCTGCGCGCCGAGGATGCGGGAGAGATGGACGCCGGAAAACAAAACGCTCGGACAATGCTCTATCACGGCGTTTCTTTTGCAGGACATCTACGGCGGCAAGGTTTACGGCGTACCGCTTGAAGACGGCAATTTTCACTGCTTCAACGACGTGGACGGCTGCGTTTTCGATCTGACGAGCGAGCAGTTCGGCAACGTAAAACTGAATTATAATGGCTGTCCCGAGCAATCCCGCGAGGCACATTTTGCTAAAGAGGAAAAGCGGCTGCGGTACGAGTATTTGAAAGAGCGGCTTTTCGCCCATCTGCCTAAGATCATCGAAACGGATCGGCTGATCCTCCGTCCGTTCGTCGAAAGCGACGCGGCGGACGTTTACGAATACCTGAAAGAGCCGGCGGTGAACTGCTTTGCGAGTATGAAGCTCCGGTCGCTCGACGAAGCGAAAGCGGAAATGAAAAAGCGAAGCGGCGAGACAGAATACTACTTTGCTATCGTGCTGAAGGAAAACGGCAAGGTGATCGGCGAGATCGACGCCTATCCCGAGGGCGAGGGACCCGGAGAGGATGAAAACAGTCCTAAAGACACGTTCAGCCCTTGCTGGATGCTGAATCTCAATTACGCCGGAAAAGGATACGCCTATGAAGCCGCGCACGCTTTTTTCGAATATCTGTTCAACGAAAAGGGCGCAAGGCGCATATACGCTTACACCGAGGACACGAACGTCCGCAGTCAACACCTCTGCGAAAAGCTCGGTATGCGCCGCGAGGGATTGTTTAGGGAATTCATCTCTTTTGTGAACGATCCTGACGGCACGCCGCATTACGAAAACACGTGTCAATATGCGATTTTGAAAAAAGAGTGGCGCTGAATGATCAGACGGGTTTTTCTTGCATTTATTCTTGCATTTGTGCAAGAAAACGTGCAAGAAAAGCGAGAAAAACGGGTCCGATTCGAACTCTGGCGCGGTTACTTAGAAAACGGGATTTTTTGTTCCCACAAACGGCAAACCCCTTGATATTAAACGTTTTCAGAGACGGCGTTCAATTCCGGCGGAAAACGGTATCAACCCGACTGAAACAGACAGTTTCGGGAGAAGCTCGAAAACGGTCTTGAAGGGTATTCCGACTATAAAACTAAAGTAAAATACAAAGTGATTCCGTTTGTTTGGTAAACGCATAAGCTGACAAATCGGGATTTGATGAGGAAACGGCAACACAAACGGAAAGGAGTCCCGAATGATCGAGGCTCCTTTTGACGTTGTTTCATGCAACGGAAGGGATACGGGGCTTTTCCGAAAACTCCGTTATCTCTGCCTTCTGCTGCGTGGTCATCAGTCCGGTCCTTGTTTTGTTGATATAACGAAAAGCAAGGCCGGTTGACGGGTCTATCCAGAATTCCAGTTCCGATTTTGTCAGAACTGCGTTCACAGTCCCGGTGTATTTTTTACAGACCGTGCCGTCGATTGTTTCTTCGCAGGAATACGACAGCGAAGACGTCAGCGTCCTGTAGGCGCAGATATACGGATCAAGCGTTTGAATTTTCGCGTCAACGCTTTCCTGTCCCGTCGCTGCGGAATCGAGCGGAACGTTGCCCGCGTCTATCTGCGTCTGCAAGGCCTCGGATATCATCGTAGGCAGGTATTTCCCCTTTTCAGGACTGTATTTGTATTCGATATACTTTCCGTCGGATATCCGTTTATAAACGTATTGTTCCCGGTCGTATCCGAGCTTTAAGTAGATCCATCCGTCGGACCGGGAAAGCGCGTAAGTCGTTTTCTGTGAACCGAATCCGGACGAGCTTATGACGTCCGCTTCAAGATAATACGCTTCCGGCAGATCAAGGACCGTTTTTGCCAATTCCCCGTTATCGGAAGAAATGGTATTTCCGACAGAATAACATCCGGTCATAAAAAATAACATACAGGCGGTCAAAAGCGGACAGATGATTAATGAAGGTTTTATCCTGCTGATCAGATTACACATTTGCCGCCTTCTTAGTTTTTCTCGCTTTTATGCCGAGAGATATGATGTACCAGATGTTGATCAGTGCGTTTATGATAAGAAATACGCCGATACCCTGCTGTATGGAAGCGATAACAGTCTCACCTGCGACGATCATGGCGATACCGAGACCGATCATAACGACGGCGACGATCAGACCGACAACAAAGCGCCAGCTCTTTTTGTTTTCAAATTTCAGAACTTCAATAAGATTCACAAGATTCGTGATGATCGTAAGTACCGCGAAAACGTACCGTACTACCGGCTCTACCGTCGACGGAGAGATCAGGCAGAACACCGAAAAACCGATCAGAAGGACGTTGATGACGGAAAGGAATATATCCATCTTTGTCCGTTCCTTCGGAATCAGGTGAATACCAATGTTGATCAGTGCGAATACGATAACGATTATCGCTATGATAACAACGGTACCGTTCATGTTTCCCGTCGGAGCGACGAGGAACAGAATACCTGATACAAGCATCAGAAGCGAAACGATGATCTTGCTTTTCATCAGGCTCATTGCCCACTTTGCCGTCTTTACGACAGGGTTTTTCTTCATAGCTTTTGTTTCAAAACTCATAACAGCCTCCGAGTTACAAATTTGTCATTGCTTTTTCAGCCATATGCGAGTATAATAATATCATACACTTGTCGGCTTTGCAACAGACAGACGAGCTCGATCCGGTGTGAAAACAACATAAGCAGAGTCAATGTTTGAAAAACACAAAAAATTCACAAAGAGAACAAAGCATGAATCAACGAATCCGCCTTACAAAGCGCCTGCTTCACGAAAGTCTGCTCGAACTTCTCGACAATAGGACGGTCGAAGAGATAAGCGTAAAGGAGCTGTGCGAGCACGCCGGGATCAACCGGTCGACTTTCTACGCGCATTACGGCTGCGTACGCGACGTGATAGCGGAGATAGAGAGCGAAATCACTGAGAACGTAAAGGATATATGCCGCCGCGAGGGCGCGGACCCGAAAACCGCGCTTGAACACGTCTGCGAATATCTGTACCGGATGAAAAGCACGGAACTGATCCTGTTCAAGAATCACACGGATACAGAGCTTTCTTTCGCGTTTGAATCACTCAGCGCCGAATTTTACCACACCGGAAACTATGATATAAAGCCTCAGGATGAAAAACTGACGCTCGCGTTCGTCAACTACGGGATGTTCAATCTCATAAAAACGTGGCTTGCCGAAGACATAGAGAAAACACCGAAAGAGATCTCGGAACTCCTCCTTGACAGGATCCTGAAAGTTTTTTGAAACGGATCCCGGTAAATGAAAAACCGTTGAATTCCGATCGGTCAAAGCAAATGATTATCCCGACAAATCGGAGTTGACGGAGGTTAATGAAATGAAAAACGGAAAGACACCTGATCCGAATATAATACATCCAATAGCCGGATACGACAAAGAAATATACGTGAAACCGACGGTCAGGAACCCGAATATTATCGTCGGGGACTTTACCTATATCGCAGACTCTGATTTTGAAAGCCACGTTACGCACCATTATGAGTGGAACGGCGATAAACTCATTATAGGCAAGTTCTGCCAGATCGCCGCAGGCGTAGAATTTGTGATGAACGGCGCAAATCACCAGATGAACGCCGTCTCGACCTTTCCGTTTTATACGCTGGAAGGCTGGGATATGAAACCTCCGAAGGCGTCTGATCTACCGCTGAAAGGCGATACCGTGATCGGCAACGACGTATGGATCGGGCAGAATGCGGTGGTCCTCCCCGGCGTACATATCGGCGACGGCGCGATCATCGGGGCAAACAGCGTTGTGGGCAGCGATGTTGATTCCTACACAATTGTGGTAGGAAATCCTGCAAAGATTCTCCGAAAACGATTTGATGATGAAATGATTGAACTTCTGCTTCGTTTCAAATGGTGGGACAAGAGTATAGATGAGATAAACGGATTGATCCCGCTTCTGACCTCCGGTGAATTGGATAAAGCCAGGGAAGAAATAAAGAAACGTACTGAGTAACAACTTCCGGTTTGTCAAAGCAAATAATGATCCCGGAAAACCGATGTTTGTGAAGGATAAAAATATGAGAGAAGATAACAAAAAAATCGGCGCCGCCCGCCGCGACGACTGGAAATCTGAGCCCATGCCCGAAAAGCATGCGACTTTCGTACTTAACAGAACTTTTGACAATAAGGAAATGGACGCGCTCCGCCGCGGCAGCATACCGCAGGCTATGGAGGACAAGTGGTTCCGGTATATGGAGGGATCGACTATGTGGGCGCACCGCAGCTGGACAGGATACTGTATTTACCGGATAGATTTCAAAGACGATAATAATCATATCGTGACGGTCAACCGCGATCCCGAACAGTACAAATGCACCGATATCGAAGAAGACGCCAGGACTTTGAACGGACTCTTGGACCGGTGGACAAAGCTCCCTTATGATTACTATAACGAATGGCTTTCGGAAACGTACAATGCGTTGAAAAAAACGGATAAGGCATAGCGCTTCCTGTTTGCCGAGGAAAAAACGGATAAAACCGAAAAAAGTTATATTCGACGGGGCGACGGAAAAGTTTGATCTTTCGTTCCGCTGTGTATTAAAGACGGCCGCGTTGACTATGCGAGAGAATTAAAAGAATGACGCCGCGCCGCGCGGAGGACGACCCGTAAGCTCTTTCCGGGATCGCCGCCGGACGAGAGGGAAACAAAAAAGCACCGCCTGTAATGCCTGCTGATTCAGAACAGCGGTATTATAAGCGGTGCGTTTTCATTCTTCGTCGTCTTCCTCGAATGAAAAATCGTTCAGCTCCTTGAAATTCAAAAACTCCGAAACGGTCATGTTGAACGTGTTTGCAATTTTGTGAAGCGTCTTTATCCGCGGATTTTTCGTATTGCCTCTTACGATGTTGTCAAGTGTGGATTGCCTTACGCCGCTCATCGTTGCGAGCTTGTTGATCGCTATACCGCGCTGCTTACACAGGGAACGGATGCGGTAAACGAATATTTCATAATACTTCATGTAATGACCTCTATACTGTGATTACCCATATGTGGGTAAATAAATGATAGTATAGATTTCAGACGTGATTAACCGAATACGGGTTGACATTGCCGGCCTTTATGGGTTATTATTATATCAATAACCCGAATACAGGTAAAATCGGAGGAGACAGACGTGTCGGCTTGTACTTTTTTCGGTCATCGCATCGTGCCCGAAGAAAAAGAATCGACCCTGCGGTCGGTCCTTTTGGAGCTTATGGAAAATAACGGCGTCGATTTGTTTTACGTCGGTGACAGCGGCGGATTTGACGCGATGGTCCGCAGGGTACTGCGCGAGCTTTCGGCGCGTTATCCGATCACGTACCGCGTAGTGCTCGCGTATATGCCGGAAAAAATACGCGATCCGGGCGAGAAGGAAATTTTCGATACCGTGCTTCCCGAGGGGATAGAGACCGTTCCGAGACGCTTTGCGATCAGCTATCGGAACAAGTGGATGATAGAACGCTCGGATCATGTGGTGACTTACGTTGTATATGAAGCCGGGTCCGGCGCCGCCAAATTCAAAAAGATCGCCGAAAAGAAAGGGAAGAACGTGATCTCGATTTGACGCGCCGGAGATGCGAAAAAGATATTTACGCGCTGCGCATAGTTATATTATAATATATATTTATTTATGTCAATGATCGTGCGCCGGAGCCGTCCGGGGATACGGTTGCGGCGTTTCCGGTTTTATGGTATAATATCCGCGGAAAGCTCCGCTTCGCGGATCTTTCGGGCGGCGATGCCGCCTGCGAGCAATGCTCGCCCGCGGTATTTACGGCTTCGCAAAAATGCCCTTGCAAGCAAGCATTTTTGCTTCATGGTATAATCTCCGCGGAAAGCTCCGCTTCGCGGATCTTTCGGGCGGCGATGCCGCCTGCGAGCAATGCTCGCCCGCGGTATTGACGGCTTTGCAAAAATGCCCTTGCAAGCAAGCATTTTTGCTTCATGGCAGAATATCAAAAACGCCGAAAAAGAGGACGGCAAATATAGGAGGAAAATATGGAGTACGTCAGAGTAACGAAAGAGAATATTGAAAACGAGCATATCTGCTGCGCGATATCGAACAACAAAGACATTCAGGTCGCGTCTAAAAAGTCGTGGCTTTCGGAGAGATTCGACGACGGGCTCGTCTTTTTGAAAAGCGTCGAGCGCGGAAAGTGCTTCATAGAATACGTCCCCGCGGAAAAAGCGTGGTGCCCGATAGAAGCGGACGGATATACGTATATCGACTGCCTTTGGGTGTCGGGCTCGTTCAAGGGACACGGGTATTCAAACGACTTGCTTGAAGCGTGCGTCGCGGACAGCAGGGAGAAGGGAAGAAAGGGGCTCTGCATCCTTTCCTCGGCAAAGAAAAAACCGTTTCTCGCCGATCCGAAATATCTGAAACACAAGGGCTTTGAAGTCTGCGACGAAGCCGCCGGCGGTATACAGCTGTGGTATCTGCCGTTTTCCCCCGATAAGGAAAAACCCCGTTTTTCCGAAAGCGCAAAGCATCCGAAGGTCGACGGCGACGGTTACGTGCTTTATTACACATATCAATGTCCTTTCAACGCAAAATACGTTCCCATAGTCGAAAAGACCGCGAAGGAGCACGGGATCCCGTTCAAAGCCGTGAGGATAGAAAATACGGAGCAGGCGAGAAACGCTCCCGCGCCCACCACGACCTACGCGCTGTTTTATAACGGGGAATTTGTCACGAACGAACAGATGAACGACGCGAAATTCCTGAAGCTCGCCATGAAAGCCTGAGAATAAAAAACAAAGCCGAAAAGAAACCGCAGACAGGTGTTCTTTTCGGCGTTTTTTATTTTGCGGCGGCGCGCTTTCAGTGCTTCGTCGTCATTTCAAGCTCGATATCGAAAAATCCGCCCGAGATAGGCTTCGGCAGAACGCGTCTGTTCTTGACGGTGATCTCGGCGCCGTCTTCGAGCACGAACGTCAGCGTTTTGTTTTCGTTGATCGAAAACCGGTTGTTTTCTTCGGGAAGAAGCGCCTGCGCGAAAAGCCCCTTTTCGACTATCACGCTTTTGATTTTCGAGACTGTATCAGCGTCTACCGGCTTTTCGGTCTCGTATACTTCGGGAGAGTCGAATTTTTGCTTTTTCGCGTTCACTCCGGTCCCGTCGGGAAGAAGAGTCAGGACCGCCTTCGTAAAGCCGCCGTTTTTGCGCTCTTCGGAAAATCTGATTTCTTTTACCGATGATACGTCCGGCAATTCGACGCGCTCGCTCTTCAAAGCTTCGTCGAAGAACCTTGCGATCTCCACCGCGGTTTTCACGGACAGCACGGGAGACTGATTGTCGGAAATGCTTATCTTTTCTCCGCTTGCGTATTCTATATATATTCCTCCGCCGAAATTCTCCGGAAGGCCGTGAGTCGTCGAATGAAAGCCGTTGTTTTTAGCAATATCGTTTTCCCTTACTATACGGTCAAGCTCGGGAAAGACGTTTTTCTTTATCACAGCCCAGGACTTCGTTTTTTCGGCGAGGCGTCTGGGAACGTCTCCCTTTGAAAGAAAAACGAACGTTCCTTCTCCGGCAGGCTCGGCGAAAGCGGAAACGTATCCCATTTTTCCGTAGGGCTCGGGAAACTGCTCCTGAGAATAGCCGAGAGCCGACGTGACGTCGAAGGATATCATGTCTTCCGAAACTATCGTGTTCGGCGCCTTTTTGTCAAGATAGGCGTCCGTGCCTCCGCATGTGCCCGGAGCGGTCTTGCGAAGTATCACTATATCGTCGTTTTCCGTTTCACCATTTTTCTTCTTGATAAAATTGAACATACCCTTCCTCCTTGAACCGCCGCGTACCCGTATGCGGCTTTCTTTTGTAAAAGTATATCACTCTTTTCGGCAAAACGCAAGAAACGGATGAAAAAACGCAAAAGAAGAGCCGGAACGCCGAGTGTTCTTAAGGACACTCGGCGAACGATGTGTTCCGCTGACAGCGGAACGTGATGTACGGCTGCGCCGAATGATGTGCCCTTCGGGCATGATGTGCGCCTTCGGCGCGTGAGCGGAACACATCACATCATTTTGCGGCAAAGCCGCAAAACATCATTGTTCGCAAAGCGAACTGCATCACTTGCCCGCAGGGCAAACAT
>Ga0079305_1003243_pt1 | contig 11483 bp, 6 predicted proteins | sample LMS_cellobiose_e_FD_79183 | JGI IMG/M metagenome (GOLD analysis project Ga0079305, IMG submission 79183) | Rumen-fistulated moose microbial communities from Alaska, USA - LMS_cellobiose_enrichment | ecosystem: Host-associated > Mammals > Digestive system > Stomach > Rumen fluid ... | reverse complement strand
GGATACATGAGCCCAGTTGACTTTTAATTGAGAAGGATGAAATTCGCATGAGTTAGAAAGAGTATGCAGATGATGATATAGAACCCCACTGAACAATTGCATAGCAGTTCGCATTCAAGTGGTGATAGTTTTATGGGGCCACATGCTAAGAAAAATAATAACAGGAGATAAATCAACATGGCTCATAAAAAAACATCGGATCAGATTTCGTATAATATGAGCCGAATCAAAAGCAAAAATACGACCATAGAGCTGCGGTTTGAAGAAGAGTTAAAAAAACGCGGCCTTTATACTTTTGCAAGAAATCAAAACGGGATTCCGGGGAAGCCGGATTTTGCTTTTGTGGCCAAAAAAGTAGCTGTCTTTTGTGACGGGGACTTTTGGCATGGATACGATTGGGACAATTGCAAGGAAACCATCCATAGTAATCGCGATTTTTGGGTTAATAAAATCGAGCAAAATATGGTAAGAGACCAGCGTGTAGATTCTGCGTTAGCAGATCAAGGGTGGACTGTCTTTAGATTTTGGGGACATGAAATAAAACAGAATTTATCTGAATGCGCTGATAAAATCGAAAATGCATTAAGGATCGTTCCCAATCGTCCATTTCGCACAATAGATCTTTGCGCGGGAATTGGAGGCATCAGAAAAGGCTTTGAACTTACAGGAGCATTTAATAACGTTCTTTCTGCAGAGGTTGATAAATATGCCTGCAAAACATATTGTCATTTGTTTGGAGATGACCCTTACAATGATCTGACCTCCGACGAGTTTAAGGCACTGGTTGATTTGACACCATATGATGTTCTGCTTGCGGGATTTCCTTGTCAGACATTCAGTAGGGTGGGAAAAGAAAAAGGCTTCGATGACGAAACAAAGGGCCAGATATTTTTCCATATAGCTGAAATAATGCAACGAACTAGGCCGATGGCATTCTTTCTTGAAAATGTGGATCGACTGGTTACACATGACGGCGGTGAAACATTCAAGGTAATAATTGATACGTTGATAAATAAGCTCGGTTATTATGTAGTAGGCGTGGATCAGTCGGAACCTGGTATTCTTTCATATAATCCGAAGCAGTTTGTCCGAAACTCCAGAGATTTTGGTGTGCCGCAAAACAGACCCAGAACATATATTATTGGGTTTGATACGGAACGGTTCTCTATTTGCAAGCTTAAAGAACTTCCAGACTCTATTCCTTCAGGATGTGAACGCAAGCTGTATGACGATCTTAATGATCTTTTAGATAAAGACGTTGAGGCAAAATATTATATGGCATCTGGATACTTTGAGACCCTTATAAAACACAGGGCACGTCAGGAAGGCAAAGGATACGGCTTCGGTTATCGAATAGTAAATGAACCATCGATTGAGCATCCGATTGCCAATACCTTATTGGCAACAGGCGGCTCAGGCCGTGAGCGTAATCTGATTTACGATCCAAAGGAAGGAATAGCTGGTCTTGAAGTGCCGGGAAAGAAAACGCCTCTTAATGATAAGGGCATCCGGGTAATGACACCTACAGAATGGGGAAAACTTCAGGGATTTATCAATTATGCTTTTGTTGATGAGAACGGCAATGACGGTTTTTCATTCCCAGATGGAATGCCAGACGCTCAGAAGTATAAGCAGTTTGGAAACTCGGTTACAATTCCTGTAATACAGGAGATGGCAGATTTTATGCTGGAGTGTATCAACCAGCTAACATCTTAAGAGAGGGATTACGCTATGGCAGACGATAGGATCATAAGGTCAATCATCGAGAAATGCGCCTTTCTTTATGATGATGAACTGTTGTCCGATGAGAAAATCATTGAAAAATATCTGCTGTTTTTTGCTAGACAGTTCGATCCTGCCGAGCGTTCGGTTAGCTTTGCTTTTCATACTGGATCTATCTGTTTTGATGTTGTCTCGGTCGCGGCTCTGATGATAGGCTGTTTGGCTTATGAGTTCTCATCCAATGAGGAAATACTGGCAGAGATTCGTCTGGGTGATATGGTGCTATATAAAGGGGAACGATATCATTGGGACGGCATACAAAAACTGAGCTGGCGGTCGAGTGAACCCAAACGAGATTTTATAGTCCTTCGCCAAGACGCAAAAGGGAAAAACGGTCCGTCGTCATCTTATATTCCTTATGAGAATGCAAAGCATTTAATCCGTCCATATTATGGTTCTTCTTCCGTGACAGATGGACGCGGCGTACGGAAAGACAAAACAAACAGAAATGATTTTATTTCACATATCTTAGAGATCCCGATTGAGGAAGTTCCTACAACTCTGGATATATCCGTTGTCGTTGTCGCAGACAAAAACGAATTTATAGATATCTGCAAGCATTTGAAAATCAGATATAACGGGGAAAAGACCGTTGAATTAATGGATGTTGTTCCAGTTTCCTATTACACAGGAAGCGGTGAACAGTTCCAAATCGGAAAGAATGCTTCTAAGGCAGAAGCAGTCATCAAGGTTGCCAGCAAAATGTCTATGGCACGTGAATTGGTTCTTGATAAGCACGGGAATAAAGTCATAGGTTTAATGGTGACCAATGTTGATCTCCTTTCCTCTAATACTGCGGAGTTAAATGACCTACTCCGAAGAAAAACATTAAAGTTCGCCTATGTTGTAGCTCCATTTCACGCGGAATCATGTGAGCTGGCAATGGACCAGTATGAATCGGCAAATATGTTTGCTTGCACAAGAGAACTGCTTTCGGGTGCATCGCATGAAATACGGGAAAAGAACAAGCTTACCATTGAGTTAAATAGACAGATCTCTAATATTCTATCAAGGAATACGGATACCGTTCATGTTGATAGCTATTGGGACTGGGAGAAGTATAAGACAGTTAAAGAAAAACTGTATGCAATTAAACAGTCAAATTGGACAGGAGAAGACAGGGATAACTTTATTTTATCAACTGCTGCTTTGATTAACCTTTTCAGTTCTTCATACTTCAGTATGGAAATAATGGAAGAGGCTATTTCTTCAGGGAAAATAAATCTGGCAGTTGTCTCTCCTGAAAAGCGGCTCAATGAGCTTATTGAGATAGCATCCAGAACTATGTCAATGCGTGAGCAGTGTTCTGAAATAGCTGATTCGCTACTTGAAATGTATTCGTCTCTGCACGATATCTCTCCGAAAGAGCTTGCCTTGCGCAAGTTTCTAAAAGATCATAAAGATGAAAATATCGCTCTTGTTGTCCCCAAGGCGTATTATTCCGAAATATTCGGACTTGCATTTCAGAACGAGTTCGAAAATGTCCAATGCTTTACGGCAAACAGGTTCGATGTGCATGAACAATATGACAGAATAATTGTAACCGGGGATATAATCGGCAAAAGATTTGATGCGCTTCAGTGTTTTTCCGCACCAGAAATAACTCTCTTCCTCTATGAATTTGAAGAGAAAACGTTTTCTTACAGAAAAAGAAAATCAGTAAAGTCGGAGCGAAAACTGAATGCAAGAATAAAAGGTCTTAAGGGAGATGAATACATTCGTGCAGTCGAGGAATCCGATGAATCCGATTCCGATATTAGCGAAACAACGATACGTGAGTTCTCCGATCTGGATGATTTTGTGGACTCCATAGGCACATTTGATATACGCAGGCTGACCTCAGGGCCTTCCGGAGGAGAATATAGCAGTTCTGCAGAGGTGAAATTTGTCGGAACTTTTACTACAGGTGAACAAATCCTTTTTTCAAAGTATTACTCTGCCGTAGTATTTGACCAAAACGAAGGCGTTGTGACCGAAACAAGCCCGGATAAACTGTCACCGGGAGATATTCTGGTCTTCACAAAGAGAAACGATTATACAAGCAATATCGTGGATCAGATTTTCGACCAACTGATGCGAACGAAGAAATTGAGTGCCGAAGTTCAGGATGCGGCAGAAAAGGCGTTTTATTGGAAGGCTGCTTTGCGTGAATACAAGGACACCAATAATCTTACATACAGGGCTGTTGCTAAGGAATTAAAAAAACACGGCAGTTCACTGCAGGAGGTAACAGTAAGGCAATGGCTCATTGAAGAGAGTCATATTATCGGGCCAAGAGATGTTAAAACAATGGGGATGATTGCGGAAATAACACAGGATCCTTACCTACTAAGTAGTCCGGAAGCCTATTTTGAAGCCTGTCGAATTGTCAGGCATTATCGTCGGGAAATCCTGTCACTTATCGCTCAGGCTATTAACGACAAGTTAAGTAACAAGCAGCCTGTTCAGGGCAGCGCGTTTGAGGTTGTATACGAAAACGTTGAAAAGCTATCCGAAACCATGGAACTTGAAAACGTGTTTGAGCTGGATGACATTGCAATTGTCAACAACACAATGGTTAATCGTCCTATTTCTGAATCGGAGGTGTTGATGTGAACAGTCGGGAAATTCGCGAACAGCTTATTGTCGCACGCGATGAATACATTAATATTATTAAATCTGAGCTTATGGGGCCTGGTTCCGAGTTCTCTGTCCCGGATTCTGAGCACGAATTAATATCAAGCAGTCCATTAAGTCGTTATTCTGTGGGAATCCTTTTTCCGCAGGGAAACAGAATCGAACAGGATAACGATGAGACAGTTATTGTTGATGAAGATTTGCCGGAAGACCATTCCGAGGCTGATCTTGTCGGGGAACTAGAAACCACAATAAAAAAGCAGGACAGAAATCTTCAGTATGATGAAACTGCTGACGAGAATCTTGATGAAGAGATAGGAATGGCGACTCAGTATAAACCCGCTTCTATGGGAGTTACCTTTTTGGTTAAGGGAAATGCAGAAAGGGTTCATTGCAAAGTATCTTTTGCGACTTATCGAAGTGCTTTAGTCCCGGACTGTGTCGTTCCTTATGAACCCGAAAATGCGGAAACATATGAAGTTCCGCCTGAACTTGCTCACATCATGACCTACGATAAGAATATCCGAGCGTTTCGTCTGCTCCGTAAAACGAGTCCAAAGGAGATCAGGGACATTATTGAACGGGACACGCTTCCTGAAGCAGACTCTTTTGTTCTTAAAAACAGTGTTTATCGGCTTAATGATTTTTTAAGCGTGGGATATGTCCGTGAACCTCACGTAATAGAAGATGTAGAAATCGATTTTGGCGGTTCGGATTATGCTGACAATGAAGAGACGGCTTCTTTAGATGGTACCTCCGCAAAAATAGTAGCACTCAGAACCAAGATAGCGGACGACGTATATTCCATTACCGTAATGTTAGTAAACGGGATTGAGAATTCGTCAGCTAAAGCAAGAGAATGCTTATTCCAGTCAAGAATAGAGGTTTCGTCTTATAACAACGATTTCTCCTTCATTGAGAGCAACCCAAATTCCAATCCCGAGTACATGGATGACGAAGAAAAGTCTTTGGAATTGCTATATCGGCATAAAAAAATATATGCTACCGGACTCGGCACATCGGCTGATTGGGAAATGTCAGATAACGGAACAGGAAGGATTTGGACAGACTTCTTCCCTGTAAAGGAAATACCTGCAATGAATTTCTCTCTGCCGACAAATGATCTTGTGAAAGATGAAGAGCTTTCAATGAAGTATCTGTCCGACTTGGACCAGACGGATCGTGAAGTCAAGCTTGAATCCATGAAAAAACTGGTTGATCTTTATTCCGCATGGATCGATGAACTTGAAGTTACGGCCGCGACTCTGGATCAGCGCTATGAATCAGCTGCGACTAAAAACATTGAGGAATGTAAACGCGCTGCAAGGAGGATGTATGACGGAATTGAGACACTCCGTACAAATGAAAATGCTTACCGTGCCTTTTTGCTTGCTAATCGCGCGATGTTTATGCAGCGAGTACACATACAGAAACAAGGTGACATGTCCAGAGAGAACGCAGACAGGTATCCTGATGATTTAGAGATATCTGATTGGCTATGCAATCTGGATTACTATGAAGAGGATGACGGCAACTGTAAATGGAGACCGTTCCAGATTGCCTTTCTTCTTATGGATATCAATTCCATTGTAAAAGAAAACGGAAATGACCGATCAGTAGTAGATTTGATCTGGTTCCCAACCGGTGGAGGAAAAACTGAGGCCTATCTCGGGCTCACTGCATTTACGATTTTTTACCGAAAACTTGCGTATCCTGAACAATCAGACGGTACGGCTGTGATGATGAGGTATACGCTAAGGCTTTTGGCCGCGCAGCAGTTTACAAGGGCTGCTACTTTAATCTGCGCCTGTGAATACATACGACAGGATTGTATGCAGAAGAGACATAAGTATCCAAGTTATCCGTTAGGGAGAAATCCGATAACAATCGGGTTATGGATCGGTGGCACACACATTCCGAACAATAACACCGGAAAAAACAGTGCAGAGTATCATTTGGAAAAGCTGCAGAACGTAAGCCATGCCTATGCCGTCCGAAACGAAAAAGAACGACACAATAAATTTCAGGTTCTGAAATGTCCGTGGTGCGGAACAAAGCTTGTAAAAGACGAGAAAGAGAATCGCTTAGTCGGTGAATGGGGATATGCCATGAGTGGGAAGCATTTTTATATGTTCTGTCCTCATGAAGACTGTGACTTTACTAAACGCCTGCCCATTCAGATTATTGACGAAGAGTTATATACAACTCCTCCTACCCTTTTGTTCGGCACGGTGGACAAGTTTGCCATGATGGCATGGGACGGAAGAGTCGGAGCATTTTTCGGGTTGCATTCCGATAACCGTGGCCCCGAATTAATAATTCAGGACGAGTTGCATCTGATATCCGGAGCTCTCGGTACTATGGTAGGGCTGTATGAAACCGCTATTGACGGTTTGTCCAGCATGAAAGGAATAAAACCGAAAGTTATAGCATCAACTGCTACCATCAGGCGTGCTAAAGAGCAGTGTTCGGTCCTATATAATCGCGAGGTAGTGCAATTTCCGGCCCCTGGTCTAGATGCGGAAGACTCATTCTTTGCGAAAGAAGATGATATAGACTATTCCAAAGGAAAATACGGAAGAAAGTATGTCGGAATTATGCCTTCAGGGCGCACTAAAGCCATGACGGAAATCAGGGCTATGGCTGCTTTACTTCAGAAAGCATACACCATGACGCTTCCGGATGAGGTTAAGGACAAGCTCTGGACTTTGACCGTCTATTTTAACAGTCTCAAAGATTTAGGAAAGGCATCAACACTTGTTGACGACGACGTTAAAGATTTCATTATCAGAACGGCCAACAGGATGTTTACATCCAGACGCCTTATAGTGAATTCCGATGAGCTGACCAGCAGAGTGTCCACGACCGAGCTTAACGAGACTCTTGATAAACTGGAGAAAATCGAATACTCAAAAGAAAACATAGACGCAAAAAGATATGCTTCCAACGTCCTTTTGGCCACAAATATGATATCGGTAGGAATCGATGTTGCCAGACTGAACGTCATGCTTATGGTAGGCCAACCAAAGCTGACGAGTGAGTACATTCAGGCTTCGAGCCGTGTGGGAAGATCTTTCCCCGGAGTTGCCTTTGTCCAATATGATGCAACAAAGAGCAGAGACCGTTCGCATTATGAGCGTTTCCGGGCATATCACGACTCTTTTTACCGGTTTGTCGAGCCGACTGGAGCCACCCCGTTTTCCAAGCCTGCACGCGAAAGGGCATTGCATGCAGTAATAGCAACATTGCTTAGACATATGGAGTCCTTAACAGAAGACAAAGATGCCGACTACTTTGATGCAGAGGCGTTTTCGGAATCAATACAGGATATAGAAACATATGTCACGGATCGCATAAAAGGAATCAATGCAAGAGCGGATGCGGAGCTCAAGGACGATATAGCGGATGTCGAAGACGAAATGCGGGAATTCTTTGAGTATTGGCAGGAGATGATTGATACGGCACATGAGGAGGGCGATACACCTGTTTGCTTTGGCAGAAGGTATATGGTTACTCCTCCGACGCTTGGAGCCAGAAGACTGTTTAAGCAATACAATTCGGCTGGCAAGGATGAGGCGAAGGAGACTCTTACATCTATGAGAAATGTCGATGTATCGGTTAAGGGCAGTGTAATTATTTGGGAGAACTAAAATGGCAGAACAGATTAAATCCAAAGTTGATCTAAACCATGTAACACATTCCGTCCGGGCTGCGCAGGCTGTCTTACAATACGGTGTCGGAGCAATGGTTGACTTTCCCGATCAGACATTGGTTACTTCCGCTCCAGAATACTGGAGCGGAACAAACCGTATCTTTGATGACAGGTTTGCCAAGGCTCTGGATGTTGATTATTTTGCGTTACCTACAGATATTGCATACGCACGTTTCCCTGAATGGTACTTCTGTCCTAGATGCAGGACTTTTCAGCCTTTAAGCAAATGGATAGCAGAGTACAAAAGGAAAGCAAAAGGAAAAAGTTTAGAACTCGATGAGAATATGGTCACGCACATGCAGTGTCCTCAGTGTAAGCAGGATCTGGTTGTTGCACGTATTGTAACCGTATGTGAAGATGGACATCTGAACGATTTCCCGTGGGTGAAATGGGTCCATGCCAGATCGAAAAAACCGATTTGCGGGAATCCTGCTTTGAAATTCAAAACCGGAGCTTCCGGATCTGAAGGGCTTGAAGGGTTAACAATCGAATGCGCCTGCGGCGCACACGCAACACTCAAGGACGCATTTGACAAGGATATTTTTGAGCGCATGGATCAGGAAGAAGGCTCTTTCGGATTCAAATGTGATGGGTGCCACCCGTTTAAGCACACGAAAGAGGTTTGCGGGAAATATCCGAGAACCGTTCAGCGTGGCGCATCATCAGTCTACTTCCCCGTAACACATAGCTCTCTTGTTATTCCTCCTTATGCGGATAAACTGAACACAAAAATCGAACAAAGTAATGCATATGAGGAATGTATTACTATCATCGCGGATGAGGACACACCCGAAGAAAAACAAAAACTAATCAAGAAAAGACTATCGAAATGGGCTGAAAAGATTGCTCTGGAGATAGGTGCACTGAAGTCAGATGTCGAAAAAATACTTACCCAAAAGTGGTTGGATGCTTCTTCAGAAGTGATTGATGTGACGAGCGTTAAATATCGATTTGAAGAATATATGGCCTTGACCGGTGAAATATCTACACCAAAGGGGTCACTGGGTGACTTTTCCAGAGAGCCTATGCCGATTGAGGAATATAACTTGCCACACATAAAATCCATTTCTCTGGTTGATAAGGTGCGCGTAGTAAATGCTCTGACTGGCTTTTCTAGAATCAATCCTGCAATGAGCAAGGATGACCTTGGGTTTGTTTCGGTTAAGAGACCGGAAACCCGTTGGTATCCAGCATATGAAGTTCGAGGAGAAGGAATCTTTATTGAATTTAATCAGCAGGATATCGATAAGTGGATCGAAGAGAATCCTGAAGTAGCAAGACGTGCTGCACATTTAAATGATAACTATGCCAATTCCTTTATAGGAGCAAACCATCCGAGGTATATCTCGCCAAAATTCGTTATGCTTCACACTCTGTCTCATCTGCTGATTACTCAGTTGAGCTTTGAGTGTGGGTATAGTATCGCGTCATTAAGTGAGCGTTTGTATTGCTCCGATTTATCGGACGGAAAGGAAATGGCGGGTATCCTGATATATACCGCAAGTGGTGACTCCGAAGGGACGCTTGGCGGACTTGTTCGGCAAGGAAGACAAGACGCCTTCCCGAGAATCTTTAAGAAGGCAATAAATTCCGCAAAGACATGCTCAAATGATCCGGTTTGCATAATGAGCCATGGACAAGGTCGTGATTCGCTTAATTTGGCAGCATGTCATGCATGTGCCCTTTTGCCAGAAACTTGCTGTGAAGAAAGAAACGCGTTTCTTGACAGAGGAATGATTGTCGGTACCTTTGAGGATAGGAGTATTGGATTTTGGTCTTCGATATGAGCCATTGATACTATAGAGCATTATACTTGAATTATAGTTCCGATACGGACAAAGTCAAAAGAGATAATGACTTCAGGAAAATGGAGCGCATATTCACAACATCATTTTGGAAGTGATATCTGTACAGACACTATGGTTATTAGGAATGAGCAAAACCTCCCCAAGAAATTATCCCATCAAGCCATTGTCAATAAGGGAAAGCCTTGCAGATAGTATCAGAATCGGAGAAGTGAATCGATTAGAGAATCAAGTATGTCAATTGGACTGAGTGAAGGGATATTGAATAAAGTAGAGAGTTAACATGGAGTAATGATATGGAACTTGAGTATGAGCATCTCGAAAAAAACCATGATCATAAGTCTGTATTAAAAGAATACTATGCCAGATACCTAAGAGACATCCGGGGATTAAGAGAATCATCGGTAAGGCATTATTATGATGCGTTAAACCACATTTCAAGAAGGCTCAAAGCAAAGGGCTTGGTTAATCAAGATATCTATGAAATAGCGGATCTCGACAAATTATTTGCAGTCAGAGAATCGTTATATAAAGATGCGGACTTTGTCGAAGTTGATACGCGTGGAAAAAGAATGTACAGCGCTGGGCTGAACAATTATTGCCGCTTTGCTGAGGGAGAAGGCTTTCAAGGGATGCTGCCTAAGGCTGCGGCACTGGATATTCCGATTGAGCCCGAGGCTGCGGTTATAGTAGAGCAGACAACGTGGAAACGGTCTGGGATACTAAGAACGCAAGCGATTGAAATGGCCGGGTATTCATGTGAAATGAACAGCGCACATAAGACATTTATTACTGAGAGCACAAATAAACCATATATGGAAGGGCATCATGCTTTGCCGATGAGTGCACAAGAGGCTTTCCCGGTTAGTCTGGATGTTTACGCAAATATAGTGTGTCTCTGCCCAATTTGCCATCGCAAGATCCATTATGGTCTTAAAGATGAGAGAGCGGATATGATCAGACGAATATATGATCAGCGATCTACCAGGCTTGCAAACAGCGGAATAAGTATCAGCAAAGAAGACTTTGTTGATGCCGCGATTGGATATAAGTGAGTATTGATGCTGTTGCATCCCACCAAGGAGGCCCCACATGAGTTTTGCTGATGATTTAAGAAAAGCGACTTTGACCGAGTATCAGCTTGAGGCTGAGAGACTGTGCAGAGAAAAAAGAGAATTCACGCGTATCAAGTCGGCCATGGTTTACCATCTCGAGAATGTCTGCCGCTCTGCTGCCGGGAAAGCGAAGCGCGAGGCAAGCGATTACCTGCGCGGCGGAACGGGTGACGATCCGTATCAGGTATCCTTCAACACCAAAGAAGAAGCCCTGAAGTATGCCGAGGCGGTCAAAGTCGGTCTGATTGCGGATGGCCTTACGGATATTGGATATAAGGTAGAATCGATCGGCCGCTTCAGCAACAAAGCGTATCAGGTCAAGTTTACTATCAGGTGGTAGTCCCATGAACACCAAGCACGTATCGGCAGCGATAATAACGAGGACCTGCCCGCCCGGGGGCGCTTCCGCCTCAGGCCCGGCTCACGCCCGCACCGAGATCTTCGCGACACAGC
>Ga0079305_1003242_pt1 | contig 11485 bp, 8 predicted proteins | sample LMS_cellobiose_e_FD_79183 | JGI IMG/M metagenome (GOLD analysis project Ga0079305, IMG submission 79183) | Rumen-fistulated moose microbial communities from Alaska, USA - LMS_cellobiose_enrichment | ecosystem: Host-associated > Mammals > Digestive system > Stomach > Rumen fluid ... | reverse complement strand
TTGTTGCGGGCAGTCATCCGTTGGTCCTCGGCGTTTTTGGGTGCAAAGTCCGGCTTCGGCGTATTGGTGCCTTTCGGCAGTGCCACGGCCACCCGAAAGCCCGCGGCGGGGTCTGTGTGGCAGGGGGCGTAGTGCAGGGTCGTCGCGTACACCTCCACCGGCACGCCGGCGGGGACACGGAACGCTTTCACTTTGGCCGTGTCCAGCCTTCCGCCGTCGATCTCGTCCTGTTTTGCCAGCAGCAGGATAAAGTCCGAGCTGCCGATGTTGATCTCGCTGTCCCGGTGATACTCCAGGCAGTTCAGTTTCGTGTTATGCCCCCAGCACATGCCCAGCTGCGCCGGCATACCGCCGTAGGCCCGGTCCCGCAGTTCGTCTAGGATCGCGCATGCCTCCAGGGACGCGATACCCGGCTCGTAGGCGACACCCTCCCCCGGCAGGGGGATGGACTCCATGGCGGCCAGAAGCTCCGCGGTATCATAGCCCCCGGGCAGCTGGCCGTAGGCCTTGAATTCCGGGTCGGTAACAGAATAGATCTTCATATCGCACGCCTCCTCATTGAATGGCAGGGAAAACCTCTTTCATGGCCGGGTAGATACGGCGGAATTTCTGATACTGCGCCTCATACAGCGCCGTCAGCGCCGGGTCGGGTTCCACCGTATCCGCCACCTCCACCAGCGTGTCCGCCGCGGCCTGTACGTCGGGGAAGCGGCCGCAGGCCACCATCGCCAGCATCGCACCGCCGTAACCGGGGCCCTGCTCGGTCTTCACGAGGTCCAGGGGGATGCCCAGGATGTTGGAAAAGATTGCGCGCCACAGCGGGGACTTGCTGCCGCCGCCGCAGAGCTTGCTGCGGGGAATATCCAGCCCCAGGGACTTCGCCACCTCGAAGCTGTCCCGGATGGCAAAGGCCACGCCTTCCAGCACCGCCTGGACCAGATCGGCGCGGGAGGTGTCCATGGTCATGCCGGTGAAGGTCCCGCGGGCGGCCACGTCGTTGATGGGACTGCGTTCGCCCATGAGATAGGGCAGGAAAAACACATGGTTGCGCCCCAGCTTCTCCGGAACGATCGGCGCCTGCTCGGCGGCGTAGTCCGACGTACCGAAAATGTCCTCGCACAGCCACTTGTTGCAGCTGGCGGCAGAGAGCATGCAGCCCATCAGATGCCAGCCGCCGTCGGCGTGGGCGAAGGCGTGGAGGGCATTGTTGGGGTCCACACCGAATTTGTCAGAAGAAATGAAAACCGTGCCGGAGGTCCCGAGGGAGATGTTGCAGCCGCCGGCGCCCACGGTTCCGGTGCCCACCGCGGCGGCGGCATTGTCCCCCGCGCCGGCGGCCACTTTGACGTCCGGGCGCAGGCCCAGCGCGGCGGCCAGTTCCGGCTTCACCCTGCCGATGACCGCATAGCTCTCAAAGAGCCGCGGCATCTGCTTTTCCGTCACGCCGCAGATCTCCAGCATCTCCTGCGACCATCTTCTATGCTCCACATCCAGCAGCAGCATGCCGCTGGCGTCAGAGTAATCGCATGCGTGCACGCCGGTGAGCCGGTAATTGATATAGTCCTTCGGCAGCATGATCCTCGTGATGCGTGCGAAATTCTCCGGCTCGTGCTTCCGCACCCACAGGAGCTTTGGCGCGGTGAAGCCGGCGAAGGCGATGTTGGCGGTCAGGGCGCTCAAGCGTTCCTTCCCGATCACGGTATTCAGGTATTCCGTCTCCTCCGAGGTGCGGCCGTCGTTCCACAAAATGGCGTTTCGGATGACCGCATCGTCCCGATCCAGAATGACAAGTCCGTGCATCTGTCCGCCGCAGCCGATGCCAGCAACCTCCCCGGCATCGAAGCCGGACAGCAGCTCCTTCAGTCCGGAGAGGCAGCCGTCCCACCAGCCGGCGGGGTCCTGCTCGCTCCAGCCGGGCCGGGGAAAGACAAGGGGATATTCCTTTGTGACCGTGTTCAGAATCGCGCCGGCGTCGTCCACCAGCAGGAGCTTTACCGCCGAGGTCCCGAGATCGATCCCTATATACAGCATCTTCAGCCCTCCTTAATAGTGACGGACAGGCATTTCTGCCCGGTGAGTTCTCCGGTGCGCGCGTCGGGCTGGCCGAAGCCGGCCCAGAGTGTCCAGGTCCCGCTGCCCGGGCGGCGGACGCCGTCGGCGCCGACGACGGTGAAGGCCGCCGGGTCGAGGGCAACGGTCAGCGCCTCGGCGGCGCCCGCGGCGACGCGGACGCGGGTAAAGCCGGCCAGGATCGGATGCGTCGGCGCGTCGGGGCTCTGCGTGTCCTTCAGGTAGAGTTCCACCACCTGCTCCGCGGCGAAGTCGCTGCGGTTTTCCACGGTGACGCGGGCCTCTTTTTTATCGGCGGACAGCCCGCTCAGCGCCATGTCCGCATAGCTCAACCCGTAACCGAACGGATATAACGGCGTACCGGTATAGTATTTATACGTGCGGTTCTGCATGGAATAATCCGTGAAGTCCGGCAGTTCAGCCAACGCCTCGTTCCGGTAGAAGGTCACCGGCAGCTTGCCGGAGGGGGACGCTTTTCCGAAGAGCAGCTCGGCGACGGCCTTGCCGCCCCGGGCGCCGGGATACCAGCCCAGCAGCACCGCGTCGGCGCGCGCCTCGGCTTCGCTCAGATCCACGCTGCTGCCTGCCAGCAGCACCACGACCGTGGGCTTGCCCATATCCAGCACACGTGTCAAAAGCGTACGCTGCAGCGCGGGGAGCAGAAGGTCGGGCTTGTCGCCGGCGTCGCCGGCGTTGCTGTCGTCGGGCTCCTCCCCTTCCCAGTGCTCGTCATAACCCAGCACCAGCACGACGAGGTCGCTGGCGGCGGCGACGGCCTCAGCCTCCGCCAGCCGGTCGTTCGGCCGGGCCAGCGCTTCGATGCGGTCGAGGCTGAGGTGGCAGCCTTCCGAATAGAGCACGCGGCCATGGCCCTCCATCACGTCCTGGATCCCCTCCAGCACAGTGATATAACGGGAGGAGGTCCCGTGGTAATTGCCAATGAGACTGTCGCGGCTGTCTGCGTTGGGGCCGATGACGCCCACGGTGCCGACGGTGTTCGCATCCAGCGGAAGGATGCCGTTGTTTTTCAGCAGGACGCAGCTTTTCAGCGCGGCCTCATGGGCCAGCGCCAGATGCGCCGGGCACTCCACAGCGGTATAGGGGATGGCGTCATATTCACTCCCCTCCCCCAGGATACCCAGCAGGAAGCGGGTAGTGAAGACCCTCACGGCAGCCTCCGTGACCTGTTCTTCCGGCACCAGCCCCGCTTCGACGGCATTCACGATAAACCTGTAGGTACAGCCGCAGTTGAGGTCGCAGCCCATCGACAGGGCCAGCGCGGCGGACTCCAGCGGCGTTTCTGTGACCATGTGGCCGGCGTGGAAGTCCCGGACGGCCCAGCAGTCGGAAACCACATGGCCGGCAAAGCCCCAGGCGTCGCGGAGCGTATCCACCAGCAGCGCTTTGCTGCCGCAGCAGGGCTCGCCGTTGGTGCGGTTGTAAGCGCCCATGACCGCTTCGACCTTCGCTTTCGTCACAAGGTCGCAGAAGGCGGGGAGATAGGTCTCCTCCATGTCCTTCGGTGTCGCGCGGGCGTCGAAGCGGTGGCGCAGCGCCTCCGGGCCGGAATGGACGGCGAAGTGTTTGGCGCAGGCGGCGGATTTCAGCGTTTCGCCGCTGCCCTGCAGGCCGCGGACATAGGCCTGCCCCATGCGGCTCGTCAGGCAGGGGTCCTCGCCGTAGGTCTCCTGGCCGCGGCCCCAGCGTGGGTCGCGGAAGATGTTGACGTTGGGGCTCCAGAAGGTCAGCCCGTGATAGATGTCCCGGTCGCCCCGGGCGGAGAGCGCGTTATACTTCGCCCGCCCCTCGGTGGCGGCCACGTCGCCCAGCTGCTCCATGAGCACATCGTCGAAGGTCGCCGCCAGGCCGATGGCCTGCGGGAAGCTGGTGGCGGTGCCGCCGCGGGCAACACCGTGCAGCGCCTCGTTCCACCAGTTGTAGGCGGGAACGCCGAGGCGCTCAATGGCGGGAGAATTGAAGCGGAGCTGGGAGGCCTTCTCCTCCAGCGTCATCTGAGCGACTACCGCGGCGGCCTGTGCTCTTGCCTTTGCGCGATCCATGCGTCTGTCAACTCCTTACGAAAACGGAGGACGGCAGCCTTTGAGTACGTCCCCCGGGAATGTCGGCTATGCGGGGATCAGCCCTTGACCGCCCCGGCGATAAAGCTCTCCTGGATCTTCCTGCTCAGGAAGATGTAGATGAACAGCGTCGGGAAGGTGGCGACGACCAGCGCCGCGCCGATGGGCCCCCATTCCGTTGTGTACTGACCGGAAAGGGCCTGGACGCCGACGGGCAAAGTGCGCAGCGCGGACTTGCTGATGAAGATGTTGGCAAACATCAGCTCGTTCCAGCACTGCAGGAAGGTGTAGATGCCGACGGTGGCGACCGCGGGCTTCATCAGCGGGACAATGATGCGCAGGAAGATGCCCCAGACGTTGCAGCCGTCGATGCAGGCGCTCTCGTCCAGCTCCCGCGGGATCTCGTTCATAAAGCCCGTACAGACCAATATCGCCATGGAGAGCGAGAAGGCGGCGTAGGGAATGATGAGCGCCCAGTAGGTGTTGAGCATGTGCAGGCGCGAGAGCGTCACGTATACAGGCACAATGGATGCGTGGATGGGGATGGTAAGACCCAGCATGAAAAATCTGTTCAGCTGTTTGCGGCGTTTCCAGATCAGCCGTGTGAGCGCGAAAGTGGCCATCAGCGCCACGGCCAAGGTGATGATGATGGTGGCGACAGCTACGACGGCGCTGTTGAAGAAGTATTTGCCCATATTGCCCGTCTGAAGGGCGCTGGTGTAGTTGGACCACAGCCAGTGCTTCGGCAGGCCGACGACGTTTTCGCCGAAGATTTCCGCGTTGCTCTTGAGCGAGAAGGTGAACATCCAGTAAACCGGGAAGAGGTTGACGAGCAGCCAGAAAACCAGCCCGATGTAAATGAGGGTCCGTTGGGTCTTTGTATTGTTTCTCACGGTCTCAGTCCTCCTCTCTGAAGATTGCGCTGATCAGCAGCGCGAAGCCGAAGCAGAGGATGATCAGCATCACCGCGATGGTGCTGCCCATGCCGTAGCGGTTGCGCAGGAAGAGCATGTTGATCATCAGGGTGCTCGGCACCTCCGTGGAATGCAGCGGGCCGCCGTTTGTGAGGACATAGATCAGGTCGAAGGACTTGAGCGAGCCGGTGACCGCGAAGATCACGCTGATGCGGATAATGGGCTTGATGTAAGGCAGCACGATATAGCGGTTCACCTGCCCGTCCGTGGCGCCGTCCAGCATGGCGGCTTCCCGCAGCTCCGTTGGCACGGACTTGACGCCCGCGTAGAGCAGCAGCATGTGATAGCCGACGTACTGCCACAGCGTCGGCACGAAGACCGCTCCGAGTGCCGTCTCCTTCGTCCCGAGCCAGATTTTCGCCCATTTCTCAAGCCCGACCGAACGGAGAAAAACGTTCAAAATACCGTAGTCCGGATTGTAGATCTTCAGCCAGAGCTGGCCGATGACGACCGTGGAGATAAGGACCGGCATGAAATAGACGGACAGGAAGAGCCGCTCGCCCTTAATCTTTTTGCCCAGTGTGAGAGCGAGGCCGAGGGCCAGCGGGAGCTGCAGGAACACCGACAGCGCAGCCAGCAAAAGAGAGTTGCGCAGGGCTTTCATAAAGCCGATGGAGTTGCTGGTGAAAAGTTCTTTATAATTGGCAAACCCGAGGAAGGTCTTTGCCCCGAAGCCGTTCCAGTCGAAAAGGCTGAAATAGGCGGAGGCGCCGATCGGGGCGATCAGCACGCCGCAGAAGAGGACCAGTGCGGGCAGCAGAAAGATGAAAATATGCAGTTTGTTGCTGTACAGCTTGTTCATAAGTCAATCCCTTCTCCCCTTGGGCGAATGATAGGAACAAACGCGACGGCGCGGAGCTGTCGCATAGGGCGGCGCGCTTCGCGCCGATCCATGCCGCGGTTCCCCGCAGTCCATTATATAGGGATTATCTCTTTCGGGCAAGTCTCCGGCGGATTGAAAAGGGGCGGCTTTCTCAGAATTCTGGACAGTCTGAGAAAAGCCGCCCCTTGATTTTATGTGCTTACGCTAAGGATGCGTCTGAATCAGCCGAGGTCCTTGGTCAGGCCGGCGACGAATTCTTCGCCGTCGATCGCGCAGCCATAGACCTGAGAGACATAGTCAAGGTAGACCTGAGCCGGGTCGGCCGCCATGGCGGTGTCGCCGAAGAGGACAAGGCCTTCGCAGGAGTTGACGAGGTTGCCGATCTCCACGAGCAGGTCAGGCAGGGAGCTGGTGTCGTAGTCGACGGCCCAGGCGGGCATGCCGACAGCGTTGAGGAAGTTGTAGTGGCAGATCTCCTTGCCGAGCTCAACAGCGACTTCGGCGGCAAGCTCAGCATTCTTGGAGGTCGCGCAGACAGCCAGCACGTCGGACGGGCCGCCGATGGTCTGGTTGTAGGAGGAACGCTCGGCGTTCATCAGCGGGAAGAGGCCCACGCCGGACTTGAAGGAGGCATTGGCGACCTCGCCGGTGTTCCAGGAGCCGTTCTGATAGAAAGCGGTCTTGCCGGCCAGGAAGTTGGCCTTGACCTCGTCGTTGCCCAGGGCGATGCCGGCAGGATCAAAGTACTCCTTGTTGATCATTTCCTGCAGGGTGTCGACGGCCTTGGCGATGTCGGGATCGTTCCAGGTGGCCTCACCGGCGAAGATCTTGTCAAGAGCCTGGTAGCCGATCGTCTTGATGATGATGGGCTCCAGGTACTCGGTCACGCACCAAGTCTCCTTGCCGGCGCAGCCGAAGGGGATCTTGCCGGCCTTGACCAGGGCGTCGCAGCAGTCGATCAGGTCTTCATAGGTCTGGGGAACGTGATCCCAGCCCACCTCGGCCAGCATATCCATGTTGGCATACATGGCCACGATGTTGAAGGTCGTCGGGATGCCGTAGTGGCTGCCGCCGTAGGTGGTGGTGGACATCATGGACTCGGGGAGCTTGTCGGCGTAGGCCTTGAAGTTCTCATCCAGGCACTGGACCTTGCCGGCGTTGACGAACTCGCCGAGGAAGGCCCCGGACCAGCTGAAGAAGATGTCGGGCAGGTCTTCCACGTCGCCGCCGATCATCGCGGCCTTGATCTTGGTCTTGTAGGACTCGTTCTCAAAGGCTTCCATTTCGATCTTGACATCCGGATGCGCGGTCTCGTAGTCAGCGATGGCCTGCAGGTAAGCAGGACGGTTGGCGTCGGACTCGGTGGCGATGCACCACAGTTTCAGGACGGTCTGCTCGGCGGACTGGGTCTCCGCGGGCTTGGTCTCCGCGGGTTTGGTCTCCGCGGGCTTGGACTCTGCGGGCTTGGACTCTGCGGGCTTGCTCTCCGCAGCGGGAGCGGCCTGCTGTCCGCAGGCGACCAGAGCAAAGATCATGCAGAGCGCGAGGACGAGGGCAAGAATCTTTTTCATGTTGATCCGCCTAAATAAGTGTTTTTTGGTTTACTTTCCAATCCTTTTATAAAAGATCTGGAGGCCGGTCCGCCGTTCCGGTCGTTCCCGTACCGTTCACGGCGATGCCGGAGGTCCAAAATCCTTCCGATGGTAAACGCGGGGGTCAGCTGAGTTTCCGGACCGTGCCGCCCGGGATCATCCGCCCGGGGATCAGCTCCTGCCGGGGCAGGTGGGTCTTCGGGTTCTCCACCGCCTCCACCAGCAGCGTGGCAGCCCGCTGGCCCAGGGTGTCGGTGTCCTGTCGGACGGTAGTGAGCGGCGGTCGGAGCGCCTCGCTCAGCAGCGCGCCGTCGTATCCGGCAACGCTCATGTCGTCCGGGATCGAGAGCCCACGGCTCTCCAGCTCGCTGCGGCCGCCGAGGACGCAGATGTCGTCGGGATAGAGGATACAGGTGGGCGGTCGTTTCAGAGCCAGCAGCTCACCGGTGACACGGGCGCTGGTCGCGGGGTCGTGGAAGCGGGCGGCGCGGACATATTCGTCCGGTACCTTGATGCCCGCCGCTTCACAGCTTCGGTAAAAGCCGGCCAGACGGTTGTGGGTGACGCTGGTCATCTCGCCGTAGATGTAGGCGATGTCCCGGTGGCCCTGGGCGATGATATAGCTCACCATCTCGCTCATGCCGGAGACGTTGTCGGAGATGACAGCACTGCGCTGGTCAAACAGATAATCCACTGTCACAACGGGGATCTCGCTCCGCATCAGCTCCACCACGCCAGGATCGTTGAAATCCACACAGGCAATCACCACACCGTCGCAGTTGCGGTACCGGCAGTGCTCCAGGTAGCTCATGGCGGGCTCCCCCAGGTTACGGCTTATAAATGTAATATCGTAGCCGAACCGTTCCGCTTCGTCTTTGAAGCTGTTGAGCATCGCGGAGAAGTATTCGTGGCGCAGGCCGCTGTTCATCTCGTCGACGAACAGAACGCCGAGGTTGTGGGAGCGGTTGGTCTTCAGCATCCGGGCGGCGGCATTGGGCGTGTAGCCCAACTCGGCGGCGGTGCGGACGACGCGCTCGCGCGTGTCGCTGCCAATGTCCTGCTGGCCATTGAGCGCCTTGCTGACCGTGGCGACGGAGACACCGCATTTCTGTGCGATGTCTTTCATCGATACCACAGTGCCCCACCTCCCGCAAATGCGCTTAAACGTTTACGTAAGCTAAAAATATCGTAGTTGCTGAAAAAATGCAATAGCACTTTTAAAAAAAATGAAGATTTGTTAGAAATGTACAGAAAGCCGCAGAAAATCTGTCGACTCTGCATAAGTGACAGTGGGTTGCTGACCTGAGTTTCGCAGATTGTCTGCGAAAAACCAAAAAAACGGAACATTTCTTTGGTTTTTTTCACGGAATTTGCGACGGTTTACCGGGGAAGCAGAACTTAAACGATTACAATAAAACAACCAGGGATGCCGTTCCACGGAGTGCGGGTTTTCAGCCAACGCGCGCCGGGAATATGTGATCACATTGGCCAACACATCCCTCCCCGGACAGCAAGGGCTTCCGAATCTATTATCCGCGGCGGCATGACCGTGCGGAACCCCGGTCGGCAGCCTGTGCTGATGGAGGGCGACGCCGTCGCGCGGGCCGGTTTGATCGGATAAGGGGAAAATGAGGGGAGATCTTCCCGCAGAAGATCTCCCGAGAACAGCAAAATCCCGGAAAGCCTTGACTTTCCGGGATTATTTGGAGCTGGTGGCCGGACTCGAACCGGCGACCTGCTGATTACGAATTGTAACAAGAGTGTTTTTTCTTGTTCCAGCCTGGCGTATCCTGGAGCCGCAAGGCATTGAGATGTCAGGCATTTTACTCTTCTGAGCTAAACCCCTAGTGCATCGTGTCGCAGCTTGCTGTGAGGGTCTCCAGCCTGGCGGTGTGGGTTCGGTGTGGGTTTTATTATCTTCCATTACGCAAAAATGGCTTATTGGCAATTGTCGGGTAGTCTGACGAGCATCACTTCGGCCAGCGTCAGAGCTGCTCCGCATCCCTAGCGTGGGAAACGAACAGCGCGCGCACCTCCGGATATTCACCAAGGCCCCGAAGGATGCATTCCGTCTTTGTGCCCAGCGCAGCGATGCGGTTTTTCCAGGAATCCGGCTCCTCCCCCGCCATGTCGTTTATGGCGTGATCCCCCGCGACGATCATCAGCGGTGCCAGGTACGTCCGCCTCGGATTGCGCGTACGAATCAGTTCCAAAACCGGCTCGATGCCGGGCTCGAATTCCACCGTACCGACGCAGAAATTTTCTCTCCCGTTACGACGAAAGGCCTCCATCAGCCTCTCATAGGGATAGAAATTTGCCTCAGCGCTGCCGTGCCCCATCAGCACAAGTGCCTCGTCCTCAACAATCGCAGCAAAATTCGTCTTCATTGTCTGTGCCATTACCTGCAGGTCGGCCTCCCCGGCGAGGAGCACCTTGCCCAGCGAAATGCGTTTGAAACGATCCTTCCACGCTGTTAGCGTCTCGCGGACAAGGCGCATCTCATAGCCCGTCTGAAGGAAGGTCGGTTGCGCCAGGACATCTGTTACCCCGTCGTGTTCCATGCGCGCGAGGGCTTCATCCAGCGTGTCGACCGTTTCCTCCCCGAGCTTTTTCAGCTTGCGCAGGATCATACCGCTTGTCCACGCCGTGTAGAGCTTCCGCTCCGGGAAGGCGGCGGCAAGGGCGTTCTCGATTGCTTCGATGGTCTTTTTTCGGGTCTCCGGATAGGCGGTGCCGAAGCTGATCGCAAGGATCGCTTTGGACATAGCGCATCCTCCTTTTTCTGTTTTTCAGAGCCGGACGTAGCAGTGTGTTCCGTCCGGCGTCTCATAAAAGCATGGGGTGACACCGAAGGTCTCCCGCAGTGCCTCACTCTCCAGCACCTCACGGGCCTGGCCCGCGGTGCGGATGCGGCCCTCTCCCAGCAGCACCACCTGGTCGGCGCAGCGCAGGATCAGCTCAAAGTCGTGGAGGATCATCACAACGGTTTTTCCCATCTCCGTCAGGGCCCGGATACGGGCAAGCAGCTCATACTGGTTTCGGATGTCGAGGAAGTTAGTGGGCTCGTCCAGTACGATGACATCAGTGTCTTGCGCCAGCACCATAGCCATATATGCCTTTTGCCGCTGGCCACCGGAGAGGCTCTCCAGCTTACGCTCAGACAGCACCTCCAGCTCCATTTTCTGCAACGCTTCGCGGACATGGATGTGATCCTCCTTCCGGTAGCGCCGGGGATACTTCAGATAGGGGAAACGACCGTGCATCACCAGGCGGTAGACTGTAATGTCCGGCACGTTGCGGCTCTGGGGGACGTAGGCCACGCGCTGGGCCAGCTCCTTCTGGGAAAAGCGCTCCAGCGGCGTTCCCCCGATGGTGATGCTGCCCCGCACCTCCGGCACCAAGCGCAACAGCGCCTTGACCGTGGTGCTTTTGCCACTGCCGTTCGGGCCGCAGAGTACGGAGAGCTTTCCCTTCGGGAAGCAGGCGTTGACGCCGTGGAGGATCTCTGCACCGTCATAGGAGGCATACAGCTCATGCAGCTCAATCATGTGCGCCCTCCCCCCTTCTTTTTACCAGCAGCCAGAGGAAGAAGGGGCCGCCCAGGAAGCTCAAAAGGATACCCGTGGGCAGCTCGTACGGGACGAAAGCGATGCGGGAGATCAGGTCGCAGAGCGTGACGAACCCTCCGCCCACAAGGGCGCAAAACGGGATGAGCCTGCCGCTCTCCCCACCCACAATTCTCTGGGCGATGTGAGGAACGATGAGGCCGACGAAGCCCAGCAGTCCTGCGAAACTGACGCTGGCGCCTGCCAGTAGCGCCGCAAGGGTCAGCATCCCATTCCGCACCGCTGCGACGCGAAGGCCGAGGGAGTGAGCGATGTCGTCCCCGAGACTCAGCAGATCCAGCTCGTTGGCGAGCGTACATACGGTAATAATGGCCACCGCGAT
>Ga0079305_1003240_pt1 | contig 11488 bp, 11 predicted proteins | sample LMS_cellobiose_e_FD_79183 | JGI IMG/M metagenome (GOLD analysis project Ga0079305, IMG submission 79183) | Rumen-fistulated moose microbial communities from Alaska, USA - LMS_cellobiose_enrichment | ecosystem: Host-associated > Mammals > Digestive system > Stomach > Rumen fluid ... | reverse complement strand
GAACTCAGGCGTGTACTTTTTGCGTGATGTCTTTCCCATATTCGACAACAAAGTTAAGTGTTTTTAATTTGTCTTAACTCCGTGTCCAGTTTCAGGGGACCATTATAGTATGCCGATACCTTTCGCAATATCAAACGTGGGGTCTCTTCGGGTCATGGAACAAACTGATAATCAGTTCTTACAATATATTTTTCAGTTGCATTTTCTCTCGGCTTTATTACCCCTGGATTCCCGAGAACGATAGAATGGGAGGGGACGTCAAAGTTCACATATGTCAATGGTGCTATCAGCACATCGTCTCCTATGGTCACATCTCCTACGATTACTGCATTAGGCCCAATCCATACGTTGTTCCCGATAGTCGGGTTACCAATCCTTTTCCCTCGGAATTCCATCCCGATAATGACTCCGGGGTAGATGGTGCAGTTATCTCCAATAACGGCGTCATTATTAACTGCGATATTCCCCGAATGGATTAATTGCAATCCCGGGCCGATAGACGTTTTCCATCCTATCTCGATGGCTGTTTTGCTGCAAATATGGCGAAGAAATAACCGGGCGAAGGAACGAAACTTTTTACTCTGATACCACCTCAGATAACAGATATACCGGAAGTTCCTCTTTCGGATTGCCGTATCAATGAGCTTTATGATGCCTTTTCCTCCGTTGCAACGGTAGAGGTCAGCGTATATCTTTTTCTTTATCGTCATAATTACGGCTGAATCAAGTGTTTCCGGTTGAGACAGAACCTATTGTCTCCCTTTCGGATCTTTCCTCCATAGCCTAGTGCGGCAGAGGAGTAGCCAGCTTCTTCTACGAATCTCTGAATCTCAGAATCTTGCATACTGTGGGGGTATGAGAAGTGCTTTACCTCTGTTCCGAGCATTTCCTTTATTCGGGTCTTGGAAGTAGATAGCTCCTGTTTTGCCTTTTCAGCATCTGATCTGGTAAGCCCCGGATGAGTTGCAGAATGAGATCCTACTGTACATAGACCGCTTTCTACCATTTCACGAATCTCATCCCAACTTAGTGATAGCTTCTCACAGATAAATGGGTCAAAAGCAGTAGCAGTATCTTTATGCATCTTCTCTCTCATCTGCGTCCGGCTTTCATAGATACTTTTCATCTCTTTTTCGAATCCATCCACGTCATAGGCCTTTTCCATCTGTATCCACCACAGGTCAGCAGTATGGTCTGGGAATCCAGTCGTCAGGTAGAGAGTGAATGGGATGTTGTATTTTTTGAGGATGGGGAATGCATTTTTATAGACATCCTTGAAGCCGTCATCGAAGGTTATATTGACCCGTTTTTGAGGGAGGAGAGAGCTCTGTTTCGACATGATTTCGTCAATCGAAACGAAGAAGTATCCGGCTTTGCGGTATCGAAGAATCTCAGCCTCAAGGAAGTCAGGGGTTATTTCCAATTCCCTGTTGCTTGGATATTGGCTTCTTTGAGGGATCACTCTATGAAGGCACCACAATTCGCCCTGTATGGGATGAAGGAGGTGATTTAGTTTTCTCTTAATACCTTTTTTGAACTTTTTGTATTGATTATAAACGGGAAGAAGACCGATTTTATCAAAGAAGAAACTCATCTTTTGAGTCCGATTCCACTTCTCGCTTTCCCAGGTTGCCGCATTATGATGATATGAAACCGTATAGTTCGGGTTAGGCGAGAAGGCATATCCGAATGTCCCGGTCCCATAAACTACCATACCGTCCCCGAAATGCTGGGTTTCATCTTTATAGCGGAAACCATATTTTGTCAGATAGCGGGCAACCAGACGGTCATTATTTACCCATTCACGATAATGGAGTGCTCTTTCTGGGGAGGCTTCTACCGAGTTGTAATAATCTCTTATATCCCGAATCATGGGGTGGCCGGGGCAGCAAGCCATAGAAGATGTAAGAATCTCAAGTCTTGGGACATCATTGGACGGATCTTTTGCCGTTCCATCTTCGTTTAGATATTGTTCCTGGATGCCCTCAGTAAAGAATTCATTGTAGAGTTCTATTCCGGAGAAGAAATTGCAATCAAGGAATTCATCGAATCGCTTGAATAGTTCAACATCCGTATCCAGATAGATTCCTCCGTACTCTGTCAGCACGTTGTATCTGCAGACGTCGGATGCAAGCGCATATTTTTTTACTTCACAAGCATACTTGGCGAGCGGATACTTATCAAGATCAAAAGTTGACTCATCCCATCTTTTAATCTCATAGTCAGGCATCAATTTTTTCCAGCCCTCTATGCACTTTTTTTGGGACTGAGGCATCAGCCCTTTTCCAAACCAGCAGTAATGTATGATTTTCGGGATCATTTTGTCAAGAATGATGTAGCTTTATTAAAAATCCAACTGACAAGTAGGGTCGCAATTATACAGATAGCATAAATAGCAAAGCCAGGAAGATCTAGGTTCAGTCTAGAATATAAGTATGATGTCAGGATTATTGTCAGTATCTGTACGACATATATTTCGTATGAAATCGCACCGAGTTTATTCAATATCCTGTTCTCAAGGTTGATAATCGGCCGAGATGAAGATACACACAGTATGAGTATAACTGTGATGATTGCGATATATTCATTGCGAAAGACGGAAGGAATGAATTTCCCATATAATCCAGACGTCAGAAACAGGATCCACACAATGATTGATATCAGCCGGTTCTCTGCAATCTTTTTTTCTGTTGCGTTCCCATTTCTGAAAAGAATTCCTGCAAATACTCCAAGGAATAAGCAATCCAGGCTCATAATGCCGAAGAAGCGATAGATAAAAGACTCTTTGTTTATAAAATATAAGCAAAATTTGAATGCGAACCAAATGAAACAAATGAGAATAGCTGCTCTAGATTGTTTCTTCGCTTCTATTCGAGTGAAAAGAGGAAATAATAAAAAGAAAAAAACGAGAACGCCGATGAACCAAAGATGCACTAAGGGGATAATCCCGGTATATGAGCAAAAGGTAATCTCTGGAAGAAGAAAAAGATACAGCAATAAATTTGGCTTCCAAATAGCATCTGTCCAATTGAAGGCAAAATAGACAATAATGACAACTAATATATAGAGATAGTATAATGGTAGAAGCCTCTTTGCTTTTTTCTTGTAATAGCTTAGAACAGATATGTTTCTTTTGCTATGATATCCTGCCAGAAAACCGCTCAGAGCGAAAAAAGCATATGCGCAACCAATAGGCCACGGTATTTGAGCCAGTGTCTTTCCCCAATCACTGAAATCTGGTTGAGGAATATGCCCCAAAAGTAATGTGATAGCAAACAATAAACGAAGGCCATTAATGCCTTTGATGTATTGTTTGTTATGAAGTTCAGTCATCACTTGAATAATTTGAAAGGCTTCAGTAGCATTCGTCCGAGACGATATGCTTTAGACTTTCTTATTCTCAATTCCGTTTCAAGTCTTTCTTGTTGTCTGACATCATTGGCATACCCAGAAAACAATTCCTTGGCTATAAAACTATTCTCTTCATTAAAATAGCTTGAGAATAGATCAGGAATAGCGCCATACCTATTTACCAGGTATGTATATGTATCCTTAATACCTTGTTGGCCTATGACATTGTCAGACCAAGATTCTTCTGCACGATATGCAGGAGTGTACTCAGTCCCATAATAACCCTTGGAAGGGATATATGGATGGCCGGATTTAATAGCAAAATAAGAATAAACGAAATCGCTGCTTGGACAGTGTGTCATTAAATCTGAGTCTATTGTGTCAAGATAATTCCCAAAAAAAGATAACTTAGTCAAAGAAGCCTCTCCGCAATGACACATTATTCCAAAACAGAATGAGTGGTTCCCACAGATAGGGTTATCGGGATATATTTCGTGTTGGTTCAAAAAGTCTTCAATCATTCCTTCAGGGTAAATCATGTCGTCATCAATATTAATTACGCATGCATCAGGGAACTTCTTTAATGTCGGGATGAATTTCTTATACACTTTTGTATCTTCGACACGATTGACAACAATATTATGCTCATTGATGTATTCTTCTACTTCGTGTGGAACAATCTCATCATAAGCCAAATTGATAATAATGGTATCAGGTTTAACAGTTTGATTGAATATAGAGTCTAGGACGACAGGAATATTATGAATGCGAGCTCTCCAAGTTGTGAGGGAGACGATAACTTGTTCATTGGTTTTATTCATATGATTAATTTGAAATAGTAGAGACAAAAATAAGAACTGATATAAACGGTTTAAATCCAATATCTATACAAATCGTATTTGTTGCAGACGGCTGCGAATTGAATATCGTTGAGACAGTTGGAAGGGCTCATGTTTTCATTAGATAAAGCATCATCTTGCTCTTCTCGGATTCTAATAAAGTCATCTCCTAATTTGGAATGTGTGTATGCTTTTGTGATCTGCCTTCCAGATAGTAAAATCATAGCATTAATCCATATATCATCTGCTTTTGGGCTAAGAGACATGAAGACATCTTGATTGAATACTTCATCTGTAAAGCAGTGGGGAGGGAAAAGAGTCCCACCACCAGATGTCAAAAAGAAGAGAGGAGATTTATCATTAGGATAGATCTGAAAGTCCCAATCCAGATAGCTTTTAGGCTTCTTGTGCTCGTTTAAAGTGATCCGGTGCATTCTGCACGCACATATATCTTCAGGGTTCTCGAAATGTGCTTGGATAAGGTTTTCCAGGAGGTCGAACTCGTACATCAGATCGTCATCTATCGTTACAATAAACGAATCAGGATACTTGCTTAATGCTGGGATGATTTTTTTATACGATTTTATGTCTGTGCAATATTTAACCTCGAGGCCACGCTTCTGTTGTTTGATGAGAGTAGTAGGCAACCTTCTGTCTTTAAACTCATCTTCTGCAAGCCAAAGAATAATTCTGTTTGGCTTTATGGATCCCTGCATGATGGATTCGATAGCCAGATATACTTCGTTGATCCTCTTTCCAAATGTCGTGAGCGAGACGATTACTTCTTTGCCGGGAACAACATCCTCGTCTGTAATACCGGAGTCATTACTTGACAAAGTCTTGTTCTTGAGCAGTTCAATTCTTTGATTGATCGTGCTTAATTTGACGTCATTGGCGAGAGACGAGCTCTGGAGTATAAGGCTATTAAGCAATCTCCGAGTATTACTATCATGACGTATTAGGTTAATCAAATAACGAATTATTCCCATAAAAGAATGCAATTAATCAAAAGCAATGTTGCGAATTCTTAATGTTACTATTGTGGAGATATAGTAAAGACTTAAGCGAAACATGTCAAAATACCGCTTACGGAGTTTTGCCTCTCGTATTCCCTTCTTAAGATTCTGTGCTACATCTTTATCCCGTATAGACTTGATATTATCAGGAATATCAAAAGTTTTATACAATGTTTTATTGAAGCGTCTAACAGTATAGGCCCATTTGATCTTATCTTTCTCTGTGATACCATCACCGCGCCTGTAGACAGAAGAGATGATTGGAAGATAATGTATAGTGCCTAATGTAGCAAGGCGTGCCCATATTGAAGTGTCCATGGCTTGTTTGGGGAGTTGAGCGATCGTTGATGAGAACTCATTCCTGTAGAGGACAGAAGCGGTTGGGAATTGTCTGCAGATGAAAAGATCTTCGAAATTGATGTCTTTTTCAGGATTGGATGAGAAGGGAGACATCTCTTTAGTCCTGATATCAAGCCAATATCCATTTTCTGCGCACATACTATATTCAGGGTGCTCTTCCATCATTTTTACTTGACGAGAAAGCTTCAATGGATCAGTCCAATAGTCGTCACCCTCACACATGGCTATGTATTTAGCCTCGTCCTGCCACTTCTTAAAGTAGGGGAGCCTGGGTTTCTTCTTATAATGATTATACTTTAATAAAAGAACTAAGAAAGTACAGTTGACATTTGTTTTATGACGAGCAAAAAGTCTGATGAAATCGTCAGTCTCTTCCCTTTTAAAAGAGGTCTCGTCAAATTCTCGATAAAGATACTCTATGATGACATTTTGCTCATTATCTTTTGATGCATCGTCTACAATAATTGCGATGAACGGGAAATCTGTTTTTTGTTTAGAGAAACCATCGAGAGCATCACAAATATACTTTGCATGATTGTATGTCATACATTGTATAGCTACTCCATATTTCTTTTCGTTCAAGTCCATGAATTATATAGAACAGTTTAATAAACCACACATCTCGGGACTGAAGACAGGATAACCTTTTATGTTCTGAACTCGAGATCGTTCTGAAAATGAGTCATCAATAAATATTCCTCTATCAGCAGTCAAGTATTTACATTTGTCCTCGTCTTGCTTGATATGAATGATCTGATCGAATATCCCATAAAGACGGAAGCGCTCGAGCTCCTCTTCAAGGTTACCTGCATGTTTACTAAGTAGGATAATTTTAATATCCTTGTTAATACATTTATATAAGAATGAAACTAGTTCAGTATTGACAAAAGATCCATCAAGAACAAGACAGTCATCGTAATCTATGTATACAGTATCAAAGTCAAGATCAATCTTATATACGGTGTCTAAGGCACGGTCCAATTCAACCCGATAGTTGTTTGGCTGAATTTTGATATCATAATCCATAATATCAAAAACAGACAAAAGGGCGAGATTCACCCCGATTGAGGAGGAGAGAAGTGAAGATCCACCAATTCTTGATGCTATTTCCATTAAACAAAGATCCCCTGAACTATCCTTCTTGACTTGATAGAACCATGCACCTCGAAAGCAAATCTTGTTGTTTATCTGGGCAGAGATGGCATCAAATTGACTTTGATCTCTAACAAATGAAGTGTTTACACTAATCCCATTTCGAATTCTATTTCTGGAACGAGCGGCAGAATATCTAAGTTTGCCATGTCGGTCAGTAAAGCAGTCCACTGTAAATTCCTCACCCGGTAAAAATTCCAAAATAAGGAACTGATCTTCTCTTCCCGATATATAATTAACTAGTTCCCTTTTGTTGTTTATAAGCTTTGTCCCTCTAGATCCATATCCGATTTTTGGTTTTACGAAAACAGGAAATGGCATTGTCTCGTTAATGCAATATTGTTTCGGGAGTCTGATTAATCCATCCAGTACTTTATATGTCAACTCTTTTGATAATGCTATTCGAGATGTTTCTAGAGGCGACGAGACAATCTTACAGCCAATTTCATTTTCATGTTCCATCAATTTTGTTATGACACTATCCATAGTAGGATAGATCAGCTTTATGTCTCTTTCTTTAACAATTCTGCTAATATCTGTGATAAAACTATAATTGTCGACAAAGGGGATGTTTCCTATATAATCTTCGTAAACATACTTCCCATGGTCGTCTACTGAACCGCCTCCAATCAGATGGAAAAATCTGGAGTATTTTAATAGGTTATATATGTCTAACCCTATTTCCGATCCACAAGGGAAAACAAGAATATTAATCTTATTGTTCATATGGGATAATATCGCACAATAAAGGTAGATGGTCACTTAAATCGGTTAATAGTACCCTGGGATTTGTTATTTTAAACCCCTTAGTAATGATGTTATCCAGGGGTTTCGTTGGATTCGTTGCAGGGAAAGTAGCGATATCTCCTAGAGAACTATGGTTAGCCATTTCGTATCCTGCGGCACTGAATAATTCGAATGACGTAGCGGACGTGTTGAAGTCTCCACAAATAATTACATACTTTTCATTTTCGCATACAGAAATTAATTCTTTTATCTGCTGAATGGCTAAATCCGGATTGTTTGCATCAAAGGCAAGATGAGTGGAAACAATCAATGTGCTGTTCCCAAATAGATCCGTTCTTGATGATATATAGTAGTAGTCCTGAGCTGAGATTGCGTTAGTATGAGTAATACGAGCATTTTTATTTGTTTCGTATTCGTTTGTACTAGCGTTCGAAAATGAAAGTGTTGAAAAAAGAGCGTTTAAGCTATAATGACGGATAACACCATTATTCCCGATATACTTATAAGAGTATGAACTGAATAAAAGTGTGTCCGTAAGACAGCCTCTATGTGTGTTTGTGTTTGAGATTAGAACGGAATATTCGTTGATTGAAATAATATCTGCGTTTGATAGATTTAAGAGGTCCTTATATGAACTGATTATTTGGTTAAAACTATCATTAGAAATAGTACTATATGGCTTCTCTCCATTACTGAAATGGCCGATATTCCATTGCATTATAGAAATAGGAGCCCAATTCCGATGAGTATCTGTTGTATCAGCTGACAGAATACTAACTGTACAAGAAGAACAAATCAGAGAAAGGATTAACACAATACAGAGTGATCTAATATTGGGTTCAATATAATTGATTATCTTCTTAGTATTGAAAGAGCGAAATTGCATTACCTGTTTAATGTAAGATCTTTGTTCCCTTCGAACTTACTGTTAGATGTATTAATTATCTTATCACGTATAAGAGTAGTAGAAATACCACCAGTGTAGTGGAGATATTCAACCTTGCTACCAACAGAACTTAAAATATCTTCGACTTTTTTCCACCCAGGAGTTCCTGCCCAATCATCCCCTATGAAAATAGCATCAAAATGATACTTTTCCCATTGGTGAATATCAATAGGAGCTTCGTTGCACACGACTTCATCTACATACTTGATTGCAGCCATAATCGCAGCCCTATCTTCATAAGAATAAATTGTAGGGCGATGTTTACATTTCAATACATAGTCATCGGAATGGATGCTAACAATCAAATAATCGCACATGGCCTTTGCTTGTTTTACAAGATTAAGATGGCCAATGTGGAACATGTCAAATGTGCCAATGGTTATGCCTCTTTTATATTTTTTCTCCATACTCTATTTAAAAATAACTGAAGAATAATGTGGAACACGTTTTTCTACTGGTGGAAGCAACATGTAGTTATTATAGAGAGTACGAAGGTAACCATCGCAACTATTCGGAGCATTGAAACGGTAACCTTCAAATTCAATAGAAGATAGAGGAAGGATGTCCTCTGTCTTATAAATCCTGCTCGAGACGGTGGACCCAAATACTATTTCCGTAGAATCATTAACAACATGAAGACGATCAATGTATTGCTTGTGAAAGAGCTCGGCTTTGACTTTATACTGCTCCTCAGAGATGAGCATATTGCTCCTCATTGTTCTGAGGTATTCAATAGCTTTATCGTATTTAAACTTAGGCCAGTTTTTCTCTTCCATCTGATACATAATGTATAGATCAATACTTAAACCTTTATGAGCATAATAAGAGTCTTGAGGGAATTGCTCGCAAGTGCATTCGGTTGTCAAATCTTTAATATGAGCCCAATCATGGAAATACAAAGGTTCAGATAATTTGTCCTCCAGAAATAAATCATCAGGTAATGATTCTCTCAAAATACTGAGAGCGAGTGAGTATCCATCTTCAAACAAATATAAATCTAAATCATCATCCCAAGGGATAAATCTTCCATCTCTCACAGCGCCCAAAAGAGAACCTTGTGCTAAAAAATAAGGGATGTGATTATTCTCTAGAATATCTTTTACAACAAGTGCCATTTCAAGAAGCCGTTGTTGCGACATCTTGACTTTTTCTTTATTATAAGATGCAAGATTCTCCATGTTATCGGGACTGTATTATGTTTACTACTCTATGAATCGAATCTGGAATGATCTCATGATGCATCGGAAGGCAAATCACTGTATCTGCCATCCTATGAGCATTCGGTAGATTCTCCGGAGCGGCACTGGGGAGCCCCCGATAAGTAGAGAACTCGCTGATAAGAGGATAGAAGTACCTGCGTCCCAGGACTTTATGCTCTTTCATCTTGAAGTACAAATCATCTCTACTAATACCGAATTTGTTCTCATCTACGAAGATAGGGAAGTAGGAGTAGTTGTGGCGAACGCCTGGCATATCCTCGAAGAATGAGATACCGGGGATGTCTTTTAGCGCTTCGCGATAACGTATGGCGACTTGATGACGGGCTTCAATTGCTGCGTCGACTTGTTTCAGATTCAGAAGACCATAGGCGCTCCTGATTTCATCCATCTTACTGTTGATTCCGGGGCCAACGACTGTCGTCTCATTTGCAAAGCCGAAGTTTTTGAGATAGTCAATTCTCTTTTTTGTCTCGGCATCATGCATCACCATAGCTCCGCCTTCTATTGTATTGAAGACTTTTGTTGCATGGAAGCTGAGCGTGGACATATCGCCGGCGTTGAGAATGCTTTCTCCGTTTACCTCGACGCCGAAAGCATGAGCGGCGTCATAAATGACTTTGAGCCCGTACTTGTCTGCAATCTCTTGTATCTCCGCAGTCCTGCAAGGTTTCCCATAGACATGGACGGGCATGATTGCAGTAGTTCTCGGTGTTATTGCTGCCTCAATCTTATCAGGGTCGATATTTCCGGTTGCCGGGTCTATGTCGACAAAAACAGGTTTGCAACCATTCCACCAGATTGCATGGGTAGTGGCGACAAAACTATACGGCGTCGTAATAACTTCGCCTGTTATCCTTAGCGCCTGGAGAGCAGTGAGAAGAGGAAGAGTCCCGTTGGTGAACAAGCTTACGTATGGCACCTTAAGATATTCTGCCAGAGCAGCTTCCAGTCTCTTGTGAAAAGATCCGTTATTGGTAATCCACTTGCTGTCCCAGATTTCTTGAAGAAGAGAGGTGAACTCTCCGAGATCTGGAAGAAGGGGGGATGTGACAGTTATTTTCTCTTCGGCCATTTTGTTATTGCAGTTTTTCATCCCGGAAATCAAATTTTGGAGTAATGTCTCCAGGCTCCTTTCCCATGTAGCCTCCTACAGCAACCTGACGATTGGCGACGGTAAAGGAGATAAGATCGTGCTCATTGGCAAGGATCTCGATATTATTCTCTTGCTGGAATGCCATGAAATCGATAGCGTAGTTGCCCCAATTTAAGAAATGGGCAGGAATAATGCAGGACTGTCGATAAACTCCTGAATCATGTCGTTTGTCATAGCATCTGTCTCCACCACTAAATGAGAATATCTTGTTTCCCTGTTCATTTTTCATGTGCATGGTGATCCAGAATTTTTCAAAAGGCTTATTAAGCCTGTAAAGTATAACAACTTCCAGTTCATGATCCATTCTCATGACATCTGAATAGTTGCCGTCTCTTTTCCTGATTCCGAATTCAAGTAGCTCGAAACCGCTCTTTTTGATCTCCGGCTCTGTCCAGCATTTGTAGTTATCGATTGCGCTGTCCCCGCGAAGGTAATTTGATACGACGGTGTCAACGGGTCCGTCGTCAACAAGCATTCCATTCTTCAAAATAACACCGCGATGGCAAAGGGACTTGATACTTGTCATATTATGACTCACAAAAAGCACAGTTCTGCCTTCGCCGCGGCTGACATCCTGCATTTTCCCGATAGCTTTTTTCTGGAATTCAGCGTCCCCGACGGCGAGAACCTCATCGACGACAAGGATTTCCGGGTCAAGGTGGGCCGCTACAGCGAAACCCAGGCGGACAGTCATACCGGAAGAG
>Ga0079305_1003239_pt1 | contig 11495 bp, 12 predicted proteins | sample LMS_cellobiose_e_FD_79183 | JGI IMG/M metagenome (GOLD analysis project Ga0079305, IMG submission 79183) | Rumen-fistulated moose microbial communities from Alaska, USA - LMS_cellobiose_enrichment | ecosystem: Host-associated > Mammals > Digestive system > Stomach > Rumen fluid ... | reverse complement strand
TTTGTGTCACGTTACCATACCTGCCGCATCATCTGAACCAATTCTTTATCACGGTAATGTTCTTCCCATTCGTGTAGGGAACCAGACTCATCGTCTTCATTTGGGACGCGATCTTGTTCAGTTTGTAATGAATTATTCCAGAAGAACTTGTTAAACCATTTATAATCAAATCAATCATGAAAACATTCCTGCTTTTTGCAACTGGAGCAATTCTAATTGCTGCCGGTACTTATCTTCAGAACCGAGCTTTAGAAGAAGCTGGGCTTAAAATCATCGGAGGCGGCTTATGAAGACTATGCTACCTGCCCTGGAATCCCGTGGAAAACTGACTCAACTTGAGCGATACAACATTGTATTTGAAGAGATTGGCCAGTTCGTCGGGAAATCTATCGAGAAATTGATTGACAAAGTCTGCAATGCGATAAAGAAAACTAAAAAATTATGATTGTACCACCCCCCTCCCTTTCTTGGACAAAACGGATTCTGCTTTGGATTCTCGGAATCTTTTATTGAACTGCTAATCATGCCTCTGCGACTCTCTGGAGTTGCAGGGGCAATCATTCACGAAAAGATGTTAAATTTGTAGAAAACAGTTGTTGAATGGCGGATAATGACAACATAATAAATCGAGATTGGATGCTTTCATTCCTCAAAGGAGAACGAAACGATGCCCCAGTACGGGAAACTCCGTTCTGTAAAACGTTGTCAGATACTATTATTATGAATGAAAGAGAGCCTGACATCGTTTTGACGAAATGCGATCCTGAGTTTTTATATAGAGGGGCAATGGATGCCGCAGACCTGTTTTCCCGGTACCGGTTTCAAAAAGATCATGAGTTAATTCAGATTGGGGAAAAGAATGACGCTTGCTATAACGTGATCTATTTCTTAGTATCTGCTCCAGCATTGAATCCCGATGAGCCTTGTCTTCGTCTCGTTTATTACGAATCCGAAGTTGCATATATTGCTGACAATCAAACAGGAAACTGGTGTTTTAGATTATATGGGGATCAAGACAAGAATTCGTACGATTCTACTAGAGTTTCCGCTTTTGATATCGCGCACCTGTGGTCGTTATTTCCCGGTGATTATACCCTATTTGGATCCGAACGGCGCTTTTATCTGAAGGGATGTTCAATAGAAGGAAGAAAAGCATTGTATAGCTCTGATCATCAATACCCGTTATGGTTAATGACAGGGAATCTTGATACACTTGAATTTGTTCGCACTAAGAAAGAGCTCAAAAGAGTTCTCTCCAAGGTGATTAAAGACAAAGATGACGACCAGAGATTATTCGTAATATGCGGAAGAACATGCCTCATACCTAACTCCCCTGACGAGACCAAGAGTTTGTTGTATCGAGCCATCCTGACTCTTCTGAATCAACCTTCAGCAATCCCTCGGCAGATATATTGGATTCCTTTTATTAAATATGAATATCCCATAGCAAATCTGTCAGGAAAAGACACACAAAGCGAAGCAGAGTATCGTCTTAAGGAATGGATGAGTCAGCACGGGGAGGACTATGCGAAATGGTGTTCGTTTAAGGAAGAGAAACCTTTCGATTGGAAAGAGAGTACGATTGCTTCGGACCCTATTTTGTATTTCAGGAGAAAGCCAAACGCATTTGTTCAATTAGAGGAGAAGTTCCCTTTCATTAAAGATGGGGTCACTGACATTCCTATGCACATTGAAGGTTGGACATCCGATGGCGAGAACGTTGAGAAGCGCAATCGGCAACCACGGAAACAAGCTATTAAGACACTGATGTTTGCGGCCCTCGGGATCAATCGTGAACAATATAAGTATCTTCGCCGTCAGCACATTTGAACAAAGAGAAAGTTCCTTTCTGTCACTTCCAGATTGTACAGCATAATCGTCCAATTTCGGCACCTCCTTGAAATCCCGCCTTTCTCCGGCGGGATTCTTTTTACCCATTTCCAGTCAATCAGAGTACCGCATTAGAGTACCATTTTCAAGATTTTCGCATTTTTTGCGGCAAAAATGTCCGAAAACAATTCTCATCCCTTTGTTTTCATGTTCCAGCGCTTAATTTGACCTCCGGAAAGTGGTGGTAAATGGCCGTTTTCGGCACATACCTGAACAACTTTTCGGCAGATGTATGAGAGGAAGAACTAATACTGGACCCGTAAAATGAGTGCGTTTTGGACCTTTGCCATATGCCTGACCACGGCGTATGCGATCTACTACACGGTGACAATCCTTCTGGACCTCAATGGCAAGACGAAGGAGAAGTCGAATGACTCCATGGAGACGTTCGAATTGAAGAACGTACCGGAGTCTCCCGGCAAAGTTGTCGAGGAGACGGACGGCGGTTTTCGAGTCGCGAAAGAAGACGGTGAAGGCGGTCAACCTTCATGGGATGAGACCAAAATCCGACCTGCAGTTGTCGCCGATCCGGTTCAGCCCGAAACTCCCCCTGCTCCTATGTTTGATGCGAGCGGATCTCCCATCACTGAAGGTCAGAAGAAGATCAAGGCCGTCGAGAAAGAGATGGACGATATCGAAACTCAGATGACCGGCGAGATGGCTGAGAAAATGATGAATGATGTCCTCACTGGACAGACGCCTTCCGTCCTCATAGACAAGGAGGTCACTCCTGCACAGGGAGGTTCTACTACTGAATCCGAAAACCATGACAAGGGACAGGCGATATAGACGTAGCCTGGCTTCCCTGTTTTTCTGTATGGCGGGGATGCTGGTCGTGCAGGCGGCTTCCGCTAAAGCCGGGGGTGTCGATTACTCCTGGGGAGCGGGAGCCCTTGCCAAGGCACATGACTTCACCGTGACGATGATGCTTTACGTACTGTATGTCTGTTACGCTATCGGTAGTGTCATGTCCATCATCTCCGCCTTCATCATTTACATCAAGATGCAGGCGCATGAAGGGGAAATCGTCAAGAACGTACTGACGTTGTTCGGCGCCATCCTCTTCATTATCGGAGCCTCCATCGTCTTCCCAGCCTTCTTCGGCTATCACATATAGAATTTGACGCCAGCAGCTGGAGAGGGACAGGCGCGCATGATCCGGACCGGCAAGTGGCGACAAAGGCAGCTCCTCGGAGCGATAACTTGATGTTGAACAATTAAATACACGATTATGCGTAAGATTCTCAACCGCGTGAAGTCGTTCCTCGCCTCCCCCAAGACGAGGGCCGTCGCGATGATGCTGCTTGTCGGCGGTGTCACTGCCTTCGCGCAGAATACGGCCGGTGACTATTCCGCCGGTACGAGCGCCCTCAGCACTGTCGCCGAGGAGATCGCCAAGTACGTCCCGATTGTCGTGAAACTCTGCTACGCCATCGCCGGCGTTGTGGCCATCATCGGCGCCATCAGCGTCTATATCGCCATGAACAACGACGAGCAGGATGTCAAGAAGAAGATCATGATGGTCGTCGGCGCCTGTATCTTCCTCGTAGCCGCCGCTCAGGCGCTCCCGCTGTTCTTCGGACTCTAACCCTAGCGGACAGATGGATGGAAAACACAGGCAAAGACACCCGTTACCCAGACTACCCACTTTTCAGAGGGCTCCAACGCCCCCTTGAATTTATGGGTCTTCAGGGGAGGTACATCTACTGGGCCGCTGGCGCAGTCGGAGGAGCCATCATCGGTTTCATCATTTCATACATCATCGGCGGATTCGTCGCGGGCCTCGTCACCCTTGTGGTCTTCGTGGTCACGGGGGCTGCCCTGGTCCTGTTCAAGCAGAGACGGGGACTTCACAGCAAGAAAGAGGACCGCGGCGTTTTCGTCTACGCCAGCTCACGGCGGCTTTGACAACTTCAAATCTATCAGGGAATGATTCTGTACGTCATACTCGTTTTCGTAGCGATTCTCATCGGAATGGCCGTCTCGGTCTTCGCCTTCGGTACCGGAGGCAAGCGCAGCCGTATCTTCCAGGACATCTACTTCACGGTGGAGGAGGTGGAAGGAATCGGTGTGCTCTACACCAAGAATGGCGACTACTCAGCAGTCCTCAAGATGGAGAATCCGGTTCAGAAGTATTCCGCGAATATCGATGCGTACTACGAATTCACATCCCTGTTCACTTCCATTTCCCAGACACTGGGCGAGGGATATGCCATGCACAAACAGGACATCTTCTGCCGCAGACGGTTCAAGGATGAGAAGGAAGGTGGCCGTGAGTTTCTTTCCGACAGTTATTTCCGCTATTTCAACGGACGTGAATACACGGATGCGAAGACATACCTGGTCATCACGCAGGAAAGCAGAGGCAGCAAGCTCTTCTCCTATGATGCCCGCAAATGGCGGGATTTCATGCTGAAGGTGCGCAAGGTCCAGGACCAGCTCAAGGATTCCGGAATCCGCTGCCGGTTCCTGGATAAAAAGGAGGCCTGCGATTATGTTGACCGGTACTTCGCTCTCGACTTCACTTCCGGCACCGTCTCGATGACGGGGCTGAAGGTGGATGACGAAGGACTCTATCTTGGGGATCGCCGCTGTCGTTTTTACTCCCTCGTGGATGTGGACAGCGTGGCGCTCCCCTCCTTTATCAGGCCGTTCACCAGCATCGAGGTCAACAACTCCTCGATGCCGGTGGATCTGGTCGGTGCCGTGGACTCCATTCCGGATGCCCTGACCGTGGTCTACAACCAGGTGATCTTTGTCCCCGGCCAGAAGAAGGAAATGTCCTCTTTGGAAAAGAAGAAGAACCGTCATTCCAGCATTCCCAGTCCGGCTAACCAGATGGCCGTGGAGGACATCAAGAAAGTGCAGGAGGTGATTGCCCGGGAGAGCAAGCAGCTTGTCTACTGTCACTTCAGTATCGGCGTTGTGACGGACCGGGATACGGACATCCATAAATGCACGAACTATATCGAAAATGCTTTCGGACGCCAGGGCATCCATATAAGCAAGCGGGCCTACAACCAGCTGGAACTATTCGTGAATTCCTTCCCGGGCAACTGCTACAGCCTGAGTCAGGATTATGACCGCTTCCTTACCCTTGGGGATGCGGCCGCCTGTCTGATGTACAAGGAGCGGATCCAGAAGAGCGAGGACACTCCCCTGAAGATCTGGTATACGGACCGCCAGGGAGTGCCGGTCGCCATCGATATCAGCGGTAAGGAGGGCCGTGACAAGATCACGGACAACTCGAATTTCTTCTGTCTCGGGCCTTCCGGCAGCGGCAAGTCCTTCCACATGAACTCCGTCGTCAGGCAGATGTGGGAGCAGGAAACGGACATCGTCATGGTCGATACCGGTAACTCATACGAGGGCCTCTGCGAATATGTGGGCGGCAAATACATCAGCTATACCGAGGAGCATCCGATCACCATGAATCCTTTCCGCATCACGCGGGAGGAGTACAATATCGAGAAGGTGGGCTTCCTGAAGAACCTCGTCATGCTCATCTGGAAGGGAACGAAGGGAACGGTAACAAAGACAGAGGACAAGCTCATCGAACAGACCATAACAGAATACTATGAGAACCATTTCGCGGGGCGGATCGATTCGCTGTGCTTCAATACGTTCTACGAGTTCAGTGTAGAGAGGATTCCCCAGATATGCGAGGAGAACCACCTCGCGGGGATCGACCTGGCTGCCTACAACTACCTGATGAAGGATTTCTACAGAGGAGGCAACCATGAGGTCACGCTGAACGAGGACCTGGACACGAGCCTCTTTGACGAGACGTTCATCGTCTTCGAGATCGACTCCATCAAGGACGATCCTCTCCTTTTCCCTTTGGTTACACTCATCATCATGGACCTCTTCATCCAGAAGATGCGGATCAAGAAGAACCGCAAGGTCCTTGTCATCGAGGAGGCATGGAAGGCCATCGCATCCCCGATGATGGCGGAGTACATCAAGTACCTGTACAAGACCGCCAGAAAGTTCTGGGCCTCCGTGGGCGTCGTGACCCAGGAGATCCAGGATATCGTCGGCTCCCCCATCGTCAAGGAAGCCATCATCAACAATTCCGACGTCGTGATGCTCCTGGACCAGAGCAAGTTCAGGGAGCGCTTCGACGAGATCCAGTCTATTCTCGGACTTACTGAGGTGGACTGCAAGAAGATCTTCACGATCAACCGGCTGGAGAACAAGGAAGGGCGCAGCTTCTTCCGCGAGGTCTTCATCCGCCGCGGCCAGGTCGGCGCCGTCTACGGTGTCGAGGAGCCGCATGAATGCTATATGACATACACGACGGAGCGCTCCGAGAAGGAGGCTCTCAAGATATATAAGTCCGAGCTGCATTGTGACCACAAGGGAGCCATCGAGGCGTATTGCCGCGATTGGGATCGCAGCGGCGTGTCCGCTCCCCTGGCTTTCGCCCAGATGGTCAATGCAGCCGGGCATGTCCTTAACCTTCCAGTCATACGAGTATGAGAAGGTGTTGTTCGATTTCCATAATCTTTTTCTTTTCCCTGACCGTCGCGACGACGCTCAGGGCACAATATTACAGCGTTAATATTGACCTGAAGACGGCGGCGGCCATGCAGGCCGCCTACGCTTCCGGTGCTGCAGGGGAGGCTTTCTACAGCGAACAAGTTAAATCCATCCTTGAGCACTACCGGGGTGCGGAGTCTGCGGCCGCCGGCATCTTCTCGTCCGAGTATCTGAAGCGCAGGGCTTTGACGGATCTTGGCGTCTGGGAGAACGCGACGGAAAACATGTACTATCGCCGGATCTACAATATGGTAGCCGCCCGGATCATGCCGAAGGTGTGGACCGTCGCGGGGATGATGCTCCGGAGTCCGCATAATGCCCTGTACTGGGGATCATACCTGATGAAGGTATGTGATGAGACCAAATCCCTCTGCATGCAGTTTGAGTCCGTGGTGACGAACAGCACCCTCAGTTTCGGGGACATCGCCTTTCTCCAGATTCGGGAAGAGATTGCCGAAGTCTTCCGCCTCTCCTCTTTGGGAGGCGTTGACTTCACCGCCCTGTTGGACCGTTTCGCTGATATCGGAGACGGTATCACTAAGGAGAACCTCAAGGAAGATCTCGACAACCTCTATCAGAATGGAGTGTCCATCATATCCGCTGGGGCCGGAAACCTGGCGGAGACCGTGCTTCAGACCAGTAACTTCAATGACCTCTTCGAAGGAAAGATCGGCGCTGCCATCACCATAGCGGAAAACTACCAGACACTCTTCGAGAGTCTGAAAGACAATGCGGGAGGAACCCTGTATGCAATCATGGGTGGTGATGCCGCAGTTGCAGATCTTTTCGATCTGAGCGGTTATAACATCACGGATTGGGCAGACGACTATGCCCGCGAGCTGATGGGGCAGTATTACCGGCAGCGCTGGTACATCGTCGGCCGCGAAACCGTCTACGAGGAGGTATTTGACTCCTATTCGATGGACATGGCATCCTTCATGGCGCGGATGAATGCTAAACTTGAATCTTTCAACGAAAACGAGGACGGAATCGTCTACAGCCTGCGGAGTGACGCCCGGAACTATTACCAGACCACTGATGCGCAGCGTATCCACGGGATGGAGGCCGCCACGATCAGCGTCACCTGTTCCGGTGGAGCCAAGCTGTCGGACGGATCGACCCAGTACAAGTGCGGCACCTGCGGGAAAACCCTTTCAGCCCATACGAAGGAATGCGCCATGCGCTCTTCCGTGGCCGAGGGATATGCGGATGTTTCGGAGCTGGAATCGATGAGGGCTGAGACGCAATCACAGATTGATGCCCTCAATTCAGAGATCCTTTCCCTTCATTCGAGAAACGCTGACCTTCTCCGGCAGATCAGCGAGGCAAGCATCGAAGATGCAGCGGCGCTGCGTGCGGAATACAACGCGAATAAGGATAAGATAGAGGCTCTTCAGGTACAGCTGCATGCCGCACAGGAGAAACTGAAGGATATAGAGACGGCCCTCGATGACGCTCGCAGCGGCGAGGAGGTCTCCACGGACGACTATTACCGTATCCCGGCCATCATGGCGGAGCTTCAGGCCGCTTTCGGACTGGTGTGGCAGGGAGATGGCTCCTGGAGTGGATATACCTTCACGAGGAAGGCCACCATGTCAACCCTGAGGGGCAATGTCACCTTCAAGGCGAAGCTCTCCATCGCCAGGAAACCGAAGTATTTCCTGGGCATCAAGATTCTCCGGGCCATCGTCAGGATCGACTGGGAACTGACGGCGGAGTACTCCGATACGCATGTGGCGGCCGTCGTGAAACTGGACCCGTCCATGAACGACTCGGAGAAGGCCTCTGCCGTCAATGCGAAGGTATCCGAAATCGCCCGACAGTACCCGGACTGCACCATATCGGTAGAGTATATGCGCAGCTCCCCCATCCAGGAGGACCGGACGGAAGACAAGTGGCACCTGCTGTGGTCCAGCGACCGGCTTGAGATAGCCCGGGAAGTGGACACGAGGCTGACGAAGATTTATGCCGACTTGGTGTCCTTGGAGAAGATGATGTCCTACAAGTACGGCATCATCGACATCCTCAAGGATATCGCACCTTACGTGAATGCAGATGAGGGCCGGAAGATGACTATCCTGGAAGAGTGCCGGAACCGCTGGATCCGGAATGCTCACCTGCGGGATGATGAAGAAGAGGAGGAGCAGCCATGAGACGTACCGTAGCCATATTATTCCTTGCCCTTCTCTCCCCTCTCTGCGCCCTGGCGCAGTGGAGTTTCGACGTGCCGTCCATCGAGGCGTACATCGCCGATCACAAGGATCAGCGGAGCCTGTTGCTCGCCCGGGCAGCCTTGGAACAGGCCAATACGCTCCTTCACGGCTACAGCCGTGATGCGAACGTCACCTACAAGGAGATCAACGTGGAGCTTGACAAGTATACACGGGCTTTCGATGTCATCGACATCATGTACCAGACGCTCCGCACTTCACTCAACACCTATGACACCTACGAGACGTTCAAGGAACGGATAGAGGACTACAGGGTAATGCTCACCGCCTTTTGGGACAAATGCGTGAGCCGTGGCGATATCGTCAGTACCGACATGCTGATCATTACCGTCAATAGGAGCCTGCTGGAAAAGCTTGCCGACGAGGGACAGCATATCTACCGGTCCTTCAGCGACCTGGTGCTTTACGTTACCGGTGCTGCCGCATGCTCGGCAAGTGACCTGCTGCTTGTCATCGAATCCGTCAACCGATGTCTCGACAACATACAGAAGCATTTGAACAAAGCGTACTTCGATACCTGGCGTTACATCCAGGTCCGGATCGGTTACTGGAAAGCGGAAGTCTACCGGGCTAAATCTATTCCGGAAATCATCGAAGGCGCCTATGGCCGCTGGCGAGTGGCCGGAAGACTGGATTACTGAGACCAATACATTCATGACAATGAGAAAGATCATACCCATACTTGCCGCACTGCTGCTCCCTCTCTTCCAAGCCCGGGCGCAGTACGTGACCTACAACCATGACGAGACCAAGATGAATCAGGTGACGGTCATGGAAACCGGTGCGGGGACACTCACACCGGCGGTATTCTACAGTGTCGTACATAACAAGTACTACAAGACGGCGGCATCCACGAACAAGCTCCTGTACCGTTCCGAGGCTGCGGCGCATGCCGGTGCTCAGGTCGGGATTGCCGAGACCATCGATACGTCTCTAACGAAGCGTGCTGAGGTCGAGGCCTTGAACATGGCGGACCGCCAAGTGGATCTTGCCTGGCAGGCAGAGGGCCCCAAGATACAATCCCGAATGGAGGCCTTCCGCAGGAATATCGACAGGATAACAGAGGCCGGAGGCTCCCCTTCCGATACCCGCATCTGGATGGAACGGTATCATCTCTTCGAGACGGCCATCAGTTCCATCCGGAACGCCTACATGCCCAATGCCGAGCGGAAGAAACAGTACCTGGCCATCTATGCGGACATCAGTGGGAAGAATGAGACATTGGTGTCCTATATCATCTCCATTGATGCCAGGGAACGGGCGCGGGAACGCCTTGAGGCGAAACTTACACTCCCCCGGAGGAACGGGGAGATTGCATCGGAAGCTTCTGGCCGATGGAAGGAATTGTCGAACAAAACCAATGACTAGCCATGGCGGATATCGTATCGGATCTCGGAGTGAATCTCCTTGAGGAAGAGATTGACGAGGTCATCTTCCAGACGAACCAGTTCCTCACGGACGCGACCTTCACCGGGTCCCAGGGCCCTTTCTGGTGGATCCTCCAGATGTGTATGGCCCTTGCCGCGCTCTTCGCGATCATCATGGCGGCGGGCATGGCCTACAAGATGATGGTCAAGCACGAGCCGCTCGACGTGATGAAGCTCTTCCGGCCGCTGGCCGTGAGCATCATCCTCTGCTGGTGGTATCCTCCGGCGGACACCGGCATCACGAGCAGCGGCAGTTCCTGGAGCGTGCTGGATTTCCTCGCGTATATCCCTAATGCCATAGGATCTTACACCCACGACCTGTATGAGGCCGAGGCCTCGCAGATCAGTGACCGGTACGAGGAGGTGCAGGGACTCATCTACGTGAGGGACACCCTGTATCAGAACCTGCAGGCGCAGGCGGATGTGGCGAGGACCGGCACGTCCGACCCGAACCTCGTCGAGGCCACCATGGAGAATGCGGGCGTGGATGAGGTGACGGCCATGGAGAAGGACGCCTCGAAGCTGTGGTTCACCTCGCTGACCGCCGGAGCCATCGTCGGCCTGGACAAGATCATCATGCTGATCGCCCTCATCGTCTTCAGGGTCGGCTGGTGGAGCACCATCTACTGCCAGCAGATCCTCCTGGGTATGCTTACGATCTTCGGACCGATCCAGTGGGCGTTCTCCCTGCTCCCGAAATGGGAAGGGGCCTGGGCCAAGTGGCTCATCCGGTACCTGACGGTGCATTTCTATGGGGCGATGCTCTACTTCGTGGGCTTCTACGTCCTGCTTCTTTTCGACATCGTCCTGACGATCCAGGTGGAGAACCTCACGGCCATCACGGCCAGCGAGGCGACGATGGCTGCCTTCCTGCAGAACGCCTTCTTCTCCGCGGGTTACCTCATGGCGGCGAGCATCGTGGCGCTGAAGTGCCTGAACCTCGTCCCTGACCTCGCGGCCTGGATGATACCGGAGGGCGACACTGCCTTCTCCACCCGAAACTTCGGCGAGGGCGTCGCCCAGCAGGCGAAGAGCACCGCTACCGGCATGCTCAGCGGACACATCATATGACAACACTAACGAAAGAGATATGGTAATCAAGAATCTGGAAAACAAGATCAAGCTGGTCGGGATCATCTGCGGGCTGTTCCTTCTGGGCTGCATCATCATCAGCGTGGCGAGTATCCTCACGGCCCGCGGGATGGTCTCCGACGCACACAAGAAAGTGTACGTCCTGGACGGCAACGTCCCGATCCTCGTGGAGAGAAGTTCCATGGACGAGACGCTCGAGGTCGAGGCGAAGAGCCACGTGGAGATGTTCCACCACTATTTCTTCACCCTCGCCCCGGACGACAAGTACATCAAGTACACGATGGAGAAGGCCATGTACCTCGTGGACGAGACC
>Ga0079305_1003237_pt1 | contig 11498 bp, 16 predicted proteins | sample LMS_cellobiose_e_FD_79183 | JGI IMG/M metagenome (GOLD analysis project Ga0079305, IMG submission 79183) | Rumen-fistulated moose microbial communities from Alaska, USA - LMS_cellobiose_enrichment | ecosystem: Host-associated > Mammals > Digestive system > Stomach > Rumen fluid ... | reverse complement strand
TATAAATCAAATCGATTGGAAATCCTTTGAATTAAATCAAATGCTCCATCTAACAGCTGATTTCCTTCTCCTAAATAATCGCGATAGCTTTGCTGTAATAAAACACCGTCTACTTTTATGCCCAATGTGTCAAAGAAGAGAGTAAATCTTGTATTGACGACCTCATCGCGCGTTATTTTCCCTTCTTCAAAGGCTTTCCAAAGGCCCTTATTGAGCTCTTGATATTGCTGTTTCCATTCATCTCTGTAGGAAACTCCTTGCTCTTGCAGCAATAATCGAAAGGCGTGATCTTCTGCAGCTGTAAAGTCTAGTAAAGTATCGTCCACATCAAAAAGCAATGTTTGATAACACTTTACGCTCCCAGCGTTTTTGCTAGTGGTCTCTTCCTTATTATTCAGTAATCCTTGCATGTAAACTCACTCCTATTATTTCAGCAGTTCTTTCACTGGCTGTTTCTTCTCTGATGCACCACCCATTTTGAACACGAGAATTCCACCGATAATAACTAATACTCCTATTAATTGCTTTAAAGTAAACGGAACCTGATCTAATCCCAATAAACCAAAGGAATCAAATAGCAAGGCAAAAACAAGCTGAGAAGACAAAGAAATCGACACAGCATATGTTGCTCCCAAATGCTTAATCCCCTTTGTCATGCATACAACAACACCGACACCAATAATTCCGCTGAACCAATACCATGTGTGCATATTTTCTAAGTGAAAAAGGCCTGTACCTTCTGAAATAATACCCAAAGTAAAGGAGGCAATAAAGCCTAACGCTAACACTAGAGTCGTCGTTGCCCAAAGACCAGCCTTCTGATTTACTCGATTATTAAATATATTCTGCACCCCAACGAGACTCCCGCTAATAAAGGCAATCAGTAATCCATATATCATGTTTTTTATTCACCTGCCCCTTCTTCGTAAATACTTTTACCAGCTAAATTCAATAAACCATCGCGGTTTTTCACGATAATAAACCCCTTTTTCCGTTCAATCAATCCATCCTGACAGAATTGCTGTATTATCCTATTTAAATGACGATAGCTAGTGCCAATTAGATTGGCTGTATCCTTAAGATTAATTTCCTTACCATCCGTATTGTATAAAGGATCCTCCTTATCAAAAGAAACAGATACTAAATAGCTAGCCAGTCTCACTTCCACTGGGTAAAATAAATTAAAACGCATCGAACTAGATTTTATATAGAATTTTTTCGTAATAATATCCAATAGAAACTGCAAGAAAGGGGCATAATCATTCGTATATTGCTTTAAATATCGTTTGTGTACACCAATGACCACCCCATCTGTGATAGCTTCCACCGTGTTCAAAATATCTGTATTCCTTACATATTCAACGTCCCCAACCATTTCGATTGGTGTTTTAAAGGATAGAATTAACGTTTTTCCTTCTGCTGTTGTCGTATATATTTTCACCTTGCCATCTACCAAAATGTAAAGATATTCCGCTGCCTGTCCTTGCGTACAAATAAATTCCCCTTGATTAAAAGCATAAAGATGTAAATGGTCTTTCAACTTTTTCGGAAAGATTGCTTCTAATTGAAACTTGCGAATATATTTTTCTATCTGCTCTAGATTTCCCATTTCTTTCACGGATGGTTCTCCTTACATTTTTAATAAAAGAACACCTATTATCATCATACCAATTCCAATAAACTGCGGAGCTCTCATTTGCTGCTTTTCCAGTCCAAACCAGCCATTGCTATCTATTAGAAAAGTTATAAATAACTGGGCAATCAAAGCTGTTGAGATTGTTAACGTTGCTCCCACTAAATGCATGGCAGTAATCGTACTGAAAATAACAACCGAAGCAAAAGATCCTCCCGCCAAATATAATGGCTTTACTTGTTTATATTTTGAAAATGCTTCTTCCTTTACGATTAACAAGATTAGAAATGCAAGTACAAAACCAGTAAATTGTGTAATGGTAGCTGCCTGCCAAGAACCAATATCCTGACTAATTTTTGCATTTGCCACTCCTTGAAGGGTAATGAATGCCCCACCCATTAGTGCAAATAAAATACCTCTCATTTGTTCGACCCCTTGTTGTTTGATTTCCTTTTTAAAGATAATCGATTTCTAAAAATAGGAAAAGGACATATGTCCTAAATACTCCTTCTCCTAGTATAATCTTTTTTCCATAAAAAAACTCCGTCTGAAAACTTAATTTCAAACGGAGTTTATCTATTTAACTAGTTAAATATCTATTAAACAGTTTGTGCTGCTAATTTGTTTCCAGCAGCAGCAACTTTTTGTAATCCTTCTTCAATGATAGAAGCAGCTTTATCAGGCATTGCGTTATGGCCTTCGATAATAACTTCATCAATGATTTCCATACCAAATACGCCACCAAATACAGCACGCATATAGTTAACAGCCATTTCAGAAGAAGCAGCTTCTGGAGTAGAATAAACGCCGCCACGAGCATTTAAAAGGATTGCTTTCTTATCTGTCATTAATTGAATCATGTTACCTTCTGCATCAAATTTAAAGGCAAAGCCTGCAGCATATACATAATCAATAAATGTTTGTAATTTAGCTGGAATAGTTAAGTTCCAAAGCGGGAATGCGAACACTACTACATCAGCAGCTGTTAAAGCATCCATCGCTTTTTGCTTTGCAGCTAATAAGCGTTGCTCTATATCTGTTAATTCTTCTCCGCTTTGCACTTTACCGAAAGCATCAAATAATTCTTGACCAAAATAAGGAGTATCTTCTGCATAGACATCATATACATTCACATTAAGGTTTTCAGCACCCTTAACAGATTCCATAAACGTTTCATACATTTTGCTTGATACAGCTTCAGCTGCTGGACGATTGTTTGCTTTTACTACTAATACATTCATTTATTTCATTTTCCTTTCCCTCATACAAATTTAAACCTATGTGAATATCATAACAAAAAAAATGGTTCAAAGGCAAATATTTTTAATTAAAGATATTCAATTAAATATTTCCAATCAAAATGCAAATAAGCTATTCCATTGGAATGAGGAAATTAGTAGAATAGTAGGTAAAATAATGAAAGGGATGATGAGGATGCACATTATAATCGACCCTGTTACATCAAAAGAAATCATTGCTTTATTAGAGGATCATTTACATAGCATGACCCTTCACTCCCCTCCTGAGAGCATTCATGCATTAGATGTGGAAGGATTAAGAAAACCAGATGTAACCTTTTGGAGTGCATGGGAGGATGGAGAGCTAACTGGCTGCGGCGCATTAAAAGAGCTAGATAACAAGCATGGAGAAATAAAGTCTATGAAAACCTCCCCTCATCATCTACGAAAAGGAGTAGCAAGAAAACTACTCCTCCATATTATCGCAGAAGCCAAAAATCGTGGCTATAGCCGATTAAGTTTAGAGACAGGTTCCATGGATGCTTTTCTACCAGCCAAAAAACTATACGAAAGCTTAGGATTTGAGTATTGCGGCCCATTTTCGGATTATACCGAAGATCCAAATAGTGTTTTTATGACGTTAGCATTAGAAAAATAAGATTTTAAAGATTCATTCGATTATAACTGCAGGCCAGTCCGTTTCCACTGATTCACAATGAATAATTGGAAACGGACTTTCCCCTTATCTTCCTTGTAATCGGCATTAAAAGCTACTCAAATGCTCATGAATGATTTTCCAATTTCCATCTGTATCTTTTATGAACACATTCGTTGCTCGTCCACTGCCTTTTATAAATTCGCCTTTATAATATCCCTCATAATGATAATGATAGACGCATGTTGCTGTGTCATTTCCCATACCTAGCCACTGTATATCTGCAGCTGAATACTTTTCTTCCTTGATAGTGTTCCACGCATTCTCAAAATAATTTTTTATCTCCTCTTTACTTCTGCATGTTTGGTCTGAGAACCAATATATCGCTTGTGGGTGCAGCAGCCGTTCTACATTTTCGAAGTCATGCGTATTTGTCGCATCAATATATTGCTCTAATAGATTAATTGGGCTCATATAAAGTAACCTTCTTCCCTATTTTATTTAGATTTACCTTATTATAATATGTTTGCATAGAACGAGAATAGATTTGATAAAAATAATGGCTAGTCGTTTTCTTTTGGCTTTTACAGGATCTTGAGATGCCTACTATCATTCTATCATTCTGGATTAGCTAGTAGTTGCAGTCCTACCGTCCGTTAAGAGCGGAATCAATCTTCCTACTTTGCCACCAAAATCATAATATAGATGGATACTTGCTTTATTTTCACAGTCCAACGCATATTTAATTCTTACCATCTCAATCTAAAAGATTATTCGCAAGCATTTCCTTAATATGATTTCTTTCCTCTTCATTTACCACGAAGAAATACTTACCATCTATATAAGCATCCTCACCTTTTACCTCATATTGTTCCATTCTATTTCTAGTATTCTTATAGCCTTTTTCAATAGATATCATCTCATTCAAGGGAATATTAGTTTTAACATTTTCACCTAAAGTCTCTAATATATCCTTAAATTTAGTAACTGAGGAGATACTAGTTCCTTTATCAATAATCGCTGCTATCACCTTTCTTTGTCTTTCATTCCTGCCAAAATCTCCTCTAGGGTCCAGTTTTCTCATTCTCGCATAACCTAATGCCTGCTCCCCATCTAAATCTATATTTCCTAATTGATAATGATATCCTTTCTTGTAGTACCCTTCATCAAGCCATTCAATTTCATTATCTACAGTTATGCCACCTAAAGCATCGACCATCCCACTTAGTGCTTCCATATTAATTTTTATATAATAGTCCAATTTTTGGCCAGTAAATCCCTCCACTGTATCTAATACCATCTTCACTCCCCCTAACGCATAAGCAGAGTTAATTCTAGTAATCGCCCCGTTTCCGACTATTTCTGCTCTTGTATCTCTCGGTATACTTATCATTTGTAATTTTTCCTTCACCGGATTTAACGTCATAACAATCAAGGCATCAGTTCTCCCCACATCGTTCTTCCGCTCATCCACTCCCATTAATAAAATGGAGATAGGCTTTTTATCTTTGACATTTTCACTTCTTAGCTTACTTTCCGTTTTTGTTTCTCCATCAATAGGTTCATAAACCTTATCTACTGTATTATCTATCGTTTTATACAAGTAAAATACAAAACTACATATACTAATAAAAATAATAGATAATATACTTATAGTAATTTTCTTATGTTTTTTCATGGTTATCTCTCTTTCTTTTTATTACTCCTTATTTAAAAAAGTTGGAATACATCGTCCGGAACTTCCTTATTTATCCATATATCAATTGTATCTATTATTACTTTGCTCGCGCCATTTTGATCATATAAGGCTAAATACAAAATAATACCTGTTTCCTTATCTACTGTCAGAGCAAAAGCATCTTTCTTGGGAAAATGAGTATTATCCGGCTGCTTACCTTCAATCTGATAGAGCACTCTCCCAAACCGCTCTACTTCCTTGTATTTCCAATTATTATAATTTTCAAGAAGTGAAATATACTTTCTGCCTTCGAAAATGGAACCTAAATATCCTGATTCTATAAATTCCTGTTTTGTTAAATTTTTTTCATCAGAAATGCCTATTGTGGAATTTTTATAGATTAGCTTTCCATCTTTCCATAATATATTTATTGTTTGATAACCATCTTCGGTCCATACTTTCTCGCTGGATTTATATAGTTCTTTGTCTAGATTTAATGTAAAAGTTATAGTATTAGCTTTATCTCCATCACTCATTCTATTCTCGAATTGGCCAACAACAGTATGCACAGGTTTAAATGTTTGGGATAATCTTTCAACAATTTCCTTTTTATCTCGGTATTGTGCTGAAACACTCTGATTTATCATAAGACTTTTCATACCAATAAAAAAAAGGATAATCATGACTACACTAATGATTGCCGGAATATATTTATGAACAAACCATGGGCTTTTTCTTTTCTTTCCAGAATAATTAATCTGCTTCAATACTTTTTGCTTCTGTTCCTCCGAAAAATTTATTTCCTTTAATATCGTTCCATTCATTTTCTCATCTAAATTTTTTAGTTTTTCATCCATTGCCATCTCCTCCATCAAGCAGTTTTTTTAGCTTCTGACGTGCACGATGCATTCTGGACTTTACCGTATTCTCATTTAATTCTAGTAATTCTGCTATTTCATGTTGAGAAAGACCTTCATAGTAGTAGAGAATAATAACTTCTCGAAGGGGAACAGACAAAGAAATGACTTGTTCGGAAATAAAGCGATTCTCTTCATTTAAAAGAATTTGTTTCTCCACCGATTGCTCCTTAGTATCTCTTTTAAAAGAAAGAAAGTCTGCAAAAAGGATATTTTTATAAGACCAGCTTTTTAATACATCTTTACAGCGATTTACCGTGATACGGTATACCCAAGTCTTATAGGATGCCTCGTTTCGAAAATTATCGATATTTTCATAACATTTTATAAATACATCCTGAGCAATATCCTCTGCTGTTTGTTTATGGCGAACATAGGTATATGCTAATCGGACAACACTTTTTCCGTACTCATCCATTAACCAAATAAGGCGTTCTTCCTTTTCAAGAGGATCGGTAGAGCTCATTTGCTCTCTCTGATGCATATTGTGCTTTTTCTCAAGCATCTAAAACCTCCTCCCTTTTCCTATTACGTTTAGACGACACAAACCTCTTTTAGGTTCTGTTTTTTCTCCATATTTTCTTTTAATATGGTAAGAGGCTTTCTTTAGAGATTTATTGTATTTACTACCCAACTAAAAAAATCCAAGAAAGCATCTATCACTTTCTCGGATTACAATTAGAACTTCCTGCTTCTTCTTTCCACCAATACTATATCTCTCCACTCATCATCTAACTTGCCAATTTTCTCCCGAAAGCCAACTTCTCTAAAGCCACAGCTCTTATGAAGGTGGATGCTTGCTTTATTTTCTGGAAATATGCCTGATTGCAGTGTCCAATAACCACTTTGTTCAGAATGTTCAATTAATTTCCCTAATAAAAGTTTCCCATATCCTTTGCGATGATAAGCTGGATGAATATATACACTGTGCTCACCAACCCCTTGATATACACAGCGGTTCGATACTTTGCTGATAGCAGCCCAACCAATCACTCTATTCGTTTCTTTATCTAATAGGACTAGGCTAGCAGTTAAATCTTTATTATTGCTCCATTTTTCCCAAGTGGGAACATCTGTCTCAAATGTTGCTTGTCTTGATTGTATCCCTAACCTATAAATAGCTGCGATTGCTTCCCAGTATTTCTCCGAAATCTTCTCAACCTTTACGCTCATCCTCCTTCTCCTCCTTCACGACACAACAGCCATCTTTTTTCTTTCCTACTTCTTCTATCATAATGGTACAACAATCATTTTTCTGCTCTTTTTTCATTATTTTTTTTAAAATATTCATAATAAATCATTCCTCCTGCTAATTGTTTTCCTTTTAGATAAAATAAAACAAAAATCCTGAAATCGTGGACATCGAAATAACTGATAAAATAAACGCGAACACTAATTTCCGCTTAAAGATGCTATTTAATAAGCTTAGCTCCGGTAGACTTGCTCCTGCTGAGCTGATCATCATTGCCATGACTGGTCCGAGCGCCATCCCCTTCGCAATAAGAATCTGGGAAATCGGAATCATAGATGATAACCGAATATATAAAGGAATACCAATAATGGCTGCGATTGGAATCAACCACCACTTCTCTCCGCCTAAGTAGGTTGCTACAAACTCTGTTGGCACGATTCCTCCTATCACTGCTCCAATACCTGCTCCTATTAACAAAAAAGGGTAAACAGTTTTCATTAATGTTAAAATTTCAGAAACTGTATTTTTCAAGCTAAATCCATTCTCTGCTTGAGACGCATTTTTGATGATGACATTTTTTACTTCTTTTTCAAACCCCCATTTCTCTAATACAAAGCCAAGTATAACTGAAAGTATCGTTGTAATTGCCGTATATGTGAGAGCTACTTTCCATCCCATTAGAACAGCCATTACAGTTAAAATAGTTGGATCAAGAACGGGAGAAGTAAATAAAAAAATCATAACGGTGCTAAACCGGATTTTATTTTTTAATAAATTCACCACAACCGGTATGGTAGAACAGGAACAAAAAGGGGTAATAAAAGCAAAGACTACTGCAATCAGCGCACTAACAATAGGTGGAGCCTCCTTCATCCACATCTCCACTTTGTTATAGCGAATAAATCCTTGCAGCAGGTTAACAATGAAAGATACAACCACAAACAGAACAGTTAATTCGATTACTAACCATGCGAAATTTTTCAACACTTCATACCACATCTTAAAAGCCTCCTATTATTTGCAAAATACAAGTATTATATCAGAGCTATATTAAGAAGGAAATCTAACATAGCTTTTTTCCATCACTTAACCGGGTGACAACACATATTGCTTTTTGCCATGGAACTATTTAATAACTTTAACGACCGTATTACCGTTTCTCTTTCAAAGTCTGACATAAAGGAGAGAACTTCTTCTAAATATTGATTCATTTGGGTATCAATAGAAGTCGCAATCGCTTTTCCTTGCATTGTTAATTGGAGTACGTATACTCTCTTGTCGTTCATTGATTGTTGCTTATTCACTAATTCCATTTTTACTAAAGATTGAATTTGCCGGCTAAAGGTGGTAATATCCATTCCAATAAGCTCCGCTATTTCTTGCATTGACGGATTACTTCTCTTATCAATTTCATATAAAATATGACTTTGGACAAGCGATATTTCTGTTTTTCCAACAGAACAACAATTTTTATCAAGTACACCAAATCTCCTCATCGTAATTTGTAAAATCTCACGGATATTCTCCATCCTATTTCCCCTTTTCTTTATGAAGTTATTTTTATTATATCTTATTATTTGCATTTTGCAACCATTTAATTCAGACTGTTTTTTTAAACAGTCCTACTTACACTTTTCTGCTGAGAATAATTTGTTCTCCTTTTGGTCCCATTACTCTTCTTCCTGTCTCAGCAAATCCTGCTTTCTGATAAACATATTGTGCTCTAGTATTTTTTACATTCACAGCCAAGATTACTTCCTTTTTCGCAGGAAAATGCTTTTTCACAAAGGGAACTAATTGTTCCATTGATTTCCCGCCTATCCCTTGCCCCTGAAACGAATGCTGAATAGAATAAGCTCGCATAAGAATAGCTTCTTTATTGTCACTATACGATTTTACTCCCTCCCATCCATGAAGGACAAAAAAACCCGCAACCATCCCATCATTTAAGATAACAATAGGATGACGATCCTCTTCCGTTAAACATTTCTCTAAAGCATCAAGCGGCGTACTTGTATAATATAGCTGTTCATCCGATAAAAGATATTCTTCTAATTGCCGCTTATATTTTTCTTCATAAAATTCCAATGATATAGGCACTATCTTCACCTTCCATTTACTTTGTTGTTGATAGATTTTTCACTAGCACCACTTCATCTCTAATAGGAATACCATCGTTTCCGAGGAAAGGGATTTCTGGTTTAATCTTTCTAGCTTCTTTTACTGCGTCTTTAAGCAATTCTGCTAAACAATAGCCCCTTTTTTGGTAAAACTTTAAGGCTAATAAATTATCATTTGTTGTAATTATTTTGACCTGATCACATGGGGCTTGTTTGGCTGTTCGTTCAACAGTTTGTAAAAGCTTTGTTCCAACGCCCCTTCCTTCTTCGATACTGTCTAAAGAGATAATTTCACACTCCGTATCTCTTAAAATGTAGGTTATTAAACCAATCATTTCCCCTTCTTTATTCAAGGCAATAAATCCATCTAAAGCACTGCAATCATAGATGCCTGTAGAAAGGACCATTTCGGGGCTTCCCCAATGAGATTGGAAAAATAATTTTACTTTTTCACGGTTGGTTTCAGTAATCGCAGTAATATTCATCTCAGTTCCTTCTCCATACAAAGATATTTTTGATGCCCAATAGGCTTAGAGGCAAAGAAAACCTCTCCTTTTTCTATATAACCATGCTTTTTATATAACTTTAAAGCTTGAGGGTTTCCTGAAAATACATCTAATCGGATGCTATCATATCCTTTGGCAAGAGCATATTCCTCCATATGCTGGATTATAATTGCTCCTATCCCTTTTCCTTGGTAACGGGGATTAAGCATGAGAGAGTGAATAATCAAAGGAATATTTCCATTCCATGGAATGGACTGCCATTCCTCTGTTTGCCATTCATTTAATACCACATGTCCCACTATCTTATCCTCTTCTAATAAAACGAATAGCATCTTGTTTTCCATGCAGTCCTGGAAATAACCTCTATTAGGATAATGATCATCCCATTGGAAAATATCATGCTTAATTAGATTTTCTCTGCATTTGATATATATATCATTAACTTCTTCTAGCATATTGGCTCTTGCCGTTATAAATCGCAATTTCATTCCACCTCTTTCCTATCATGATGCTCGTCTCTATTTTACCATTTACACTCTTATATGGGGATAATTTCCCTTATAAATGTCCATTTTCTCGTTTGAGCATATCGAACACATATTTCATGGAATAGAGGTAAAATTATACATATAACATAAGAGTAAGAGGTGAATGGTGTGTTCGAGAAATCTATATATAAAACTATTCTAAGCAATTCCTTCACCATTCCAGTGAAGGTTACTTATTGGGATGGAAAATCAGCTGTTTATGGTAACGGCGATCCTGCCATAGAGCTTATTTTTAGAAAGCCTATTCGTATTAAAGACATTCATAATAACGCATCATTAGCTTTAGGAGAAGCATACATGAACGGGAAGATTGAAATAAAAGGAAGTATCGAGGATTTAATTGCGTCTGCCTATGAAAATGCATCTAGCTTTATGCAAAATAATAAGTTTAGGAAATTTGTTCCCAAACAATCTCATACAAAAGCGCGAAGTAAAGAAGATATCCAAAACCATTACGATATCGGCAATGACTTTTATAAACTATGGCTAGACCGTTCCATGACTTATTCCTGTGCCTATTTCAAAAATCCAGAAGACACATTAGAAACCGCACAGCAAAATAAGGTGGATCATATTTTAAAAAAATTAAATCTATCTCCGGGCCAGCATCTCTTAGACATTGGCTGTGGATGGGGGAATCTTATTTTTACTGCGGTTAAAGATTATCAGGTGAAGGCAACCGGCATTACTTTGAGCCAAGAACAGTATGATTATGTGACCCAACTAGCTAAGGAAAAAGGATTTTCGGAAAGCATAACCGTCTATTTAATGGATTATCGTGATTTAAAGGATAGGAACTTTGACCGCATCACTAGTGTAGGGATGTTTGAACATGTAGGTAAGGAAAATCTTCAAGCCTATTTCCACCAGGTACATCAATTGCTAAAAGACGATGGGGCAGCCTTAATTCATGGAATTTCACGTCAACAAGGTGGCGCAACTAATGCTTGGATCAATAAATATATTTTTCCTGGAGGCTATATCCCTGGAGTCGCAGAGCTAGTCAGCCAT
>Ga0079305_1003236_pt1 | contig 11503 bp, 10 predicted proteins | sample LMS_cellobiose_e_FD_79183 | JGI IMG/M metagenome (GOLD analysis project Ga0079305, IMG submission 79183) | Rumen-fistulated moose microbial communities from Alaska, USA - LMS_cellobiose_enrichment | ecosystem: Host-associated > Mammals > Digestive system > Stomach > Rumen fluid ... | reverse complement strand
GGGGCGTGCCCGTCGAGGAGCGCCTGCTCTCCGCGGATGAGCTGGTCGCCGCCGCAGAGAACGGCACGCTCGAGGAGGCGTGGGGCACCGGCACCGCCGCCGTCATTTCGCCGATCGGTACGCTCGGCTACAAGGGCAAGGACTATTGCGTCAATCATTCCGAGATCGGCCCGACCGCGCAGAAGCTCTACGACGAGCTGACCGCGATCCAGTGGGGCGATCAGCCCGATCCCTTCGGCTGGGTCGTTCCTATTCCCAAGAACTGAGCTCTAAAGCAAACCGAAGAGAAGCCGCTGCAAACGGATGCTTTGCAGCGGCTTCTTTGCATATTGCCAAGGAGAGGGGGCAATCAGACGGAAAGCCTCCCGATCAGATCGGATCAAAATCGCTGGCGGGATGCTTGCACAGCGGGCAGACAAAGTCTGCGGGCAGCGTGTCGCCCTCGTAGACATAGCCGCAGATGCGGCAGGCAAAGCCCTTCTTTTTGGGCGCGGCGGGCGCGAGCGGCTCAAAGGCGTCGGCGCCGTGCTTGCAGAGCGGGCAGACAAAATCCGCGGGCAGCGTGTCGCCCTCATAGACATAGCCGCAGATCGTGCAGACAAAGCCGGATTTCGTCTCTTCAACGTTTTTCTTCTTGGGCTTGATGTGGTCGAAGTAGTAGGCATAGGTCGCCGGCGGCTCCTCGGAAAGCACCTCGGCCTGCGTCACCTCCGCCACAAAGACCGTATGCGTGCCGTAGTCGCGCTCATCGAGCACACGGCAGGCAAAGACCGCGCTCGTGTGCTCCGTGAGGATGCGCACGCCGTTTGCGGCGCGCTCCTCGTAGAGGTTCTCGAATTTGTCGCGGTCGCGCCCGCTTGCAAAGCCGAAGCGCTCAAAGAGCGAGAAGGGCGCGCTCTGCGCGAGGATCGAGAGCGCAAACACGCCCGTATCGTGGATCATGTCATGGGTGTAATTGGCCTTGTTGACCGCGATCATCACACGCCCGGGGTTCTCCGTCAGCTGCATGCCCGTGTTGATGATGCAGCCGTTGTCCTTATCGCCCTGGCGCGCGGCCAACAGGAACAGGCCGTAAGAGAATTTGAAGTAGGCGTTCTTTTCGAGCTTGGCGGCGGGGGCGGCTGCGCCTGCGGCGGCGACGGACGGGCGGATCTCGTTGGCAATCTGATCGGCCAGCGCGACAAGCGCTTCCTCCTGCTCCGCTTTTGCGGCGGAGCGCAGCGTGATGCGGCTGCCGATCGTGGTGACATCCCGCAGACCGGAGAGCATCTGCTCCATCTGGCTGCCGGAAGCGGGCGCCCAGCTGCCGTTTTCGATAAAGGCGACGCGCCGATTGCGCAGCGCATGCGCGACAACGTCATGCAGCAGGTTCTCCATCGTGACGAAGACGCCTGCATTGTAGGTCGTTGAGGCAAAAACGAGATGGCTGTAGCGGAAGCAGTCCGCCAGGACAAAGGAGATCGGCGTCATCGAGGTATCGTGCATTTTAACGGGGATGCCGCGCTCGCAGAGCTCGACCGCAAGGCGGTTGGCGGCGCTTTCGGTGTTGCCGTAGACGGAGGCGTAGGCGATCATCACGCCGGTGATTTCCGGCGTGTAGGTGGCCCAGCGCTGATACTTTTCAAGGAATTCGGTAAATCCCTCGCGCCAGACAAAGCCGTGCAGCGGGCAGACATATTTCCAGTCGAACTTGGCGACCTTGTTGATCGCCGCCACAACCTGATCGCCGTATTTGCCGACGATATTGGTGTAATAGCGGCGCGCCTCGCCGAGCTCGTTGTGCATGAAATCGGTTTCATCGGCAAAGAGCCGTCCGTTGAGCGCGCCGAAGGAGCCAAACGCATCGGCGGAATAAAGAATGCGGTCGGTCTCATCATAGCTCATCAGGACCTCGGGCCAGTGCACCATCGGCGCGGTGACAAAGTGCATGGTGTGGCGCCCGGATACGAGCGTATCCCCGTCCTTTACGGTGCGGATCGGCAGATCGCCGAAATCGAAATACTGACCGATCATCGTTTTGGCCATCGCGCTGCAGACGATCTGCACATCAGGATAGCGCAGAACCAGCTCGGGGAGCGTAGCGGCGTGATCGGGCTCCATATGGTGGATGACAACATAGTCAAGCGTCCGCCCGCCGAGGGCATATTCGAGGTTGGCGAAAAACACGTCGTTGACCGCGCGGTCAACCGTATCGAACAGGACGGTCTTTTCGTCGAGCAGCAGATAGGAGTTATACGAGACGCCTTCGGGAACGCCGTAGACGCCTTCAAACATTGCCAGCCGGCGGTCGTCCGCGCCGACCCATGTGACATCGTTTGTGATTTTGCGGGTGCAGTGCATGCGGTTTCCTCCTTGTCGGTTGTGTCAGAAAGCGACGGCCGATAAAAGCCGCCGCCTTACAGAGCTGATAGGGGAAAGAGGGACAGGCATCAGGCCTGTTCCTCAAAGCTGTCCTTGCCGACGCCGCAGAGCGGGCAGACCCAATCCGCGGGCAGCTCATTCCAAGGGGTGCCCTCGGCCGCCTCATCGTAGATGTAGCCGCAGATCGTGCAGATATACTTTTTCATGTTGTGCTCCTTCCTCCGGCATGGCCGGAAATAAACAAAAGATAAATAAGGTGCGTTTCATCGTTTTTGCGGCGAGGCGCAGAAGCAATTCAGGGAGAGCACACCGGTTTGAGCCATGCCGCAGAATGATATGCTGCGGTGTGCCTGTCCCTATCATATCCGATTATCGCCTGCCTGTCAAACCTTGCGTTCCAGGCGGCATTCCGCGATCTCGTGCGCGTAGCGCCGTACGCCGCGCACCGCCCAGTCGGCGACCTGCTCAAGCGGAAACTCATACCGCCCAACGTCGCGGTACACATGTGCGCTGTCGAATTTGGCGTCAAATTCCGGATCCTGGAGCAGCGCGAGCGTCTCCGCAACGGTCAGCGCCTCACCGGCGTCCTCGCGGCGGCGCGCTGCGGCAACGGCGACCCAGCAGAGCCGGTCAACCGCACAGAGCACGCGCTCATAGAGCGTCTCCGGCGGGGTAACGGGGTAGCGGTCGTAGCCGTGCCGCCCCAGAGAGACGATCATCCATTCGTCGACGCCCTCGGGCTCGAGCACCTCGCGCAGATGCTGACAGTGCTCCGCCTCGGGGTACTCCTCAAAGTCAACGTCGTGGATCAGACTGACGGCCTCCCACAGCGCGGCGTCTTCGCCGAGATCTTTTGCGGCTTCCGCCATGGCGACGGCGACGGAAAAGCTGTGCCGCAGCATTTTTTTGGTGTGCAGATGCGCATGCAGGATTTCCTGCGCGCGCGGATAGGATAATGCAGCCATTTGTCCCGCTCCCTTCCGTCCAAGGGTACCATACGCGCGCCGTCGCCGCAAGGGGTACAGAGGAAAAAAGAATGCGCCGCACACAGACTTGCGGCGCGGCGCGGGGAGAAGAGCGGTTTACTGCGCGGGCGGCTGCTCCGGCGTCGCTTCGTCGGCTTTCAGCAGCCGGTAAAGCAAGCGATAGAGCTCGGCGCCCTCCTCCGGGGAGAGCTTGACGCAGCCCGCGGCCCGCGGCGGGATCTCCCGCGCCTGTTCGCGCAGGCGCCTGCCCCGGTCGGTCAGCGAGACGAGCACGCGGCGCTCGTCTTCGCCGCTGCGCGACCGCGTCAGGATGCCTGCGATTTCCATGCGCTTCAGCAGCGGCGTGAGCGTGCCGCTGTCCAGCAGAAGGCGCTCGCCCAATTCGCCCATGGAGACGCCGTCGGTTTCCCAGAGCACGAGCAGCACAAGGTATTGCGTGTAGGTGAGACCGAGGGGCCGCAGCCACGGCGTATAGGCGCCCGTGATCTTGCGCGCCGCCGCATACAGCGGGAAACAGAGCTGATTCTTCAGCAAAAGCGATTCATCGGGATTTTGCCGCACAAATATCACCTCCCGTTTTTTGAAACGCAGCCCCGAAAAAGACCGGTTGGCTTACAGCAGCTTGACGACGGCCGCCTCGACATCCTTCAGATCGGCGGTGGGCTCAAAGCGCGCAACGACCGCGCCGGAGCGATCCACAAGGAATTTCGTGAAGTTCCACTTGATATCGGGATTGTTTTTATAGTCCTTGTCGATCTTTTTGAGCATAGCGCTCATCGCGAGGGCCATCGGGCCCCTGCCGAAGCCGGCGAAGTCCTGCCGGCTCTTGAGATAGCCGTAGAGCGGCAGCGCGTTTTCGCCGTTGACGTCGGATTTTTTCATCTGCGGGAATTTGGTGTTGTAGTGCAGCGTGCAGAATTCGTGGATTTCCTCATCGGTGCCGGGCGTCTGGCCGGCAAACTGGTTGCAGGGAATATCAAGGATCTCGAGACCCTGATCATGGTATTTTTCATACATTGCCTCCAGCCCGGTGTATTGCGGCGTAAAGCCGCAGCCGGTCGCGGTGTTGACGATCAGCAGGACCTTGCCCTCAAAACCGGAAAGAGAAAGCTCCTCGCCTGCAGGCGTCGTAACGCTGTACTCATAAATGCTCATCGAAAATGCTCCTTTCAAATTTAATTTTGTACAACTTAATTTTATCAAATATTTTTATCCTGTCAAGACCCTTCCATGAAGGAGATGTAACTATTTTGCGCCGATCCGTGCAGACCATCCGTCCCTGCCGAAAATTGTCCGATTTCAAGCTGCTGCAAAGGGGCTGTTCTTGTGTCAGGCGCCCGAAAAATCCGATATTTCCGGCTTTCCACTCAATCCGACACAGGGCCTTTGCCGCCGCACTTAAATTTGCGCAGACAAAAACCCCGGGAACACATGCCGTATCCCCGGGATCAATTTTGCGCAGCATAGGTGAAATTGCTTGAATTCCCATTGCCTCATATAGAGGCTGTGCGGTGGGAAGAGGCGGCGGAAAAGCGTTTCTCAGAGAAGCCCCTGGATCAGGATGATCAGGATCAGCAGAGGCAGGATGAACCGGAAATACCCCTTGAGCTTGGGCGAAAGCCGGATTCCGCGGCCCGTGTTTGCCTCCTCGAGATAGCGGTCAAATCCCCATCCCCACTTGGAAGTGCAGAACAGCAGATAAATCAGCGAGCCGAGCGGCAGCAGCAGGTTCGAGACGATGAAGTCTTCGCTGTCGAGTACATCGCGCGCGCCGATGAGGTGAAGATTGCTCCATACATTGTAGCCGAGCACACAGGGCATGCTGGCGATCAGGATGAAGACGCAGTTGATCACCGAGGCGCGGCGGCGATCCCAGCCCCAGTTATCCATGCAGCAGGTGATCAGGTTTTCAAATACCGCAATGACGGTGGAAAAGCTCGCGAACGTCATAAAGAGGAAGAAGAGCGTACCCCAGATACGGCCGCCCGCCATATTGAGGAACACCTCCGGCAGCGTGAGGAAGATCAGGGCGGGGCCGGAGCCCGGCTCAACGCCGTAGCTGAAGCAGGCGGGGAAAATGATGAAGCCGCTGCACAGCGCGACAAACGTATCCAGGATGCAGACCCAGACGGATTCGTTGCCCAGCGTCTGCTCCTTCGACATGTAGCTGCCGAAAATTTCCATTGCCGCAATGCCGAGGCTCAGCGTGAAGAAGGACTGGTTCATCGCGGCGGTGATCACGTTCCACAGGCCGCTGGCGCGGGCCTGCGCCCAGTCGGGCCTGAGATAGAAGGCGAGGCCTTTCGCAGCGCCCGGCAGCGTGCAGGAATGAACGGCCAATACCAGGATCAGCGCCAACAGGCCGATCATCATGATCTTTGTGATCCGTTCGAGACCGGACTGCAGGCCGAAGGAGCAGACGGCAAAACCCGCAATGACCGTAACAGCCATGAAGATCGCCATTTCCACGGGGCTGCCCAGCATGCCGCCGAAGACCGCTCCGCTGTCGGCGGCGCGAATCGAGCCGGTGAGGAACTTGACAAAATAGTCAACCATCCAGCCGGAGACGGTGGTGTAATACATCATCAGCAGGTAGCAGCCCGCGATGGCAAACCAGCCGTGGATATGCCACTTGGAGCCCGCAGGCTCCAGCGCCTTGTAGCCGCCTACGGCGCTTTTGCGGGAGGCGCGGCCCACCGCCAGCTCCATTGTCAGGACCGGCACTCCCATGATGACCAGAAACAGCAGATAGAACAAAACAAACACGCCGCCGCCGTTTACGCCCGTGACATACGGGAACTTCCAGACGTTGCCGATGCCGATGGCACAGCCGGCGCTGACGAGCAGAAATCCGATTCTGGAACCGAACGACTCTCGATTACCCAAAGCAATATCCCCCTTATCTATTATGAAACTTATTCTACAATGGAAATATCCACTTTACAAACCCCTTTCTTACATGATAGAATAAGAAAAACTTATCGGAGGGCGCTATGAATCGCACACAGCTGTCTTACTTTCTCTCTGCGGCGGAAAATCGCAGCTTTACCAAGGCTGCCGAGCAGCATTATATTTCCCAGACGGCGGTGACGCTGCAGATTCGCGCGCTGGAGGAGCAGCTCGGCTGCCAGCTGTTTGACCGCAGCCGCCGGCCGCTTGAGCTTACGCCCGCGGGGCAGATCTTTTTGCAGGAGGCGCGCGCGATCCTTGCGCGGATGGACGGCGCAATCGCCAAGACCCGCGAAGCCTCTACGGGGTTGGTCGGCAACATCCGCATCGGCTATACCAAGGGCTACGAGCGCAGCGATCTTTCCAACTGGCTGCGGCAGTACCACCAGCGGTTTCCCAATGTGATGATGACCTGCCACCGCGAAACGACCGACCTGCTGGCCGCGGGCCTGCAAAAAGGGGATTATGACGTGATTTTCACATGGGACAGCACGAACCTCAAGCAGGATCCCGCGTTTTCCTATCGCGTGATCGAAAATTCACGCCTTGTCGCCGCCCTGTATGACGCGCATCCGCTGGCGGGAAGAACGTCGATCCGCAGGGCGCAGCTGCGGGGGGAGAAAATTCTCTATATGTCTCCTTCGGGCGCGGCAGATTCCTATCGCGATGCCTTTTATATGCAGCTCTATCTCAATGCGGGCTATGAGCCGGATATCCGCATGCGCTCGACGGATGTGGAAAGCATCCTGATGATGGTCGCCGCGGAGGAGGGCGTATCCGTTCTGCCGGACTATTGCACGCGCAAGCTGCAGGATGCCGACAATCTTGTGTTTGTCCCGCTTGCGGGCGCGGAGGAATTTGCGGAGATCATCGCCGTGTGGCCCGCCGACAGCGCCAATGCGGCTCTGCGCCGCCTGCTGGACGGCGATCTGCTGCCGAAACCTGTGTAAAGCAAGTTGGCATTACAAGAAAAAATCCCCATGGATAACCCGAAAAAGAGGCGTCCTGCGGCGCCTCTTTATCTTTGTGTAGATTTTTTACTTGATCTCGATTCCCGCTTCGATAAACTTCTCCGTCATCGTCGGATTGCCTTTGGCGAGGCGCTTGATCGTCAAATCCTCCGCCTTGTTGTTGGCGAGGCGCAGATTGTTCTCCGAGGAGAGCAGCGCGTCCTTCGTTTTTTGCAGATGCGAGATCGTCTTGTCGATCTCCTCGATCGCGGTTCGGAACTTTTCGCTGGCGATGCGGTAGTTTTTGCCGAACTTATCCTTAAAATCCATCAGCGCATCGCTGAAGCGCTCCACGTCCACATTTTGCGCGCGGGTGAGCACCAGCTCCCGCCGATATTGCAGAGAATTCTGCGAGGCGTTGCGCAGCAGGGAAATGAGCGGCAGGAAGAACTGCGGGCGCACGACGTACATTTTCGGGTAGCGGTGGGAAACATCCACAATGCCCGTGTTGTAGTATTCGCTGTCCGCTTCGAGCATCGAGACGAGCACGGCGTATTCGCAGCCCTTTTTTGTGCGGTCCTTGTCGAGCTTCGCAAAAAAGTCTTCGTTTTTGTGCTTTGTGGCGGTCGCGTCCATTTCGTTTTTCATCTCGAACATGATCGAGACGTATTCGGTGCCGTCCTCGCCGTAATCGCGGAAGATGTAATCGCCCTTGCTGCCCTCGCGGTCGTCATTGTCCTTCTCAAAGTACGCATGCGGAAACGCTGCCGCACGGATCTTGTTGAACTCCGCCTCGCAGTGCTGCTCAAGCGTCTCGCCGACCATTTTGGTCGAGAGGCGCATCTTCAGATCCTTATAATAGGCAATCATTTCATCCCGTTCCTTCAGCCGGCGTTCCGTTTCCTGCTCGGCCTTGGCGGTTTGCAGGGCAAAGTCGTCCGCCATTTTCTGCAGATCGTTTTTGAGAGAGGCAATCAGCGTATCCTTTTCAAAGCCTTCCTTTTCCATCTCGCCGACCGCCTCGCGCACAGCCAGCTCCCGCCGGGTCTCGGCGGTTTCGAGGCGGCCCCGCAGCTCGGCAAGCTGCCGATCCTTTTCGGCCTCGGCGAGCTTCTGATCGGATTCGCTTTGTGCCTGCACGCTTGCGAGCCGGTGCTGCAGCTCCTCGATCAGCTTGTCCTTTTCGGCCTCGGCGAGTCTGACGGCGGCATCCTTTTGCGCGTTAAGCTCTCTGAAAAATTCTTTGTCGCGCACCTGTCTGACGATCGCGGCATAACCCGCCTCGTCGATCGTAAAAACCTCCCCGCATCTCGGGCATTTGATATCCTGCATGAAAGCTCCTCCTTTGTCGGTCGATGAGAATGCAAAAAGTGCAGCAAAACCGCATTGCCACACTTCTTTAACAGATATGCCGTACAAAATCCGCGCTGCCGCCTGACACAGGCTTTGTCTGGATTATTCAACGGGGGGTTCTGAAATACCGCGCTGAATTTCCGGGAAACAGGTCGAAAAAATGGCTTAAATAAAAGAAAAAATTCAATTTTATCTCATTATACCTATGGGGAGGAAGGCTGTCAAGGGCCTTCGGGAGCTTTTGGAACGGCAAAGACGAAGCCCCCGATCTCGCAAAAGGGCTCCGGTATGCCGATACCGGCATACCGGAGCCCTCCCTGCTGCGTTATCGCTTCGGCTCTCCGTTACCGCTCATGAGCTCTGTGATCTCCTCGATGCGCTCCAATGGGAACGGGGGCGATGAAATCGGCTTCATGGCCAGCGATATCAGCTTTATGGGGTTGTCATCCGCCGCGATCCGGTTGGAACTTAGCGATCCGCAAATTTTGCAGCGATGGATCAGCGCCCATTCGCCGTTTTTCCTTACCCAAACGGCAATCGGTTCCATTATGCCGCCGCAATCCGCCGCCCTGTCGCCCGGCTCACGGTCCAGGTGCCGGCTGGCCAAACAATACGGACAATGGTTTCGATGCTTGCATCCCGCGCCCGTCGGTATAACGGCTTTTCCGCAGGCCTTACAAACAAAAGCATTGTTGCACGGATGCGTCTGATCACAATCCGCTTCATATGATTTTTTCTTGTTTTCCCACTTCATGGGATGCCCTCCTAAAAGTAAAATCAAAACCTTTTGGGAGGCTTGCGGGGTTGTGGCAAACCTCCCGGTTATACCACAATCTCCCTTGCGTTGCCGATGTTTTTCAAACAGCTTTCTCCTTTTTTACCTTTATGATGATTCGTCAGGCGACGCCGTTTTAAGCGTGCTCAGACCGGCGCCGTCTGGCTAAGTAGAACGGCTTAATTCCTTAAACCCGTTTCTTGCCTGTTCGTCGGTGCGACAGCCGTTGTCCCGTCCTGCCGGAAGCTCTTGGATTTTCAGTCCACGGGCTTCATGGTCGGGAAGAGCAGCACATCGCGGATGCTCGCGCTGTCGGTCAGCAGCATTACGAGACGGTCGATACCGAAGCCGAGGCCGCCCGTCGGGGGCATGCCGTATTCCAGCGCGGTCACAAAGTCGTAATCCACTTCGCTGCGGCAGGCGGGATCGGCGGCGCGCTTTGCGGCGACCTGCCGCTCAAAGCGTGTGCGCTGGTCGATCGGGTCGTTGAGCTCGGAGAACGCATTGCCGAATTCCATCGCGTTGATGAAATATTCAAACCGCTCGGTAAACAGCGGGTTTTCGGGCTTGCGCTTGGCGAGCGGGCTGTTTTCGACGGGGTAGTCGTAGATAAAGGTCGGCTGGATCAGATTCTCCTCCACATAGGCGTCAAAAAATTCGGCAAGCACGGTGCCGCGGGTCGCGTCGGCGGGCACTTCGACGTGCTTTGCCTTTGCGGCGGCGCGGGCGTCCTCATCGGTCGCCCAGTCGTTATAATCCACGCCGGCATATTTTTTGACGGCGTCGATCATCGTCATGCGCTCCCAACGGCCCATGTCGATCTCCTTCCCCTGATAGGGGATCACGAGGCTGCCGCAGACCTTTTCCGCCAGCAGCTGATAGAGCTCCTCGACAAGGTCCATCATGCCTTTGTAATCCGTGTAAGCCTGATAGAGCTCGATCGTCGTAAATTCGGGATTGTGCCTGGTATCCATGCCCTCGTTGCGGAAGATGCGGCCCACCTCGTATACGCGCTCCATACCGCCGACGATCAGGCGCTTTAAGTAGAGCTCGGTCTCGATGCGCAGATAAAGGTCCATATCGAGCGTGTTGTGGTGCGTGATAAAGGGGCGGGCGGAGGCGCCGATATCGATCGGAACGAGGATCGGCGTATCGACCTCGAGGAAGCCCTTGCTGTCGAGATAGGAGCGGATTTCGCTGAGGATGCGGCTGCGCTTATAAAATGTATCGCGCGTCTCGGGGCTGACGATCAGGTCCACATAGCGCTGGCGGTAACGCATCTCGGTATCCTTGAGACCGTGCCATTTGTCGGGCAGGGGAAGAAGCGCTTTGGAGAGCAGCTCGATCGATGTGGCGTGCACGGAGATCTCCCCGCGCTTGGTGCGAAAAACAAAGCCTTCCACGCCGATGATATCGCCGAGATCCCATGTATCAAAGCTTGCGTATTTTTCTTTGCCGACGTCGTCGATCCGGACATAGAGCTGGATACGGCCGGAGCTGTCGCGCAGATCGGCAAAGCTGGCCTTGCCCATTTTGCGCTTGGACATCATGCGGCCGGCAAGGCGCACAGTCTGATTTTCGAGCGCTTCAAAATTTTCCGCGACCTCCGCCGCATGCGCGGTGCAGTCGAATTTTGTGATGACGTAGGGGTCGGCGCCCTCGGCTTTTAAACGGTCGAGCTTTCCGCGGCGCACCCGCGCCTGTTCAAACAGGTTGAGCCCTTCTTCTTCCGGTGCCTCGGGGGTCTTGACGGCATCGCTCATTGGTATCCACGTCCCTTTCTTCAAAATCTCGGAAAAAAGGCGGGCAGTACGGCTGCTCGCCTTTTCGGTTTCACATTGTTTACTTGCTGATTTTTATGATCTTCATCTGATACGAGTCGCCGGGCGCCTCGATGTTGACGATATCGCCTTCCTTATGGCCCATAATCGCGTGGCCGACGGGGGAATCCGCCGTGACGACATTGCCGTCGTCGTCGGCAGCGACGGTGCTCATGATGCGGTATTCGTTTTCCTCGTTGAATTCGAGATCGAGCAGCACGACCCTGGTGCCGAGTGAAACGGTGTCGGTCGTCGCCTGCACGATGTGAACGTTTTTGAGCTGTTCCTCCAAACGGGCGATGCGGGCCT
>Ga0079305_1003235_pt1 | contig 11503 bp, 6 predicted proteins | sample LMS_cellobiose_e_FD_79183 | JGI IMG/M metagenome (GOLD analysis project Ga0079305, IMG submission 79183) | Rumen-fistulated moose microbial communities from Alaska, USA - LMS_cellobiose_enrichment | ecosystem: Host-associated > Mammals > Digestive system > Stomach > Rumen fluid ... | reverse complement strand
CAGAAACGCCGCCGGTTGAGCTGCTTTTTTCCGATTCCAACGACTTGCAGGACACCTGGGGACAGCTTCATTTTTCGGTGACGCCGGTCAGTGAGCTGGAGGCATGTTCTCTTCCGGACGACTTTGAGGTTATAGCCTGTTTCCCGCTTGAAGGGGATATCTGGGAAGTTTTCGGGCACACGCGGCAGGTTCCGCTTCCGGATCAGACTGACAAGGAAATGTTTGATCGGGTGGTTGCCTGGAAACTGCTTCGTTCAACAACGCAGGACGGAATTCATTATACGGATCCGGAAGTCGTTTATGAACCGGAGCCGTCGACTTATACAGATCATTACACGATTGCCCGGAATCCGGATCGGGGGGAATATCTCCTGTTGAATCTGAAAATGGATTCCGCCGGGTTCCGTTATACGGCGACCTTCAGTGAGGATGGCCGGCATTGGTCGGAATATCCGGAAACGGTTTTTCGGGACGGAGACGCGATGAGCCTTTTCTGGAGCGAAGCTCTTCACCGGTATGTCTGCGTCAGCAAGAGTCTTCAACCGTATCGTAAACATTTCATTGACCATGGCGGTACAACGCCCGGCCTGAAAGACGATTCGCTTCGTGACCGCCGGGTACTGGTTTTCCGGACAAGTGTGGATGGCCGGCATTGGGAACCATCGGTCGATATGCAGGATGTCTGGAATCGGAATGGTCATAAGGCCCCGGTTCCGGCCGGTTTTATGGTCATGCCGGACGAACAGGACCCGCCGGAGCTTGAATTTTACAGTGGACGCGGATTCTGGTATAAGGATCGTGCTTATATGATGGTTTTGAATTACGCTGCCAGTCCGGTTGTTCATGGTCATGCGCCGCAGCTCGACAATGAATGGTGGACCAGTCTGGACGGACTTCGCTGGAACCGCCCGGCCCGGGGTGTCAACGTTCTGGAGGCGTTTCCCGGTATTCCACGGCTGGAAAGCAATCCGCTTGTTATCAGCGGCCGTATTCTGTTTCCCCGTAACGGTAAACTGCATGGACTGCCGGAAAACCGTATTTGTGGCGTTTCCGCCCGTACCAACGGCGAGTTTTCCACTCAGCGGTTTGTCATGCCGGAAGGACAAAATCTGTATTTGAACGCCTCCATCCCGTCGGCGGAACGACCGTTTGCCCGTCAACAGGCTTATGTCACCGTTGCTGTTCTGGACGAGCATGGGACCGTGATTCCCGGTTATGAGGAAGATCAATGCGTGATCGCAGAAAAAGATGACATTCGTATTCCACTTCAATGGGGAGAAAAAGATGCCCAGTCGCTTGCCGGTCAAAACATACGGCTCCGGTTTACGTTCCGCAGCGCAACCCTTTTTGCGGTGACATCGGAGAAATAAACCCGTCGGAAAAACGAACCATAGGGAAAAGATCGTCCCGAATTCGTTATTCTGAAATATAACACGGTGTTGAAGAAGGGATCATGGAATCTTAACGTGTCAACGTTTCTGACTGTCTTCCTGGCGGAAAGGGATCGCCTTTCTTATCTCGGGGGAGGAATACTGCATGATGTCGGGGCGGAAACGGCGGGTTGGCCGTTCTCTTTTCTTGAATAATGTTTTATCTGGGTGATATTGCCCCGGAGTTTTGATCCGGAGTTATTGTCCCTGACGGTGTTTGTCGTCATTGTCAGGAGGACAACGGCTCTCAGAACTTTCTTTGGGACGGCGTCTGGCTGCAAATCATGAACCAGGTGTCCATTTTATCAATCTTAACTGTTTTAACATATGAAAAAAGAAAAAAATATTATAAAAATTTAGGTAATTTGTAAAAAATTATTGACTTTCATCGATAAAATCGTTAGTCTAATAGATGAGGATCGAATATTAGATAAAGACTGGGGATTTAAGGACTAAACCTTATCGACTAAAGGGCGGTTACTTTCTCTGCCATTGCTTCGAATTCGACAGGCCACTGAAAAATTTTACAGATATTGAAATTTGAGCGGTTTATGGAATAATGAATTCTGCGTACTGTGTGTATGAATTATCAATGAATTCTGAAATGGCGAAGGGAATGTCTGATACGAATCGGCAACATCAATAATCGTTCTTTTGTTTTGTAGATTTATTGAAACGGTTTTGTAAGATTCCTGATTTTGGAAACGAGAGGTAGAATTTCCGGGCTGGCGTCTAATGAGGAAACGTTTCGCGGAACGGAAACGGGATCGGGAGAAGATTATCTGAAGTTACGGAGCTGTTTTTTAGATATCAGGAGTATCAATGGCAAAGCGGTTAAATTATCTCGGGATCTTGAACAAGAAGGGGCTTCTGAGCGCGAATCAGGTTCAGGAGGCACAGGAACTTGCCAAGCAAACAGGAATCAAGCTTCAGGATGCGTTGATTCGTCTGGAATACGTCAGTGGCGAGCAGGTTGCCCGGGCGATCGCAGAGGAATACGGCAAGGAGTACGTTGATCTTCGTGACGTGGCGATCCGGCCGGCGGTCATAGAATTGATTTCGGAGTCGATTGCCCGTGAAAACTGTGTTCTTCCTTATAATGAAGATGGGGACACGCTACAGGTTGTTGTCAGTGACCCGAACGACATTGAGGTTTTCGAAAAACTCCGGTTCATTCTTCAGCGGCCGATTGAGCCGTTGATTTCCTACCGGGAAGCGATTCAGGAAGCGATCAACCAGCATTACGGTCAGAATGTTGGTGAAAGTGCGGACTCCATGATTCATGATATGACCGACACGGCGATTAACTTTACTGTGGTCGAAGGTGACACCTCCGGAGACGCGACGGCAGGAACGAGCAGTGAAAGTGACGCCCCGATTGTCCGTTTGTGCGACCAGATTATCGCGGAAGCGGTTCAGCTTCGTGCCTCGGATATCCATATTGAACCGTTTGAGGACCGTGTCCGGATTCGGTACCGTATTGATGGTCATCTGGTCGAACGGGAAGGGTTACCCAAGCGTTTCCAGGGGGCGTTGCTTTCCCGTTTTAAGATTTTGTCCAAGCTGGATATTGCGGAACGGCGTCGAACTCAAGACGGACGAATCAAGCTGACGCTGGGGGAAAAAGAGCTTGACCTTCGTGTATCGGTTATCCCCACGAATCACGGTCAGTCGATCGTTATGCGTATTCTGGATAAAGACAATATCCGGGTCAGTCTGGTTCAGCTCGGTTTCAGTGAACGGGATTATAAACGGTTTCATCAGCTGATTACCCGGCCAAATGGTATTATTCTGGTTACCGGGCCGACAGGATCCGGTAAAACGACGTCTCTTTATGCCGCGTTGAATGAACTGAACACGCCGACGCGAAAAATCATTACCGCGGAAGACCCGGTTGAATATTATCTTCCGGGCATCAATCAGGTTGAAATCAAACATCAAATCGGGCTGGATTTTGCGGCGGTTATCCGTTCCATGCTGCGACAGGCCCCCAATGTCATTCTGGTCGGGGAAATGCGGGACCTTGAAACGGCGTCCATGGGAATTCAGGCTTCTCTGACAGGTCACCTTGTGTTCAGCACGCTTCATACCAACGACGCCCCAAGCGCCATTACCCGTCTGATCGATATGGGGGTGCCGGGCTATCTGGTCGCCAGTTCCGTCATTGGGATCATGGCCCAGCGACTCGTCCGAACCGTCTGTCCGAAATGCAAACGGCCTTATGTGCCAAGCGAAATTGAACTGGAAAAGGCGGGAATTACGCCGGAAATGGCGGCCAAAGCGACCTTTATGAAAGGGAAAGGTTGCGTCAACTGCAATAAAACCGGATACCGTGGACGGCGCGCCATTTTTGAGCTGATGTTCATGTCGTCGAAGGTCCGGGAACTGACCTATAAGGGGGAATCGACCTCTCATATTCGCCGGGCGGCGAGAAGCGAGGGAATGCATGTTCTGTACGAGGATGGAATTCGTAAAGTCCTTCAGGGAATTACGACGATTGAAGAGGTAATGCGTGTCGCGCGGCTGGACGAAGAGTAAACGGGACGCAAAATTGAATACAAATTTAAAAATGATATGTTGGCCGGTGTTTTCAGTACTTGTCGGTATATCTTTTGTTCGGTAGAATGATAGAGAATGCCCGATACCGGATGACAAACAGGGAAAATATGGAAAATTAGGAGTTTAGGGAAGATATGGCTGCGATTTTAATCGATAAACTTCTGGAAACAGTGGTGGTTCGTGGAGCAAGCGACCTTCATCTTGCGGTTGGTCAACCGCCGGTGTTGCGGTTGCATGGCCGTCTGGTCCGGTTGGAAACCAAGACGTTGGAACCGGAAGACACTGTCGCGTTGATGAAAAGTATAGCGCCGGGCCGTTGTCAGCAGGAGCTTCAGGAGCGGGGCGGTTCCGACTTCGGGTTTGCGTTTGGCGATAAGGCCCGTTTCCGTGTTTCCATTTTCAAGCAAAAGGGATGTACCGGGCTGGTTTTGCGTCAGATTCCTAACGATCTTCTTTCAATGGAGCAGTTGGGGACCCCGCCTGTCATGCAGGAACTGATTTTGCGTCCACGAGGTCTGATCCTTGTAACCGGGCCGACAGGATCCGGGAAATCAACGACGTTGGCGGCGTGTATCGATTATTTGAATACGAATGTTGACCATCATATCATTACGATTGAAGACCCGATCGAATTTTATCATTATCATAAGAAGTCGACGGTGAATCAACGGGAAGTCGGGGTGGATGTCACTTCCTTTGCCGATGCGATCCGTGCCGCGTTGCGTCAGGATCCGGATGTTATCCTTGTCGGGGAAATGCGAGACCTGGAAACGATTGAGGCGGCTATTACAGCGGCTGAAACCGGGCACGTCGTGTTTGGAACATTGCACACAACCGGGGCCCAGGGAACGGTCAACCGTATTATCGACGTTTTTCCGACAAATCAGCAGGAACAGATTCGTACACAGCTTTCGACCTCCATTATCGGAATTTTATCGCAACAGCTGTTACCGCGAATTCAGGGAGGGCGTGTCGCCGCTTACGAAATGCTGGTTGTTACCTCGGCTATCGCGAACCTGATTCGTGAAAACAAGACGTTCCGTATTAACTCCTCGATTCAGACCGGGCACAAGCTCGGTATGCAGCTTTTGGACGATCATCTGTTCCGGCTCTGGAAAGACCGGGTTGTGACAAAAGAGGACGCCCTGACCAAGGCCAACATGCCGGACGCTCTGGAAGAGAAGATGAATCGTTATGAGTCGGGATTGATTGACAATGACGAAGAGGAAGAGGAGTAATTTTCTGTCTGTGTCGTCAAATGTTTAACGGTCGTCCGTTTTGGCGGCCGGTGGCATTTTCGGTAACCGGATGTTACCGAATCTGGCAGAAATTGCCGGGTTTGAATATCGGTTTGACCGGACTTGAATAAAAAGTATAAAAAATTGGTCTGATATTTGCGTATTTCCTTAGATAACGTCAGGGGAAAGACGTTTTCAGATCATTATTATTGAACGGTCTGTTTAATAATAATACAGAATTTGGAGACAATGACGCAATAGGCTGTTGAAATATACAGCGGAGCGTCAGGGACAACGTTTGTTTGAACAACTTACGTGGTGTGCGGGCCGGAAGCTGGTCCGTGTGGAATCCAGGAACCTTGACGGGAGAAAAAGTAAAAATATGGCAGCACGAAGTTTTGGCCAGGTTCTGATCGACCTTGGGTATATTGATGAAGAACAGTATGATCTGCTGAAGGAAGAGCAGCTGCAGCGTCCGGGAGAACTTCTTGGACAAATTGCCATCAGTTTGAATATGCTCACGGAAGATCAGATCGCGCAAGCTCTCGCGGAGCAGCTTGACTTACAGGTTGTCGCGGTTTCTGATTTAACGATACCGCCGGAAGTTCTTGCACATATAACGGAACCAATGGCGCAGTTGTATCGGGTGATTCCGCTCAGTTTCCGGAACGATACGCTGACAGTGGCGATGAGTGACCCGCAGAACCTTTCTGTTCTGGATGAGTTGCGAAACTTCCTTGGCTATCAGATTCGTTCCGTAGTAACGACGCCGCGGGAAATTGACGCTGCTCTGGAACGGTACTACGCGACCAATGAAGGCGAAAGTGTCGAGTCAATCATCGAAAGCATGGAAGAGGACAAGGAGCTGTTGGCTCAGGCATTGGCGGCCGAGTCCGGCGAGCTGGATCTTGCCAGCGCGGAAGCGTTGAGTGAAAGCGCCCCGGTTCGTAAACTGCTGAATATGGTCTTCCTGCTGGGAATCAAGGATCACGCGAGCGACCTGCATTTTGAGCCGTTTGAGGACGAGTTCAAAATCCGGATCAAGGCGGATGGCACCCTGTATGAAATGGTTCCGCCGCCGCGTCACCTTGCGTCCGCGATCACAACGCGAATCAAGGTTCTGGCGAATCTGGACATCGCGGAAAAACGGCTTCCTCAGGACGGTCGTATCCGGCTTATGGTCGCCGGTCACCCGATTGATTTTCGTGTCAGTGTTCTTCCGACCATGTTCGGGGAAAGTGTCGTCTGCCGGATTTTGGACAAGTCCGTGATTTCGCTGGATTTGAACAATGTCGGTATGTCGCAGCAGCTGATCGATGATTTCCGGGAGGTCATTAAACGTCCGAACGGAATTATCCTTGTAACCGGTCCGACCGGTTCCGGGAAAACGACGACGCTCTATGCGGCGCTTTCCGAGTTGAACGTCATTACGGAAAAACTGATGACGACCGAGGACCCGGTGGAGTATGACATTGACGGTATCATCCAGATGCCGATTGACGCGGAAATCGGGAACACGTTTGCACAGTGCCTCCGTTCCATTTTGCGTCAGGACCCGGATAAAATCCTGGTCGGCGAGATCCGTGACCGTGAGACGGCGGAAATCGCGGTTCAGGCGTCCCTGACCGGACACCTGGTGTTCAGCACGCTTCACACAAACGACGCGCCGAGCACGATTACCCGACTTAAAGATATGGGAATCCCCGAATTCCTCATTACGGCCACCCTTCAGGCGATTCTGGCGCAGCGGCTTGTGCGGCGGATTTGTCCTGAGTGCCGAACGGAAATCAAACCGAGCGAGGAACTTCTGGCCCAGCTGGAGCTGTCTCACAAGGATGTGGAGGGAAAGACGTTTTACCAGGGAACCGGTTGCGTTCTGTGCAACAATACCGGTTATAAAGGACGAACGGCGATTCACGAATTTTTGCAGGTTAATGAGGAAATTCGTGATCTGATCCTGAAAAATGCGTCGATTGCGGATCTGCGGACAGCGGCCCAGCGAAACGGAATGGTCAGTCTGCGTGAAGCCGGATTGAACAAAATTTACAACGGTGTGACAACCGTTGAAGAAGTTGTGCGGGAGACCGTTTTGGAGGCGTAACGGACAAATGTCCCCCCGGCAACGGTCGGGACGGTACCCCTCCCAATCTCCGGAAAGGACGTTATCAGCCTTTGTTTTTCGAAGCATGTCCGGCCCAACGGCTTTTCCGCAGGAATGGAAAGGTGAACTGGAAATTCCGAAAGGTTTGAGTTATAATACTTTTTACTCCTGTTTTTTTCGATAAAATAAACAAAAACACGGTTCCTGGAAAGTTTTTATGAAATAAATTGAATTCGTCAAGTTCCGTTTCTCCGTGGGACAGACCGGATGACCGTTTTCGCGAAGCGGGTTTCCGGTTGAGAAAGGGAATCTGGTTCAGGTCCTTTTCCGATGCTGGGGGATAACAACAGGCCGGGCATCAGCCTGGCACGGCAGCGGAAACAGAGGCAGACGAGATAAAATTCCGGAATTTTCATAAAAACGATTCAGAAACCAGAAGATGTGTAAATATTCCCCCTGATAGAGGTTTCGTAATGCCGAAATATAAAATTGAAGCGATTGACGCGTCGGGAAAAGGTTTTACTGATGTGGTTGATGCGGCAACAGAGGAAGAGGTCAACGCGACATTGCGTGCGAGTGGTTTTCATGTTACGAAAATCGCTCTGTACAAAGAAAGAAAATCAGCCAAAAAGGCCAAAGCGAAGACAGGGAAAACGTTTACTTTTGGTCGGGTAAAATCAAAAATACTGCGTGACTTTACGCGGAACCTTTCCATTTTGCAGGACGCGGGTCTTCCGATTTTGCGTAGTTTGAATATTTTAATGACACAATCCAAGCCGGGACCGTTACGGAACTGCCTTATTGATGTTTGTAATGAAATTGAAAGCGGTTCAAGCCTTTCGGAAGCGATGGGCAAGTCGCCCAAGGCGTTCAACCGGTTGTATGTCAACATGATCAAAGCCGGCGAGGCGGGTGGTGCGCTGGAAACTATTTTGCAGCGTCTTGCCGAGTTCCTTGAGCGTTCGGAACAATTGAAAGCGAAAATCAAGTCCGCGATGACGTATCCTCTGGCGGTTGTTGTTTTCGCGATCGGTATCCTGATATTCATTATGATTGCGATTGTTCCGAAATTTGAGGAAATTTTCGCTGACTTTGATACCGAGTTGCCGGCCATGACGCAATGGTTGATCAATATTTCCAACTTTGTTTGCGTCTATTGGTACCTGATCCCGATTGTGCCGTTTTCGGTCTGGTTGTTTATTAAGATTACGACCAGTTTTTCCTATATGCGGTTCGGGTGGCACCTTTTCCTGCTGAGGCTTCCCATTTTTGGTCCTCTGTTTGAAAAGACGGTTGTTGCCCGAACGACCCGAACCCTGGGAACCCTGGTTCAGAGCGGTGTTCCGATTCTGGAGGCACTGCACATTACCCGGGAGACAGCGAATAACTCGGTATTCGAGAAGATGTATCAGCAGATTCTCGACGCGATTCGTGACGGGGATACCATTGCCAACCCGATGAAGATGTATTCCTGTCCGCCGTTCCATCCGGCGGCGCTGTTTTACTTTACCGTCTTTTTCTTTGGCCCCGTTGGAATGTTGATGTACATGATGAAGCTGAAGAACAAGATTTTGAGCGATATTGTTATCAACATGGTCGACGTCGGTGAAGAGACCGGTGAACTGGACAAAATGCTTTACAAAGTCGCGGACGTTTTCGATGAGGAAGTGGAAGTTTACACGGAACAGTTGATGAGTATGATTGAGCCGTTGTTGATTATTTTCCTCGGTGTTATGGTCGGCGGTATCGTGATCGCGTTGTTCCTGCCGATGATTAAGTTGATTGAAAGTTTGTCGAAATAATTTGTATCGGATTGGGAAAAAGAGACCTTAAAATTTTTCATAGTCGGAAGAGTTCGGAAACATGAAACAGTCAGACAGAAACAATGCCCGCGGATTTACCATGATTGAATTGCTGGTGGTGATCGCGATTATTGGCCTTCTCGCCGCTCTCGGTTCCGCAGGATACCTTGCGGCGCGGAAAATGTTTGTCCAGTTGACCGCCAAGAATCGGCTGGATAACGTTGTCCAGGCGTTGGAGCTTTATAAGCAGGCTTATGGGGAGTATCCGCCGGACAGTTGCGCCAGTGACAGTGTGATAAAACGGCATATTTTGAAACGCTGGCCCAAGGTGCTCAAAGACGGGAATGTGGCCGACTGTATCGCCTTTTTCCGTACCAGTTGCGCCAATCCGGCGGAACTGGATGAATCGCTGCCGGGCCGGGCGGTTCTGTTCTGGCTTGGCGGGCCGGATCAACAGGGATTCTTCAAGGTGGACGGGGATCCGTTTGGTTTGAAGCTGGCGGGGCCGGCCCGGGAGAACGCGGCGCGGGAAACTCCGATGATTGAGCTTGCCTATAATGAGAATTACAACGAATTCGGCTTCATTTTCAAAGAACAGGTGATGGCGTATTTTCGGGCGGATGACGGTTGTTATCACGGGAAAGACCTGCATGTTGACGGTCAGGGGATCGCGGCTCCCTATATGAACAACGGGGCCTGGATCAATCCGGACGGTTATCAGCTCATCCTTCCGGGCGAAGATTTGAATTATGGCGACACGGATCCGTTTGGCGACGAGAATCATGAGGAGCATGGACATGAGCATCACGACCATGACCATGACGACGACTGTGATTACATCCCGAGGGATCTGGCGGATCCAAGCTCCCTGACGCCACACGATAACGATAATATTACGAATTTCAGCGAGGGAACATCGTTGCAGTCCATGATTGATCAGGTTCGATAGTCTGACCAGCCTTGAGCGGAAACGATTGAGCAGGAAAATAATAAGAGCGGGGAAAAAATGAAACGGACGCGAAAATATAGCTGGCAGGGGTTCACGCTGGTGGAACTTATGGTGGTTATTGCCATTATTGGAATGCTCGGGACCTTTTCGATTGGCGTCATGCGGATTTCCGTGGAAACCGCGCGGGAGTCGCGAACCAGAACGACCATTGGAAAACTGGATTCGGTCATTACGTCCATGTATGAAAAATATCAGAACCGCCGGGTTGACGTTTCCAGTTATCAAAAACTCGGCTGGCCGGGCGGTGTCAGTGATGTCAACTACATTCCGGCGCTCTGGCGGCTCTGGATTTTGCGGGACACCATCCGGATGGATATGCCGATGAACTATGCGGAGGTCATCAACGGTCCGGTGGTTCCTGACGGAAGTGGCGGCTGTGTCAATGACGGGACCGGCAATCGCAGTCGGTCGGCGCTGAACGCCGTTTATAATAGAGCGGTTAATAATTGTATCGATATAAATGACCCGACCACTTACGACGCGGGAACATTCAACGCGGAACTTCTGTATTTGATTGTAACCAATGGCGATCCGGAATCGCGGAGTATGTTTTCGGATCGGGAAGTGGCGGACACGAATAATAACGGCCTGCTGGAGTTTGTGGACGGTTGGGGAAAACCGATCAACTGGCTCCGCTGGGCGCCGGGTCTGGAATCAAGCGACCGTCAACCGGTTTTCGGGGCGAAAGATGAAGACGGTTATCTGTACACATCGTTTACCAGTTACGCTGACCCGCTTGACCCGTTGGGGGCGGAACAGGTGCTGCTGAATAATGAAAATTATAACGGCTGGTTGCTGATTCCCTATATTTACTCGTCCGGACCGGATGGCGAACGGGGAGTTTATCCGCTGGTAGCAGACGATGGTGAAATTTTTAGTGACCCGTTCGCGCGGGCCTGGAATGAAATAGAAACCTGTCCGGGAGCTCCGGATGGAACGGGTGAAAATCAGGATAATATTCACAATCATAATCTAACGAGGTAATCCTTCATGAAAATCGACTTTTCCAGAAATCGGGCGTCACGCTCCGCTTTTACGCTGATCGAAATTTTAATCGTCATCGTGATTATCGGTCTTCTTGCCGGAATGACCACGTTGGTTTTTCGTGGTGCCCGGGGAACGGTGGATAACGCGATTGTGTCCTCTAATTTAATGCAGGTTTCCATGGCGCTGGATCAGTACAAGAACAAGTTTGGCGAATATCCGCCGGACTTCAGTGACGGGAATGCTGTGTTGCGTCATGTAAAAAAGCGATGGCCGCGTTATAATCCGAGTTTACCGGAATTTTATGCGGCAATAAACACGATCTATCCGGATTGGGATTTGACCGCGCAGGAACCCGGGGTGGCGTCCACGGGCGCGCT
>Ga0079305_1003234_pt1 | contig 11504 bp, 8 predicted proteins | sample LMS_cellobiose_e_FD_79183 | JGI IMG/M metagenome (GOLD analysis project Ga0079305, IMG submission 79183) | Rumen-fistulated moose microbial communities from Alaska, USA - LMS_cellobiose_enrichment | ecosystem: Host-associated > Mammals > Digestive system > Stomach > Rumen fluid ... | reverse complement strand
GGGGGGGGGGGGGGGGAAGGGAAAAGGGAAAGGGGGGGGGGGGGGGGGGGAGGAGGGGGGGAAGGATGGGGATGATGAGGAAGGAATGGCGCGGGGGCGGAGAAAAGGGGAAGGAGGCGGGGATGGCGATGAGAGGGGGGCGGCGGATGGGAATGAGAGAAGGGGGAGGTGAAAAGGGGATGGAGGCGGGGATGGGAATGAGAGGGGGCGGCGGAGGGCGGATGGGGATGAGAGGGGGCGGAGGGAGATGGGGATGGAGATGGAAAAGAAAATGGAGATGGAGAATGGAGGGGGGGATGGAATGTGGGAAGCGTTTTGTATATTTGTGTGAATTCATTATGTCCGGATTTCACGGACAGCCATGGAGGGTTGAGTATGAGGAGAAAGGAGTTTTGGCTGATTACCACTGACCATTTGGAAAACCGCCTGTTGTTCAGGGATGCGGAGGATTTTTGTGTCGCGATGACTTATGTGGCTGTGCAGGCGCATAAGTGTGGGGTTTTTGTGTTGGCGTTTATTCTGATGTCCAACCATGTCCATTTCGTTTTGGCCGGGAGCCGGACGCAGGTGGATGCATTCATGAAGGGGTTTAAGGCGGCGTATTCGCAGTATTATGAAACAAAGTATGGCACGAAGGAGCTGCTGCGCAGGAATTATGTGGATGTGCAGCCGGTTCCCGTGGAGGATGAAGGGCTGGAGTGGGCGGTGGCGTATGTTCAGATGAATTGCGTTGCGGCGGGTATTTGCGCCTGGCCGAATGATTATCCCTGGGGCACCGGTAACTGTTTCTTCGCATTTCCGGCGGAGGGGTTGCCGGCGGCGTCGGGCAGTGGGGCTGGCGGGAGCGCGGGGGGCGTTAGGGGTGTTGGTGCCGCCGGGGGTGTTGGTGCCGCGGGGGGCGTCAGGGGTGGCGGGGCCGCCGGGACCGTCAGGGACGGCGGGCTTTCCGGGCGGGGCGGGCGGCTGGTGGGGAGCCTGTCGGCGCGGGAGCGGCTGCGGATCCTGCACACGCGGGCGGCGTTGCCGGCGGAATGGAGAGTGACTGATTATGGATACATTGCGCCGGAGTCATTCGTGCGATGGGACTGGGTGGAGCGGCTGTACCGCACGCCGCGCCGGATGAATTTTTTTTCTGCAGCATTCGTCGAAGGCCAAGGAGCGCCTGGCGTCCGGGAAGGAGGGGAGCCCGTCATTCCGGGATCAGTCGATACTGGCCGTATTGCCGGATCTGTGCCAGTCACTGTTTCGGGTGAAGGATGTCAATTCTTTGAATGAGAAACAGTTGGTGGAATTGATGCGGCAGATTCGATACCGTTTTTCTGCGAATGTCCATCAGATTGCAAGGGTGACGGGCGTGAGCTATGAGCGCGCGGCGGAGCTGCTCGACCGCGCCTAACCGCGCCCCGGGGTGGTTTGGTTGCGCCGCAGAGAAGGGTGATTTCGGAGGGAGGGGGTGCTACTGGTGGTCCAGCGATTGGACCACCAGTAGCGAAAAGAGGGGGAAAGTGCGACTGGTGGTCCGGCGGATGGACCACCAGTCGCACTTTATTTGTATCTTTAGGGGATAATTGGATAGAGATGTCTGAAGAGTTGAATCTGGTCAAGGACCTCGCGCTGATTCTGATTTCGGCGGGGTTGTTTACGATTATTTCGAAATGGCTGAAGCAGCCGCTGATCCTGGGGTATATCGTCGCGGGATTCCTGGTGGGGCCCCACCTGGGCCTGTTCCCGACGGTCACGAGCGTCGAGAGCGTGGACCAGTGGTCCGAGATCGGCATCATCTTCCTGCTGTTCAGCCTCGGGTTGGAGTTCAGTTTCAAGAAGTTGCTGAAGGTCGGAAGCGCGGCGCTGATCACGGCGGCGACGAACTGCGTCGGGATGTTCATGGTCGGCATCGTGACGGGGTCGGCGCTCGGGTGGACGATGATGGAGAGCATTTTCCTCGGGGGCATGCTTTCGATGTCCTCGACGACGATCATCATCAAGGCCTTCGACGACCTGCGGCTCAAGGATGAGTCCTACGCCTCGCTCGTTTTCGGCATCCTGATCATCGAGGACCTGATCGCGGTCTTGCTGATGGTGCTGCTGTCGACGCTGGCGGTGTCGAACAAGTTTGCCGGCGGGGAGATGCTGATGGGGCTCGCGAAACTGGCGTTCTTCCTGATCCTGTGGTTCCTGGTGGGCATTTATGTGATTCCGTCGGTCCTGAAGCGCGTCAAGCAGTACCTCTCCGACGAGATCCTGCTGCTGGTCAGCATCGGCCTGTGCTTCGGGATGGTTACGCTCGCGAGCGCGGTGGGCTTTTCTTCCGCGCTGGGCGCCTTCGTGATGGGCTCGCTGCTCTCCGAGACGCTGGAGGGGGAGCGCATCGAACACCTGACCCACAGCCTGAAGGACCTCTTCGGCGCGATTTTCTTCGTGTCGGTCGGCATGATGGTCGATCCGGCAGTCATCGGGGCCCACTGGGGCGCGGTGCTGGCGCTGACGCTCGTCGCGATGGCCGGCATCCTCTGCTTCTCGGTCACCGGCGTCATCATTTCCGGCCGCGGCCTCTCGACGGCCCTCCACACGGGATTCAGCCTGGCGCAGCTCGGCGAATTCAGCTTCATCATCGCGGGCCTGGGCGTCTCGCTCGGCGTCCTGCGCGGCTTCATCTATCCGATCATCATTTCCGTTTCGGTCATCACGACTTTCACGACGCCGTATATGATCAAGGCGGCGGCGCCGGTGGAGAAATGGCTGCGGCGCAAGCTGCCGGCGCGTTTCCTCGCGCGCATCGACCCGCCGCAGGAGGAGACCGGGGCTTCGCGCGCCGCCGTGAGCGAGTGGCACAAGCTGCTGAAGAATTATGCGCTGCGCCTCGTCCTCTACGGGGTCATCATCACCGCGATCCTGATCGGGACGGAGAGTTACCTCCATCCGCTCCTGGAGCGGCTGCTCCCGGACTGGAGCACGGGGCTCCATTCGCTGCTGGACGTGCTGATCACGCTCGCGCTGCTGTCGCCGTTCCTGTACGGGCTCGCGATCAGCGGGGGCAAGATCCGCAGCAGCGCCGGGCGGCTGCTGCGGGAGAACCGCGCGAACCGCTGGCCGGTCCTCGCGCTGATGCTGCTGCGCATCGCGATCGCGATCGCGATCATCATGCTCGTGATTCTGAGCCACTTCCACCTGCGGGGGTGGGCGATCCTGCTGGTTATCGCCGCCGCTTTCTTCCTGCTGGTCGCGGCGCGCCTGACGATGCACAATTATTCCGGGCTGGAGGAGCGCTTCATGTCCAACCTGAATGAGCGCGACAACCTGGAGCGGCTGCGCAACCCCGTGTCTTCTTCCGTCCGGGAGAAGATGGCCGGGTACGATGTCCACATCGAGCAGTTCAAGGTCCCCCAGAATTTCGCCTATGTCGGCCAGGCCCTGCGGGAGATGCCTTTCCGCCACACGACCGGCATCAATATCATCAAGATCGTGCGCGGCGCGAAGTCGATCCTGATTCCGTCCGGCGACGAGCGGATCTTCCCGTTCGACACGCTGGTCGCGGTCGGAACGACGGAGCAGATCCGCGCGTTCCGGCAGACCCTCCGGGAGAGCACGGTGTCCGCGCCGGCGGAGGAGACGGAGTTCAGCGTCGAGCCGGTGACGCTCCGGCCGGGCTCGTACCTCGTCGGGCAGACGCTCCGCACGGCGGACATGCGCTCAGGGGGCTGTATGGTCATCTCCGTGCTGCGCGGGGAGGAGTTCATCACGAATCCGAAGCCGGATTTCGCGTTCCGCGAAGGCGACACGGTCTGGCTTGCCGGTGAAAAATCCGGCGTCGCCTTTTACGGTGCATAGACATTTTTATTATATTCGTACCATCATTTAAAACTAATAACGAACATGGCACTCAACCTTGAATCCCTCATCGCCCAGCAGGTGGGCAACCTCGCCGGCAACATCGCCCTTCCGGCAGCCCAGAAGAACGACATCCTCGGCGGTCTTTCCCAGTCCATCCTCGGCAGCCTGACCCAGACCGCGACCAAGGCCGGCGGTCTCGACCAGATCAAACAGCTCCTGACCGGCAAGTCCGACGCCGTCTCCAGCCCGATCACGGCCCTCGCCGGCAGCCTCTTCTCGAACAACGTGATCAAGAAGCTCGGTCTCGGCAGCGCCCTCGGCTCCAGCCTGACCGGCCTGATCCCCGGCGTCTTCAAGAAGCTCAGCGGCCTGATCAAGGACCAGGACGGTGACGGCGATGTCGACATCAACGACATCCTCATCACCCTGAAGGGCGGTAACAAGGGCGGCAGCGGCCTCCTTGGCGCAGCGACCAGCATCCTCGGCGGCCTCTTCAAGAAGTAACCGAACGGATTTTTTCCTTGAAAAAAAGCATCGCGTTTCCGCGGTGCTTTTTTGTTTCTGTAAAATTGGTAAAGAAAAAGGGGAAAATGGTAAGTGGGGAAGGGGAAATGTTTGTATATTTGTAAGTTACCAAAAATAAACGATTATGTTGAGAAAAATCAGAATCGCATTGGCCGCGGTGTTTTTCATCGCCATTACGCTGATGTTTCTGGACTTTACCGGAACCCTCCACGCCTGGTTCTCCTGGATGGCGAAGCTGCAGTTCCTGCCGGCCGTCCTGGCTGCGAACGTGGGCGTAATCGTTCTCCTGTGTGTCGTGACGCTGGTTTTCGGGCGTTGCTACTGCTCGGTGATTTGTCCGCTGGGCGTTTATCAGGACATCGTTTCCAACCTCAGCGGCCGCCGCAAGGGGAAGAAGATGCGCTTTACGCCGTCGAAGGAGATGAAGTGGCTCCGCTATGGCGTATGGGCCCTTTTCGTGGTCGCCGTGATTGCGGGGATCCATGCCCTTGTGGGCCTGCTGGCGCCGTACAGCACGTATGGACGCTTCGTGCAGAGCGTGCTGGCGCCGCTGTACCAGTGGGGCAATAATTTCTTCGCCTGGATTGCCCGGCGCGCCGGCGGCTATGCCTTCTATCCGAAGGAGGTTTGGCTGAAGAGCCTGCCGACGCTGCTTGCGGTGGTGGCGATGATGGTGGTGATTACGGTGCTGGCGTGGAAGAACGGCAGGACCTATTGCAATACCGTGTGCCCGGTCGGTACGACGCTGAGCTTCCTGTCGCGCTTCGCGATGTTCCGCCCGGTAATCGATACGGCGAAGTGCAAGGATTGCCACGCCTGCGAGAAGAAGTGCAAGGCGGCGTGCATCGATATCGCCGCGCACAAGGTGGATTACAGCCGCTGCGTCGATTGCTTCGACTGCATCGACAACTGCAAGTTCGATGCGATGAAGTACCGGTTTGCGTGGGGGAAACAGATTCCTTCACCTGCTGCGCAGGTTCGGAATGACAGTGCCGAGGGTGCCGCTGAGGGCGCCGGACGCCGCGCGTTCGTCGCGACCTCCGCGTTCGTGCTCGGCTCCGCGGCGCTCCGCGCGCAGGAGAAGAAACTCGACGGCGGCCTCGCGGACCTCGTCGCGAAGAAGCAGCCGGAGCGCGCGACGCGGGTCGTGCCGTTCGGCTCGAAGAGCGTCAAGGACTTCTACAAGCGCTGCACGGCGTGCCAGCTGTGCGTGAGCGCGTGCCCGAACAACGTGCTGCGCCCGTCCTCCGACCTGGCGCATTTCATGCAGCCGGAGATGTCCTTCGAGCGCGGCTACTGCCGTCCGGAGTGCGTGAAGTGCTCCGAGGTGTGCCCTGCGGGCGCGATCGAGCGCATTACCCCGGAGGAGAAGACGGCCCTGCATGTCGGTGTCGCCTCCGTCCAGCGCGAGCTCTGTATCGTGAACCGCGACGGCGTCCAGTGTAACAACTGCGCACGCCATTGCCCTGCGGGTGCGATCATGATGGTCCCGAAGGAGCCGGGCAATCCGGATTCCCTGAAGATTCCGACCGTGAACGAGAGCCTCTGCATCGGCTGCGGCGCGTGCGAGAACCTCTGCCCGTCGAACCCGATCAGCGCCATCCGCGTGAACGGCCTCGAGCAGCATATCCGTAATTAGTTTCATCTCCTAAACAGTGATAGATATGGACAATCAGATGAAAAGAAGAGATTTCCTCAAGGTGATGGGCGCGGGAACCGCGGCCCTGGGCGCCGGCGCCGTCGGCTGCGCTCCGAAGAAGGACGCGAAAGCCGCCTCCGGCAGCAAGGAGATGGAATACAGGGTCAACCCGCGCAACGGGGACAAGGTCTCGCTGCTGGGGTATGGCTGTATGCGCTGGCCGATGGTCAAGGACCACGACGGCCGCGACGTGATCGACCAGGAGACGGTCAACGCCCTGGTGGACCACGCCTATCAGAACGGTGTCAATTATTATGATACGTCCCCTGCGTATCTGCAGGGCCAGTCGGAGGCGGCCGCAGGCATCGCCCTGAGCCGCTATCCGCGCAATACGTATTATATCGCGACCAAGCTCTCCAACTTCGGCGACAACAGCTGGGAGGGGACCCGGAAGATGTACGAGGACTCGTTCGGCGAGCTCCGGACGGATTATTTCGACTACTACCTGCTGCACAACATCGGCGGCGGCGGGCTTCCGATGTTCTCCCGGCGCTATGAGGAGAACGGGGCGATGGAGTTCCTGCTGAAGGAGCGCGAGCGCGGCCGGATCCGCAACCTCGGTTTCTCCTTCCACGGCAACCAGGCCGCGTTCGACGATTTCCTGAAGCTGGATGACAAGTACCACTGGGATTTCGTCCAGATCCAGATGAATTATGTCGACTGGCGCCATGCCGACGGTTTCCGCAACGTGAACGCCGAGTATCTGTATGAGCAGCTCGACAAGCGCGAGATTCCGATTACCGTGATGGAGCCGCTCCAGGGCGGCCGCCTGAGCCGGATTCCGGAGAATGTCGCGGCGCGGATGAAGGAGCGCGAGCCGGACAAGTCCGTCGCGTCCTGGGCCTTCCGCTTCGTCGGTTCGCATCCGCGAATCCTGACAGTCCTCAGCGGTATGACGTATATGGAGCACCTTGTGGACAACCTCGTGACTTTCACGGGCTTCGAGTATCTCACCGAGGAGGAGATGGCTTTCCTCGAGGAGATGGCGGTCCTGATGCGGGAGTATCCGACGGTGGACTGCAACGACTGCAAGTACTGTATGCCGTGCCCGTACGGCCTGGATATTCCGGAGATCTTCAAGCACTACAACAACTGCGTGAACGAGAGCAAGATTGCCCAGAGCGAGGCGCAGGAAGGTTTCAAGAAGCTCCGCCGCCAGTACCTGCTGAGCTATGACCGTGCGGTCCCGAAGCTCCGCCAGGCGGACCATTGCACCGGCTGCAACCAGTGCGTCGAGCACTGCCCCCAGAGCATCCGCATCCCCCAGGAGCTCCACCGCATCGACGCCTACGTCGAGAAGCTCCGCCAGGGCCTCCTGTAGGCAGCGGGCATGACGAAAAAAGGGCCGCCTCTGTTGTCAGAGGCGGTCTTTTATTTCGTCATAGACCAGGCCGGAGACTCGGGCAATCTGTTTGGAAGAGCTGTTGTAGCGGGACCTGAGGACCTTGGCCAGCTTGAGGCGCTGCTCCGTTGTCAGTGTGCGTGTGCTTTCCGTCCCGAAAAGCTCGAGGCAAACTTCGTTCTTGTGCTGTCTCATTTCCTGCAGGGGAATGGAAAGACGCGAGATGGACCCGCCGCGAGAATCGACATCCTCTTCCTTCGTGAAGCACATGAAGTAGTTGTAGCTTTTAAATGTCTTGAAAATGCGTTCCACGAGTTCCCACGCGACATAATCTCCTGGATACACCAGGTTGCCCGACATCCTGGGAGCCTCGGATGTTGCGTTCCGGTATTGGAGTTGTTCCCGCAGTTTCCGATCCTGGATGTCATTGTCCGATGCCGGGGCAGGTGGTTGTGAGAGGAATACCGGAGAACACCATGTTCCTTTAGTGCGGAAGTAAAGAGGTCCGCTGGACCAGGGATAATCCCATCCCATATACGGCATCCCGGCCACGGGGGGATTCTTGACGGTATAGCAAATGGCGGTTTTCAGGTACCGCTGATCGTCAATGACTTGGTGATCAATCGGGACATTCTCCAATTTATGCCGCTCCCCGTGCCTGCGGGAGATGTGGTGGGAGGTCTTGCGGACGAACTCATGCATGAAACGGTTGCAGGCATCGAAGGGACCATACAAGATGAAGTGGATGTGTGTGTCCATCAGGCAGAAGGCAAGAATCACGACGCCCGGGAAATCCCGGAGTGTGATATAGATGCGGTTCATTCCGGCGATGAAATCCTCTTCATCGTAGAATAGAATGTCAACGGATTTTCCGTCGGTGCTGAAATGCCAGCAATTCTTGACAGGGATTTCCTGCCCTCGGACAAAAAGCTCGTTGAGGCGAAGGTCCGATTCAATTCTTCGCAGAAGTTTTTCGTTCAGTTTCATGGTTCAGTTCAGGCCATTTTTGGCCTCGCGGGCCAAACATAGCACGGATTATCCGTTTACCCAAAAAGTAAACGCGTTAATTGCCTTGGCGGAGGGGAGGGAGCGGCGGATTGGGAGGGAAAGGTGAGTTGATGAAATTCGCATCCCGGAGGAAGGGGCTTTCTAAGGGGCTGGGAGGGGTGTCGCTTCAGGATGCGAGGCGAAAAGGGGCCACATCCGGAGGGGATGTGCCTTGCAGGGACCTGCAGGGCATGTTGCTTCCGGATGCGAATGTCATTAAAGGTGGCAGGGAGGGGAGATGCCCGGTCAGGCCGGGTCAGGAGGCGCAAAAAAATAGCGGAAAGAACTGTTTTTCTGAGGCGGCATTCAGGAAAACAGTTCTTTCCGCGAGAGAGGAGAAAGCTATTGGAGTTGGGATTCCATGGAGCGGAGGAGGTGGTGCTGGGCGCGGGCGCGGATGAGGTTGTGCTCCGGGTATTTGATTTTGTAGTAGGTGTCGCCGTCGATGTAGTCCATAAGGAAGCGGAGAACCTGTTCGAAGGTGATGTAGATGCCGCTGAAGGCGAGGTTGTCGCGCTCGGCGGGGGTCAGGAAGGGGTCCATTTCGGAGCGGTAGCCGTCGAGGTATGCATGGAGCATTTCCCCGGACATGGAGACGCGGGAGAGGTCGCGGTCGTCTTCTTCGCCGGTGTTGGTGTAGGAGCGGAGGGCGTCGCCGACGTCGTTGAGGAGGGTTGCGCTCATCAGGGTGTCGAGGTCGATTGCGCAGAGGAGGGAGCCGTCGCTCTCGTTGAAGAGGAAGTTGCTGATTTTCGTGTCGTTGTGGGTTACGCGGCGGGGGAGGGTTCCGTCTTCGGTCAGGGCGTGGAAGGCGAGGATGCGGTCGCGGCGCGACTCGATCCAGCTGATTTCTTCCGCGAGGTCCTTGACGCGGCCGGCCGCATCCCGGCGCAGGGCTTCATCCCACTGGCGGAAGCGCCAGCGGAGGTTGTGGAAGCCCGGGATGATTTCGGCGAGGGGCTCGTGGAAGTCGGAGACGAGGCGGTGGAACTGGCCCAGGCCCTTGCCGCCCTGGAAGGCCATTTCCGGGGTGTCGGCGCGGACGTAGCTGCGGGTGCCGGGGATGAAGAGGGTCATCGCCCACCAGTTGCCGTCGGGGTCGTGGTAGCAGAGGGCGCCGTCGCGGGTCGGGATGACCGTGAGGGTTTCGCGGAGGGGGTCGGCGACCTTCGCCTTGATGTGGCGGGTCACGCGGTCGATGTTGTCCATCATCGCCGGGACATCGGGGAAGATGTGGTGGTTCTTCCGCTGGAGGATGTAGCGGGGCGCGGGGTTGCCGTCGAGGGCGACCGTGTAGGTGTCGTTGATGAAGCCTTCGCCGAGGGGTTTGACTTCGGTCGCTTCGCCGTCGAGGACGAAGCGGGCGGCAATCTTGCAGAGGGATTCCATAGGGCGCATTCTGGTGGTCAATCGGCTTGAAAGATACGGCTTTTTTGGTTTTTTTGTGTTAGCTTTGGGATGGATTGAACAAAGATATCTGCCTTATGAGAAAGTTGCTGTATTTGCTGCCTGTCGTGGCCCTGCTGGCGCTCGCGTCCTGCGGGGGGAAGAAGAATGCTGCGCTGCCGCTGACGACGGATGTGCCTGCGCGCCCGGCCGGGCAGGAGGATATGCTCGCGTTCGCCGCGCCGGCGATCGACACCGTCCGCATCGGCTTCGTCGGCCTCGGCATGCGGGGCAGCAGCGCGATCGACCGCTATATCCATATGGAAGGGACGAAGATCGTCGCGCTCTGCGATGTGCGGCAGGAGTGCGTGGACCGGGCGCAGGCGAAGCTGGCGGCAGCGGGATTCCCGGCCGCGGCGGAGTATGCCGGCGACACGGAGGTCTATAAGCAGCTCTGCGAGCGCGAAGACATCGACCTGGTCTACATCTGCACCGACTGGGTCCACCACGTCCCGGTCGCGCTCTGCGCGATGGAGCACGGGAAGCATGCGGCGATCGAGGTGCCCGCCGCGACCTCGCTGGAGGACATCTGGGCCCTCATCAACACCTCGGAGCGGACCCGGAAGCACTGCATCCAGCTCGAGAACTGCTGCTACGATTTTTATGAGCTCAATACGCTCTACATGGCCCAGCAGGGCCTCTTCGGCGAAATCTTCCACGGCGAGGGCGCCTATCTCCACTGCCTCGACCCCTACTGGGACCAGTACTGGAACCACTGGCGCAGCGAGTTCAACCGCACCCACCGCGGCGACGTTTACCCGACCCACGGCTTCGGCCCCGTCTGCCAGGTCTTCAACATCCACCGCGGCGACCAGCTCAAGACCCTCGTCGCCATGGACACGGACCCCTTCACGGGACCCTCGGTGCTGCGCAAAGTGCAGCCGGAAGTCGCCGACCCCGACAATTTCATGAACGGCGACCATACGACGACGCTGATCCGCACGGCGCAGGGCAAGACGATCCAGATCCAGCACGGCGTCATGACCCCGCGCCCCTACAGCCGCCTCTATCAGATCCAGGGCACGAACGGCTATGCGACCAAGTACCCCCGCCAGGGCTATTCCTTCACCCCTGACAAGATCGGCGACGCCGTCGACCTCCCCGACGGCTACGACGGGGAGTCCTTCCTCTCGGACGGCCAGATGGCCCAGCTGCTGGAGACCTATACCCATCCGCTGATCAAGGAAATCGGCGAAGTGGCCCGGCGCGTCGGCGGCCACGGCGGTATGGATTTCATCATGGATTACCGCCTGATTTATTGCCTCCGCAACGGTCTGCCGCTCGATATGGATGTCTATGACCTCGCCGAGTGGTGCTGCGTCGGGCCGCTCTCCGCGCTCTCGATCGAGCACGGCAGCGCCCCGGTCGAAGTCCCCGACTTCACCCGCGGCGGCCAGGACAAACTCCACGGCTACCGCCACTATTATATCCAATAATATGGGTACGGAGGCCGCGGAGCGGCCGACAGAGGGGATAGCTGCGCAGCAGCGGAAGGGGAACCTTCCCCTTGTCCCCCTGGGGGTGATGTGCACCCCAAAAGTTGGACGGTTAATAATAGATATTTACATGTGCTGAGTCCGGTATTGCACCGGACTTAGTCCGTTTAACCGTAGT
>Ga0079305_1003233_pt1 | contig 11504 bp, 13 predicted proteins | sample LMS_cellobiose_e_FD_79183 | JGI IMG/M metagenome (GOLD analysis project Ga0079305, IMG submission 79183) | Rumen-fistulated moose microbial communities from Alaska, USA - LMS_cellobiose_enrichment | ecosystem: Host-associated > Mammals > Digestive system > Stomach > Rumen fluid ... | reverse complement strand
CTCGATGCCGGCCTTGGTCGCCTTTATCAGCGGATTGACGATCTTGGCGGGGACGACGCGGCGCAGCCTCATTCCGACGAGAGTGAAGATGCCGACCTTGACGTTGGCGGCCCTTGCACTGATCCAGAGCGCGACGGGGATGAAGCTGAAGAACAGGATAAGGAATACGACGATAAGGATGATGATGATGAAGATGATGAGTTCTCCCGGCATTGGATTTACCTCCTCAAAATGTGTTTGTGTTTCATACGCGGCGAGCGACGACGGTACGGTTGCCCTCGACGCGTGCGACTGTGATCTCGCAGCCCTTTTCGATGAATTCGCCGTTGCTGACGACGTCGGTGCGCTCACCGTTGATGAGGGCGCAGCCGGCGGGACGCAGCTCCGTGATTGTGACGCCGTTCTCTCCGAGCAGCTCCGGCCGTTCACTCGCTCCGGAATAGCCGGAGGCCTTGTCGGTGGAATCCTTCAGGACCAGCCGCTGCGGGACGATACCTTTCGATATCATGAACGAGCCGAGCAGGACGAAGGCAAACACTACGAACGCGAAGATACCGGTCAGCAGAAGTCCCTGATAGACGGATTTTGCGGTGACGAACACGTCGATCACAAGTATTATTATACCCGCTATGCCGGTTATGCCGAATCCGGGGATAAAAAATATCTCCGCGATTATAAGACCGAGCCCGACGATGAACAGTATGATCGACAGCGCGCCGACGCTTGCGACAAGTTCGCTGAGCACGAGGAACACCTCCCTGTCTCTTTTTTTATAATTATATCAATATATTGAGTGTTTTACAAGCCGTTATGCGTAAATAATCCATTAAGCGCTGTGGCATTTTGTTCAAACGGAAGACGCGTATGCGTTGCAGAATAACGGTTTTTCTCCGATGTATCACGAAGCGGCGTGACGATGCTGTCAATCGTGGTCCGGGATGTTTTCCGGAGCTGACGGAAGAAGCGGAGCTTTCATTGACAACAAGGTTGAGTACAAAATATATCGAGGGGCTTTTTTGCGAGTCGATACTCGATATGCTTGATGCTTGAAAATCATTTCAGCATATTCGGGGCCGGCCATGAGGCTTTTTGACAGCGGAGAAGGGCTATGTAAAACACTTTACAAGTCTCCGGGTGTGAGCTATAATGATGACGGAACTGCCTGAGGTGGTAAAATTCGTTGCGACCACACGCCGACGGTACTGACAGGGGAGACCCGAGAGATGCAGGAGAAAGCGACGCCTGCCGGGCAGTTCCGAAGATTGTTATCGGAGAAAGCGCGGTGAGATTTTCGCCGTGCTTCTGTTTTGTCAGGGTGCAAGAGGCGGAGCATGGCCCGGACTTTGCAAAAATCTCAAAAACTCAAAAAAAAGTATTGACAAATGGTTTTTGGGGTATTATAATATATCATGCTGTCACCGAGAAGCAGCGATATTGCCCGATTGTGTAAAGGTAGCACGACAGACTCTGACTCTGTTTGTCTGGGTTCGAATCCTAGTCGGGCAGCCATTAAGGACAAGGTCCGACGGAAGTATCCGCCGGATCTTTCTTTTTCCGGGACAAATTTCTCTCGCGGAGGTTGGGTCATGGAGGAGCGCAGAAATACTGGCGGCGGGCGCAGGCTCCAGTTTTACGATGATGACGACGCGAGGCTTGCGGAAAAGCTCGTTTTCCGCAGACTTCTTGCCGATGATCTCGTTACGCTGAAAACCGACGAGATCGGGGTGGAGAAATACACGGTGCATCAGCCTGACGAAAAATACGCCTTCCTGCACGAGGCGGCGATAGCCGAATACGGCGGAACGCTTTTTGCGTCGTGGTACAACTGCCCGGAAAAGGAGCTCGCGGGGCACACTCCGATAAGGGAAAGAAGGTCGCGGGACGGCGGAAGGAGTTGGGGCCCTGCCTTCACGGTGGCGGAGGATGAGAGCGACGGTATAATGTTCTGTCCGCCGGTCTATGCGGAGGACGATACGGGATTCTATATGCTCGTCAACGAGATGACCGCCCCGGATCACATCCACGCGCTCGATCTCTACAAGCTGGAGGATGACGCGAGCTTCGGGCGGCTGTGGTCGAGAGCGATACCCTTCAAGCTCAACACCAACGCGCTGCGTCTGCCGAACGGCAGACTCATGCTCTCCGGACGCGTGGGCGAGCTCGACGGCTTTCCGAATACTCCGGCTGTCATGATATCGGACAGCGGACGCGTCGACGCGGATTGGAGGCTCGTGCGGATAGCCGCGGACGGCGTTCTCCCGGACGGGACGGAGCTGCTGCATCCGGAGATATGTCCGATAGTCTGCGGCGGCAGGATCTATATGTTCTGCCGCAACGACAGGCGCAGAACGACACTGATGTATATCTCGGAGGATATGGGCGAGAGCTGGACAGGCCCGTATACGCACGACATCCCATTCATAAGTTCAAAGATATACGCGGGCACGCTTGAGGACGGAAGGAACTATGTGATCGGTAACATCGACGAGCCGGACAGGTCGCGGCTGGCGGTATATTTTTCGCGCCGCGGCAGCATGTGCTTTGACAGGCGCGTGATCATAGAGGATCGCGCCGCATATGCGTCGCATTATCCGGCGGCGTTCGAGCGCGGCGGCAGGCTCTATATGATATACACCGTAAACGAAACATGGGACAGGCGCGGCGCGGCGCTCGCGGTGATAGATACGGAAAAGATAGGATGAAAATCAAAAACGGCTTTTCACGAGTCGGTGATTTTTGATAATAAGTGTAAAATAACACAACGGGAGGCGGCATATGGATTATTCAGCGAAATTGAAGCATCACTTCAGGCCGGAGAAGGGCTGGGTGAACGATCCGAACGGACTGGTGTTTTTCCGCGGATATTATCATGTCTTTTATCAGCACGCGCCGGATTTCGAGGTGCCGTGGAAGCAGCCCATGCACTGGGGACACGCGAGGACCAAGGATTTTCTCGAATGGGAGGAGCTTCCGGTCGCGCTTTGTCCTGATCAGCCATATGACAATAACGGCTGCTGGTCAGGTACGGCGATCGTAAAGGACGACACGCTGTATCTGTTTTACGCCTCGATCAGAGGCGAAGAAAAGGAACAGACCGTAAGCGTGGCGTATTCCAGAGACGGCGTCAGTTTTGAAAAGTATCCGTGCAATCCGGTGATAGATCACTATCCTGAGGACGGCGGCCCCGATTTCCGCGATCCTGCAGTCGCTTGTATTAACGGAAAATACTATTGCGTTATGGCGACCGGCAACCATGCCACGCATACTGCGCGTCTGCTGATATATGAGAGCGACGACCTGCTCAACTGGAGCTACGGCGGGATAATGAGCGAATGGGCGGATTCCATCTATGCCGAGTGCCCGTCGTTCATGCCGGCCGGGGAGAGGTTCCTTCTCACGGCGTCGGTGGTGCGCATCAAGAGGATGGATCACTACTTTTCCATCATGTACGGCAGCTTCCGGGACGGCAAATTCACGACGGAGCTCACCGGAGACGTCGACAAGGGGCCGGATCAGTATGCGGGACAGGTGTTCCGCGACCACAAGGGCCGCAACATACTGATCTCGTGGATACCTGGCTGGAACTATGCCGGATACGCCGAGAAGGATGTCGGATGCATGTCGATACCGCGTGAGATAATAGAACGCGACGGCAAGGTCTTCGGTTATCCGGTCGAGGAGGTGCGCGGACTGCTCAAAGAGAGCGACCCCGCGGTGAAGCGCACGGACGACGGCTTCATCGTCGAGCGCACGGGGCGCGAGCCTCTCGTGTATCACGGAAGGATAGAGGAACTCGAAATGATAAGGGACGAGTTCATACTTGAGATATTCGTCAACGGCGGCGAGGAGATATACTCGGTGCTGCTGTGAAAACAAAGAAGGGGACGGATTTTGATCCGTCCCGTTTTGTCTGTTCAGCCGCTGATATACTGCGAGATGACGGCCATTATCCTGTCGTGGCAGCCGCCGCAGCCTGTCGAGCAGTTCGTCTCCTTTTGTATCTCCTCGAATTCACGTTCAAGGCTCTCGATGGAGGCGTGCCTGTGCAGCGCGTTTTCGATATCGGAGAGCGTCACATTTCTGCATTTGCAGATCAGCTCGTTGGATTGCATTTCCATTTTGTTTTCCTCTCAAAATGTGTTTTAGGGGCGTCAAGGCTCCGGCGTTCCCTCCGGAAAGATGAATCGCAGCGCTTCGTCGAGACGGTCGATGACCGGCGGACCAAGCTTTTCAAGGATAGCGCGCGACTGATGTCCGCCGGAATAGAGCAGACAGTCCACGCCGAGTCCTTCCGCAACGGCGGCGTCGTGGTCGAGGTCGCCTATCATAAGCGTGCGTTCGGGCGGGATGCCGCGCTCGAGCATATATCCTCTGGCGCGTTCGAGCTTGCTTCCGGCGTGGAATCCGCTTTGGCCGATTATTCTGTCGAAAACGCCGTCGATGCCGAAGGTGCGTGTCTGTTCGACAAGGCGGTTCTCCTCGCTCGAGGATATGATCGCCTGCGAGACTCCGGCACGCTTGAGACGATACAGCAGCTCAACTGCTCCGTCCGCGAGTCCGTATCGGGGAAGATAACGGTCATAGCCCGCGTGGAACTCCGGGAACAGCGCGTCGAGATCCGCCTTATCCGGCTTGAAGAGCTCGATATAAAACAGCGTTATCGGCGTTGCGACAAGGGAATAGTAGCGTTCGATGTCGATAGGCTCACGGCCTCTGCGCAGCAGGATATCGTTGACGGAGGCGAGAGCGGCGTAAACGTCGTTGACGAGGGTGCCGTTCCAATCCCAAAAGACGTATTCGTAACGCATGGCTCATTCAGGCAGCTTGTCCGGCGCGGGGTATTCAACGCCGAAGGTCTCGACGGTCACGCTCTTCATACGCTGATCCTCATAGGGGCGGTCGGCGCGGTCTCTGGGGGAAGCGACGATGGCGTCCGCGACCTCCATGCCCTCGGTCACGCGTCCGAAGGCGGCATACTGATCGTCAAGATGACCGGCGTCGGCGACCATGATGAAGAACTGGCTCCCGGCGGTGTTGTATCCGAGAGTCGGATCCCACATCGTGCCGCCGCGTCTGGCCATCGAGATGACGCCGCGCTTATGCCTGAGGGTGTTCTCCTTGTGGCCGTTGTCGCCGAATTCTCCCTCTATCACATATCCTGGGCCGCCTCTGCCTGTGCCCTCAGGACATCCGCCCTGGATCATGAAGCCGGGGATGACCCTGTGGAAGATGATCCCGTTATAGAAGCCGGAATTTGCGAGCGAGATGAAGTTCCTCACAGTGTTGGGCGCAAGGGCGGGCTCAAGCTCGACCTTTATCACGCCGCCGTTCTCCATTTCGATGGTGACGATCGGTTTTTTATTCTGCTCAGACATTTTTGTGCTCCTTATGAGTTTATTTTTTCGCTTCACTGAAGCGTCAATTGCCGAATTCGGGCTTGCGGGAGTGATAGACGACGCTCAACGCGAGACCTATGCCGAGATAAGAGGTGACCACAGATGTGCCGCCTGCGCTGAAAAGCGGCAGATTGAGCCCGATGACGGGCAGAAGGCTGAGGCACATCCCGATGTTGAGTATGGTCTGGAAGGCGAACATCGAGAACACTCCGATGCAGATGAAGCGCCCCAGGTCGTCGGCCGCATGGCTTGCGGCATAGAGGAAGCGCAGCATTATTGCGGAGAGGATCAGCAGCACGGCGATGCATCCGACGATGCCGAAGGCCTCACCGATGAAGGTGAATACAAAGTCATTGTGTATCTCCGGCGTCCACCAGTGCTTTTCCGCGAACAGACCAACGCCCCAAAGCTTTCCGGAGCCGAGGGCCGTGAGCCCCTCGAGCTGCTGGAAGCCCTGATCGAGCGGATCGCTTTCCAGGGTATACGTTATCAGAAAGCGCCGCCGCTGATCGTTGCTGAGCATGAACTGCCAGATGACGGGCACGGCCGCGACCACGGCGACGATCCCGCCGAGGACGTATTTCCAGCTGAGCCCAGCGGAAAAGAGCATGACAGCGAAGATGAGACAGAAGATGAGCATCGTGCCGTCGTCTCCCTGAAGGCGTACGAGCACGATGGGGACAAGTCCGTGGATGCAGAGCAGGAGCAGCGGAAGTATGCGGTTGAGCTTTTCGCGGACAAGGCTGAGATGCAGCGAAAATGTCATGATGAAGGCGATCTTCATCAGCTCGGAAGGTTGCAGGGAGAGGCCGCTGAACAGCGGGAGCCACGCACGGTCGTCGGCGTCGCCGCGGCGCAGTCCGAAGAAGAAGGTCAGCACGACGAGACCGAGCGCGATCGGGACGTAAAACTTCCAGAGCTTTGCGATGAGGTGATAATCAATCAGCGAGGTGACGACTGCGGCCAATACGCCGAGTGCGATGGCTGCATACTGCGTTTTGAGGTGGCGCGGATAGACATACGGCATGCCGGAGCCGAGCATCCCGTAGAGCAGCAGGATGCTCACTGCGGAGCAGCATATGCAGAGGGCAAGTGTGAGCTTGTCCGAATATTTGATGTACCGGTAAACGGCTTTGAGCATTTTTTTGAACAATCCGATATCCTCCGGAAAAGTATTGCACCGTTCGGTAAGATAATTTTATCACCTGGGTGACAAATATTCAAGTATATACTTTAAATGAGCCCGGATTTGTGATATAATCATATTGTTTACGGTTTGGCGCAAAAAGCGGACAGGCCCGGAGCGCCTGCATATTTAAGCGGAAGGATGAAATATATGTCAAATTTTCCGAGCGACATCGAGATAGCCCAGGCGGCAGATATACGCCCGATAACCGAGATAGCCGCAAAAGTGGGGATCGCTCCCGAGGAGCTGGAGCCCTACGGCAGATATAAGGCGAAGATATCGGACGGGGTCATCGCAAGGCTCGCGGACAGGCCGGACGGCAAGCTGATCCTTGTGACGGCTATCAATCCGACTCCCGCGGGAGAGGGCAAGACCACAGTAACCATCGGCCTTGGCGAGGCGATGACGCACATTGGGAAAAAAGCGGTGATCGCGCTGCGTGAGCCGTCCCTCGGTCCTGTGTTCGGAATAAAGGGCGGAGCTGCCGGCGGAGGATATGCGCAGGTCATACCGATGGAGGATATAAATCTTCACTTCACGGGGGATATGCATGCGATAACAGCGGCGAACAACCTGCTTTGCGCCATGATAGACAACCATCTTCAGCAGGGAAACGCGCTCGGGATAGATCCGCGGCGCGTAGCGATCAAGCGCTGCATGGACATGAACGACAGAGCGCTCAGAAATATCGTTGTTGGACTCGGCGGAAAGGTGAACGGCGTCCCGCGCGAGGACGGCTTCATAATCACCGTAGCCAGCGAGATAATGGCAATACTCTGCCTTGCGAGCGATATAAACGACCTCAAGGAGCGCCTCGGGAACATACTCGTCGCGTTCAGATATGACGGCTCGCCGGTATATGCCCGCGAGATCGAGGCGGTGGGAGCTATGGCGGCGCTGCTCAAGGATGCGATAAAGCCAAACCTTGTCCAGACGGTGGAGAACACACCGGCGCTGATGCATGGGGGTCCGTTCGCGAACATCGCGCACGGCTGCAACTCCGTCAGGGCAACGAGGCTCGCGCTCAAGCTCGCAGACTACTGCATAACGGAGGCCGGCTTCGGCTCCGACCTCGGCGCGGAGAAGTTCTTCGACATAAAATGCCGCAAGGCAGGGCTCAAGCCTTCTGCCGTCGTCATCGTTTCTACCATCCGTTCGCTCAAATACAACGGCGGCGTGCCGAAGACCGAGACATCGCTGCCGAACGTGGATGCGCTGAAAAAGGGAATAGTCAACCTCGGCAAACACGTCGAGAACATGCGAAAATTCGGAGTTCCGGCGGTGGTCGCGCTCAACCGCTTTGCGAGCGACACGGACGAAGAGATACAGGCGTTCGCAAATTACTGCGCCTCACTCGACGTCAGGTTTGCGCTGACAGAGGTCTTCGCAAAGGGCGGAGCCGGCGGCGCGGAGCTCGCAAAAGCAGTGGTGGAGACCTGTGAGAACACCGCATCCAACTTCAGGCCGATATACGAACTTTCGCTCTCGATAAAGGAAAAGATAAACAGGATAGCGGCGGAGATCTACGGCGCTTCCGGCGTGGATTTCACCTCCCAGGCGGAAAAGCAGCTTGCGGAGATAGAAAAGCTCGGCGCTGGCGAACTCCCCGTCTGCATCGCGAAAACGCAGTACTCGCTCTCCGATGACCCGACGAAGCTCGGACGCCCGCAGGACTTCAGGATAACCGTCAAAGAAGTCAGGCTGTCCAACGGGGCGGGATTCGTCGTGGCGCTCACAGGAGACATCATGACCATGCCGGGTCTGCCGAAGCGTCCGGCCGCATGCGGGATCGACGTGGACGGAAGCGGCCGCATAGACGGACTGTTTTGATCGGAGAATATCATGCTTTGTTATATCTCTGATTCGGAGCGTTCGACTGAAGAAATCGCAGAGAGACTGGCTGCAAGGCTGCATCCTGGCGACGTGATCGCTTATACCGGCGGGCTCGGCGCCGGCAAGACTGCCTTCACAAGGGGACTTGCGCGCGGGCTCGGATGCGTCGGGCGCGTCACGAGCCCCACCTTCGCGATAGTCAACCGGTATGAGGGAAAAATACCGCTCAACCATTTTGATATGTACAGGATAGACGGATTTGACAGCCTCTATTCGACGGGTTTTTTCGACTATCTCGACGGCCTTTCGGTCACGGCGGTGGAGTGGAGCGAAAACATAGAGGAATACCTTCCGGAGGGCTCGATACGCATCGATATATGCAGCGTCGCGGAGAACGAAAGAAGGATAACGATAACGGGAGACGATCGATTTGCCGATGATACTGGGGATTGACACTTCTGCGAAAACCGCCTCGGCCGCTGTCTGTGACGGCGAACGGATCATCGCGCAGAGTCAGCTCAATACGCCGCTGACACACAGCCAGACGGCACTGCCGATGGTGCAGGCCATGCTGGACTGCGCAAGGCTGACGCCGGAGGATGTGGACCTTTTCGCGGTCTCGGCCGGACCGGGCTCATTCACTGGGCTGAGGATAGGCGTGGCAGCCGTAAAGGCACTTGCCTTTACACTTGGGAAACCCTGTGCGGGAGTCTCCACACTTGAGGCAATGGCCCGCAATATGACCGGCATAGATGGGGTCGTCTGCTCGGTCATGGACGCGCGCTGTCAGCAGGTCTACACTGCTCTTTTCGAGGTGTCGGAAGGCGGGAAGCGCTTTGAAAGGCTCTGCGCGGATTCGGCCATATCGCTGCAGGAGCTGGAGGCACGGCTCGCCGGACTGAAAAAAACGGAAAAACCTGCGATTTTAGTTGGAGACGGCGCCGAAATGTGTTATAATATATTGAAGGAGCGCATAGAGATCAGACTTGCGCCGCCGATGCTGCGTTATCAGACAGGCTACGGCGTGTGTATGGCCGCTCGGGAAGCGCTGGAAAGAGGCGAGACCGTGGCGGCGCACGAGCTCATGCCGGTATATCTCAGGCTGCCGCAGGCCGAGCGCGAACGCAACGCGAGGCTCGGTATAAACAGTAATAAATGATCGGAGAGTGATATCATGATTGCAATAGGAAGCGACCACGGCGGATTCGAACTCAAGGAGACCATCAAAAAACGCCTTGAGGAATCGGGAGTCGAATATAAGGACTTTGGGTGCTACGACACCAATTCCGTTGATTACGCAAGGATTGCCAAAAAGGTTTGTGATGCGGTCGTGGCTGGTGAGTGCGAAAAAGGGATCCTTGTCTGCGGGACAGGCATCGGCATGTCGATGGCTGCAAACAAAGTCAAGGGTATAAGAGCAGCTGTGTGCGGAGACTGCTACAGTGCAAAATATACCCGTCTGCACAACGACGCCAACGTGCTCTGCCTCGGGGCGAGAGTCGTCGGCCCCGGGCTTGCCGGAGAGATAGTCGACCTCTATCTCAACACGCAGTTCGAAGGCGGCCGCCATGCGCGCAGAATTGCGCAGATCGCCGATATAGAAAACGGCACGTTTGAGGGTTGACCGATAAAAACGAATTAAAAAATCAAGTTAGGAGGCTACATATATGGAACCCATTTTCCTCGATCATCCGCTGATAAAGCACAAGCTTCGCCACCTTCGCGACGTCAACACCGGCAAAAAGGAGTTCAAGGAGCTGGTATCGGAGATCACCACGCTGATCTGCTATGACGCCACCCGCGACCTTCCGCTCGAGGACGTCGAGATAGAGACACCGATTTGCAAAATGATCGCGCAGGAGATACCGGGCCGCAAGCTCGCGTTTGTGCCGATCCTCCGCGCCGGACTCGGAATGGTGGACGGAGCGCTAAACCTCGTGCCGGCGGCGAAGGTCGGACATATCGGCCTCTACCGCGATCCCGAGACGCTCAAGCCGGTCGAGTATTACTGCAAGCTGCCGTTTGACATCGAGAACCGCGACGTATTCATCCTCGATCCGATGCTTGCAACGGGCGGAACGGCTGTCGACGCCGTCAACCTCATCAAGGCGCACAATGCCAAGAGCATCAAATTCCTCTGTCTGATCGCGGCTCCCGAGGGCGTGAAGGCGCTCACGGAGGCGCATCCCGATGTACAGATCTATGGCGCTGCGCTGGACGATCATCTGAACGAGCACTGCTACATCGTGCCTGGCCTAGGCGACGCGGGCGACAGGATATTCGGAACGAAATGAGATTGAATAAAAGCTGTAAAATAATCGAAAAAAGGCTCGCGGCACACGGAGTCGGAGATATTTACAGCATCTGGCTGGATTGCCCGGAGATCGCCGAACAGGTGCGCCCCGGGCAATTTGCCGATATACGCTGCGAGGGCTTTATGCTGCGCCGGCCGATCTCGATCTGCGAGAACAGGGATGGCGCGATAAGGCTCGTCTTCGAGGTGCGCGGCGAGGGCACCGAATGGCTCGCCGGAAGGGAGACCGGCGACGCGCTGGATATACTTGCGCCGCTCGGTAACGGCTTTGAGCTCATCGAAGGCGCCTCTGCACTGCTGATAGGCGGAGGGATAGGAGTGCCGCCGCTGCTCGGTCTTGCAGGATATTACGGAGAAAACGCCGCGGCTGCGCTCGGCTTCAAACGCGCCGGCGCCGCCGTGCTCGACGAGGACTTCTCCGCAAGGTGCAGAACACTCGTCGCGACGGAGGACGGCTCTCTCGGAGAGAAGGGCTACGTCAGCGCCGCTGCGGAAAAACTGCTTTGCGAACGCAGTTTCGATATCATATATGCCTGCGGGCCGACGCCACTGCTAAAATATGCCTCCGGACTTGCGGAGCGGACGGGTATACGCTGTCAGCTGTCGCTGGAGCAGAGGATGGGCTGCGGAATGGGCGCATGTCTCGTCTGTGCCTGCAAGGTCAATACAGGTGAGGGATATCGGCGCGTCTGCAAGGACGGTCCGGTGTTCGAGTCGACGGAAGTTGAATTGTGAGATCAGGAACGGGGTTTGGATCGATGGCCGATCTTTCGGT
>Ga0079305_1003232_pt1 | contig 11507 bp, 11 predicted proteins | sample LMS_cellobiose_e_FD_79183 | JGI IMG/M metagenome (GOLD analysis project Ga0079305, IMG submission 79183) | Rumen-fistulated moose microbial communities from Alaska, USA - LMS_cellobiose_enrichment | ecosystem: Host-associated > Mammals > Digestive system > Stomach > Rumen fluid ... | reverse complement strand
TCTCGCCCCTGCTTCGTTCCCTCCGCAGAAGCCCCACAGTCCTCAAGCAAAACTCATCTCAGAATTAACTGTCGTTTTTCCTCTATTCTCTGTATCGTTTTCAAGATTCCCGCGCCCACGAACTTTCCGCCCCCCACGGGGCCCCGCTCACGGGCGCTCGATTAGATTACCACATCTCACCTACCTCTGTCAACACTTTTTTTAAGAAAATTTTTTGCTTCTTTTACGGTTTCTTCTTGTCCGCGGTTGTGAGAATTTACAAGCCCCGCTTTGCTTGCGGATACCCCGGCATCTATGGTACAATGGGAGGTGGGGGTGAAGGCGTTGAGGCGGCTGTTGCTGATGGTGGGCGTGGTCCTGTGCCTGGCGGTATGCTGCGGCGCGGAGGCAGGCTGGACGAAGGAAAGCTGGGCGGCTGTGCAGGCAGAATTGTATTCCGACACGCCGGAGCCCGTGCCTCCATCCCTGCGCCTGACCGCCTCCCCGGGAGCGTTCCCGTTCCAGGATTGGGAGGATCGGGAGCTGACGGTGCTGCTGATGGGCACTGACGCGCCGGACATGAACCGCAATTTCGGCCGGACGGATCTGATGCTGCTGTGCCACATGAATTTTGAAACGGGAGATATCCGCCTGCTTTCCCTTCCGGAGGAGGCCCTGGTTTCGCTGCCCGGGCTGCCGGGCAATATCATGCTGCGTCATGTGAACTGTTTTGGCGGGCCCGAGGTGTTAATGGAAACGGTGAACCGGCTGCTGGATGCCGGAGCGAGGCGCTACTGCGCGGTAAATTTTGATACTTTTGAGCGGATCGTGGACACCATGAACGGGGTGACGCTGCGGTTAACGGAAGGCGAAGCCCTGGCCCTGGGCCTTTCGGAAGGGGAAGCGCGGCTAACCGGCGCGGACGCACTGCGCTACGTGCGCCTTCGGCGGCAGGGCGACGGCAGCGTCCGGGCCCGGAAGCTGATGGAAGCCATCGTGCAGCGGTTTGCCGTCCACGGCTCTCTGCTGGACGCATACCGGATGCTGGACCTGCTGCTGCCGCTGGTGGACACCGACCTGACCACCAAAAACCTGATGGATATGGCGTTCAGCGTGGTCGGCCGGGAGGACGCGGGCGCCTTTGCCGCCCAGGGGCTGGCCCTCGGCGAAGACGGCACGCTGGACGAAACGGCGCGGCTGGCGTGCCGCGCGTTTCTGTACCCGGAGGGCCCGAAAAAATGATCGTCGTGCTTTCTATGAACCCCAGCATGGATAAAACCGCCGCGCTGGAGCGGTTTTTTCCGGATCGACCCAACCGCATCCGGGTGGAGCGGCGGGACCTGGGCGGCAAGGGCATCAACGTGGCAAACGCCGTCCATGCGCTGGGCGGGAAATGCCTGCTCACAGGCTTTGATTTTCCCGGCGCCCCCGTGGCGGAGGGGCTGGCCGCAGCGGGGATCCGCCATCGCTTGGTGGAGGTGCCCGGCACGCTGCGGATCAATATGAAGCTGCGGGAGGAAGAAACGGGCCGCACCATCGAAATCAACGAGGCCGGCGCTGATGTGACATCAGAGCAGCTTCAGCGTTTGACCGATGCGCTGATGGACGCGTGCCGGCCGGGCGATTGGGTTTCCCTGTCCGGCAGCCTGCCCCCCGGCGTGCCCGCGGATACCTATGTCTGCCTGTGCGATCATCTGAAAAGGAAGGGCTGCCTGGTGGCCGTTGACTGTGACGGAGAGCCGCTGCGCCGGGCCATCGACGCGGGGCCTCGCCTGATCAAGCCCAACGCCCAGGAATTTGCGGCGCTCACCGGCGCAAGCCCCGCCGATGAAGCCGCGGCGGAAGAAGCCTGCCGGGCGCTGATGCGCCGGGGCGTGGGAATGGTCTGCCTGTCCCTGGGCGGGCAGGGCGCGCGGCTGTATACCCCGTGGGACGTTTTCGTCTGTCCCGCCGCGCCCGTCACGCCCCGGGGCGTTCAGGGCGCGGGTGATGCCATGCTGGCGGGGCTGCTCACCGCCTTTGACCGCGGTAATCACGAAAAAGACGCCCTGCGCTTCGCCTCGGCGGCGGCGGGGGCGTCCGTTATGCGGCCCGGCACGCTGCTGTGCCGAATGGAGGACGTCAATGTCCTGCTGGCGGCAGATTGGTAACGCCGCCGTTTTTTTATTGTTTTTTCAGCAGGCGCAGGATTTCCGGAATGGAACGCTGGCGGATGGCCCGGGGCTCAAAGCGGAAAACAGAATAAACGAGCTGCATCACCGCGCCGGCGCCCAGGGTGCTGATGAGGGTGCCGATGCCAACCGACCCGCCCAGCGCCCAGCCGAGCAGCAGCACCGCGGCCCACAGCAGGATTTCCACCGCCCCGATGGGAACGCTTTTCATCCGTCTGCCCAGGCCCAGCAGCAGCGAATCCCGGGGCCCGCAGCCCTGGGCGCAGCGCATGTAAATCATCATACCCAGCGCCATCAGCACAAAGCCCGCCAGCATGATGAGCACGCCCAGCCCCACGCTTTGGTTTTCCGGAAACGGGTTCAGGTCGTTGAACATCTGCACGAAATTGCCCGTCAGCAGCGCATCGATCACCGTGCCAAAGCCGATTTTCTCCCCCAGCATCAGGTCGACAGCCAATATGACCAGGGCCATGCAGGTCATGGCCTGGCCGTAGTTCAGCGGGGTTTGCAGGGAAAGGCCCATGCCCAGGCAATCCCAGGGCGCCAGGCCGATATGGGCATAAATCGTCAGGTGCACGCCCAGGGAAAACACCATGAGCCCCGCCACGATCCGGGCCCATTCCAGGGCCGTCCGGGCCCACGCGTTATTCGTTTTCATCATTATAATGCCTGCCTTGGCCGCGCGGATAGACGGCCGCAAATTCGTTGCAGACCATCGGCATATCCTCCGTAAACCGGCGCCCCGCCGCAGCCATCCCGTCCGGGCCGCTGCCGAAGGGCCAGGCGTCGTATGCGCCGCCGATGCCGAAGGCACGCCGCATTTCTCCCGCCGTCATGCATTTTCCCTCCCGCTTTTTCAAACAGCATGAATGTATCACACCCGCCCGGGCACGGCAAGAGAAAAAACCGTTTTTGCACAATCTTGACAGGCTGCGGCGCGGGGATATAATAAAGCCATCCGCTTCCACCCGCGCATGAGCGCGCCCCGCAGCGGGGAAAATAAATGGGAAAGGATGCGCATGCCATGTACGTTTACACGCCTTACCGGTTTTATTGGGGGCCCAATATTCTTTTGATCGCGGCGGCGGTGATCCCCGCCGCGGCGCTGCTGATGTACGTTTACCGCAAGGACCGCCTGGAAAAGGAGCCCGTTTCCCTGCTGCTTTCGCTGGTCCTTCAGGGCATCATTTCCACGTCCCTGGCCGTATACGCCGAGCGCGTGGGCACGAACCTGCTGTCTTCCATGCTCAGCGCCGATACGCTGGCATATCACCTGATCTTCAATTTCCTCATCGTGGGGCTGGCAGAGGAGGGGTTCAAATACCTGCTTTTGTACCGCCGCACCTGGCATTCCCCGCATTTCAACTGCCAGTTTGACGCCGTGGTGTACGCGGTGTTCGTATCGCTGGGCTTTGCCCTGTGGGAGAACATTGATTACGTGGTGATGTACGGCTTCGGCACGGCCCTGGTGCGGGCGGTGACGGCCGTGCCGGGCCACGCATGCTTCGGCGTGTTTATGGGCGCGTGGTACGGCCTGGCAAAGGCCCATGAAAGCAAGGGGAACGCCGCCTACAGCCGCATCTGCCGGCGCCTGGCGGTGGTTTGCCCGGCACTGCTGCACGGCCTGTATGATTTTATCGCCACCGTGGACCGCACCGAGTCCGCCCTCTATTTCCTGGGCTTCATCGGGCTCATGTTCGCCGCGGCGGCCTTCACCATCCGCCGTCTCTCCTCCCGGGACCGGTACGTATAAATGCCCATCCCAAAAAGCGAGGGCCCGCAATGCCCTCGTTTTTTTCTGCGCTGCGATTCTTCAGCATGCCGGCATTCGCCGGATCGACGCTCCCGGCGCGCTCAGGCCGGTGCATGGATCAGGGGCGGATTTTGTTTTTTATTCTCAGGCACGCCTCCACATGCATGATCCAGTGCCGGGAAAAGGGCATTTGGATCAGCCCCCGAACGTCCTTTCGGCACCAATAATCGATGAGCCAGATTGCGCTTTCTTCTTCGCTGACTGCATGCATCGCTTTCAGCTTTTCTTTCCTTTCATCCGGAATCCGTCTTTTCAAATCATCAAACGCCAGGGCCTGAATGATGCCTTCCGTGCTTTGCTTTACCTCGGAAATATATAAATACAGCGCGTCCAGGTCAAGCCGCCCGGAAAAATCCGCTATCTGCTGTTTTACAAGCTCGTTTCCCGTCGTTATGATCGGAGAGCCTGTGCGCTCCTGATAGCCGCCCAGAAAGAATACCTGTCCGTCTCCCTTTATCAGGGTATGGGCGACAATATCTTCAATACGGAAAATATGCCACAGCGAATAGGCAATCGTCTTGCTGTGATAGCCGTCCGCGTTGATGAATGGGATCGCGTCAAAGTCCTGCCTGCTCAGTTCATCCTTGAAAGAAAGGATTACATCCCACATCTGATTCCGCAGGTCAAGCAAAGTAAAGACGCCCGCATCAAAGGTGTCTTTTTTCCTGATTTGGATCTGCATCTGTTGATTAAGCGCGGACCACTCTTTGTTCACGGCGTTTCTCCTCTTAATTCAGGGTTCTTTCGATAAATATATTCGCCGCCTTTGATACGATGCCCGCCAGCGGCGTTTGATTTGTAACCTTGCCTGTCTACCAGTCAAGGTAAATTTCCTTCAACAGTTTATATCCCTCCGGTATCTCGTCTCCAACACCAATAACATCTCCCACCCATGCGCCAGTTTCTGATATTCGTCCATACCCCATGAGGATTGGCAATGGATCAGCAAAGTTATTTTCAGTATGATCCAAACACAGGATTTTCGTTTCCTCAAATGAATAGTAAACCCGCTTTGTATGGTTGACGGTATACCGGAAATCCTGACCGTTTCTCAAGAACAGTCCGTCAAATGGATTTAATATGTTCACGCCATACTCGTTATACATCATTGGCGCGTTGTTTTTCAAGTCCTCAAGAAACCAGCGTATCTCTTGGCGGACTATAACTTCCGCCGCTTTGAATAGGCCGGAAACGTTTTTGTAGGTATCAATCACCGTATCAAAAGCATCTTCCGGATGACCTGCCTGTACTGTATGGCCATACAGGATTCTCAAAGTTTTATTATCGGAGTCCGCCAGGACAGGTTGCTCATCCCCCATAAAAATGACATGATTGGCCGCCCACTCTTTAGAGAGCAGTTCCCGCAAGGCACAGAGAAACGTATTCCCGCGTCCCATTGATTCGTGCTTCTTGTTCCCAAAATCAAAGTCGTTTGGACAGATGTATTCTTTCCTGTCGACATTGACCCATCTATAATACTCGCCCATCCGTATCACCTTCCGCAGATATTCCCATTTCCTCGATCAGATCACGCAGGCTTTTATCATGTTGAACCTGAGAGATAGCGCCACGCTCCAGAAACATATCAAGAGTTTTCTTCTGGCGAAGGAATAGTCATCTGTTCTTTTCCTTGTGGCTGGGAGTGGCCCTGTCCTTGCCCTCTGTATCAATACTTTCGTATTTCGTCGTTTCTGCCATAGCCACTGTAATAAACACTCCTTCTGGCAAGGATACCATGGGGATCATCCACGATTAAAAAATCCGACGGATAATAAAAGTAACAACAGGCCGAGTCATCCTTTACAAGCAACATCCCTGTTTTATCCCGCCCAATGGCTATATATTCCTTTCCATATGTTAAGCCTCCGATCAGGTCGTCATACCTGTGAGTGATGCACTTGACAGTTGCTTCATAGGCATTAAGCAGGTTGTCTTCATCAGAAATCACGACAAAGTCTTCGAACGGATTAAAATCCGTGACACGGCCATCATTCCCACGAACATGCAGACTGTCGCGCACGCCTTCCCAGTATTCGAGAAAATAAGCCTCATACATCTGCCCGTTCGTGAACTTCTCATTGCTGACACCACGGTATTCCACAATTGCAGGTTTCATATAGTAAGCACCTTGATATACGGCATTTTGCGGCGTTCAATCCTGAATGTGGAAGAATAATACTTAATGATACGGAATCATAAAATATAATGATACAAATTTCATCCCACTTTGCGTCCCTTTCGTCTCAATAAAATATAATGATACAAAAATGACTTTTCAGCACACGAACACTATAGCAGAAATCCTGCTTTGATTCAAGAAAAATATACTTAAAATGCCCCTGGCAGGATCGCTTCCGCTTTTTCCCGTCAGGGGCCAGTTCTTTATTTCCCAGTCTCCTCCCAGGATAGGAAACCTTGAAACGCGGAGCTGTCGATTTTTGTGTCGGTGGGGTCGATCAGCTTCCCGGTCTGGGCGTTGACGTAAATTTGCTGATAGAACATGGACGCCATGGGATTGACCATATCCCCGTCGATGTTCCGTCTCGTCTGTTCGGTGTAAAGGCACAGGCAGCGCCACGCGGGAATGGCGTACATCCGCATTTCCTCATACTGCCGCCGCCATTTCTCTTTGTTGCTCCCCAGCTGCTGATAGGTTTTGTACTGTAAACCCGGCTCATTCACCAGCACAAATCCCAAATCCAGGCCATAGACCGTCCGCAGCCGCCCGGCCTGGATTTCTTCCTCCAGCGCCTCGATCACTATTTCCATGCCGCAAAGCGGCACGTCCGGGGCCAGCATTCCCGTTTCCGTCACCACCTTCCCGAACATACTGTATTGGCCCAAGGAGGAAATGGACCAGGTAAAGTGCGGATCATAGGAAAATTCCTGGTCTTTGTGCTCCCGGATGGAATCCACCGCGTGGCCCCACAGGGGGATGCCGCGGAGCGTGGTATAAAGCTGCATCCATTGGCCCCCGGATTCCACGTGCTTTTTCGTGCCCTTCTCATAAAACCAGTTGCCGCAGAAAAAGTGTAAATGCTCCGTATCCACCCCAAAGCCTGCGTTGCTAATTTCTCCCATCACCTGGCGCAGCTTATCGAAAACTTGCCGCAGCGTCAAATCCTTGGTTTCCATATAGGGATAATCCGGGTCAAAGGGCGCGTAGAAATCCACGGTGTCTATATCGTATTTTTTGGAAAGCGCGTCCCCGTTCGGGCCTGTGCCGTCGTCATATTTCAGCGAAAAGTTGCCGGGAGCGGACAGATCCTTTTCGTAATCCGCCTGGGTTTTTCCCGTCCATTCCACATTCTCCTTCGTTTCCGGGAACCAGGCCTTCGCCGCCACAACCAATACGGGCATAGCGTCCACATCCGGGACCGTGGGCATCACATCCACATTTACGGTGCGCCCCATGACCTCGTAGGTTTTGGTCCAGCGCTTGATCGGCTGGTCGTGAAGCTCCTGGATTTGGTAATACTGTTTCTCTGCCGACGCGCCAAAAGGAATCAGCAGCAAGATCGCCAACAATACAGATAACCGCTTCTTCACGTCAATTCACCTCCAAAAACATGATCCTGGCCTTCTCATTCAGGCTGCGGATAAACGTGTCCAGCGCCATGCCGCCGTCCACATACTGGTGGATCACCTGGTTGATGGCGTCGGCATTGAGGCCGTCGGCATAAATGGTGCGGGTGGGCATGACCACCTTCTCCGCGATGGCGCGGTAGATGGCAATATCCTCCGCGGAAATCTGCCATCGCTCCTCATTCTGGTCATATTGGGCTTGCAGACCCGCCAAGGCGTCCGTTAGCTCCGCCTGGCGGCCGGCGTCCTCGGCGGCGCCCAGCTGCGTTTGGATCGCCGCCATCTGGCCTTTTAGCCGCTGTTTGGTATCCTCGTAGGTGTCCAGGCGGAGGGGCTGGGATTTGGAGGCGTCCAGGCGGTAAAGGGTTTCCATATTCAAATGCTGGGCGTAGAACTCCAGGAATTTGAGCGCCTCCTCCTGATGGGGCGAGGCGGGGTTCAGCACCATCAATTCCATCCGGCCCCGCACCACCTGGGGCGCGGTATCGCTGAGGCGCGGCGGCAGCACGGATTCCACCAGATCGGCGTCGTCATAGCCTGTGCCAAAGTACTGGGGATAGGCCATGAACAGGGGCATCCTTTCTGCGTTCTCCTCCAGGATGTCCCGATGGTCCATCACGTCCTGAACGGCAGCACGGAATTCCGCCGTGTCAAAATCCACCGGGGCCGTCCAGTCCTCATGCTCCAGCAGGTACTGGCGGATCACCGTGCCCAGCATCCCCTCCGCGCCGCCGTAGCACTCCATCAGGCCGTAGTAATCCCCGCCGTACGCTTCATCGAAGGCAGCCTTCAGCCGGAACAGGTCCCCGTAGGTTTCGGGATAATCCCCCAGGCGCATTTCCTCCCATTGGGTGCGATTCAGCGTCCAGTGGTCGATCTCCACCCGCACGGGCACGGCATACAACTCCCCGTTTCGGAACAGTAGCTGCTTCGCCCAATCGTAATAGTTTTCCGTGGCGTTCGTCAGGACGGACGAGGCCGTCAGCTTCACGGCGTAGCCCTTCTGCACTGCCTCGGTGTAAATGCCATCGGATTTTGTGATGTACAAGTCCATGGTGGTGTCGCCGGTCAGCAGGGCGGACTGCAGGCCCAGGAAATCGCTTTCCCGCTGATCCAGCTGGATGTTCACGCCGGGGTTTTGAAGGCAAAAGGCGCGGATGATCCCCTCGTCGGGAAAGCCCATAACCGTCAGCGTCACCGTTTTGGAAAGATCGGCCTCGGTGTCCAGCACGTACAGGGACGGGCTCTGGAAAAGCACATAGCTTGTGCCCAGGAGGAACGCCCTGGCCGCATACAGGTTTTGCACGGGCAGATAGCCAAAGAGCCGGGGCTCCTGGCCCAAGGTCCTTACGTACGCCCTGCCGCCTTCCGATGTATAATACAGGGATCGGCTTGCTTCGTCCCACGCAAAGCCGTCCTTTTGCTCCAGGGACGATCCGTCGTCCAGCACCGTTTCTTCCTTTGTTTCCGGGTCGTACAGCATCACCGTCTGGCCGCCGCCCCAGCCGTCCCCAATCCCGGCGATCAGCCTGCCGTCCTGGGCGGCGTGCAGCGCCGTATAGTCCGTTTCCCCAAGCGGGACAGGGGCCGCGTCCTCGCCGGTCAGCATATAAAGCTCGTTCACCTGGCCCCGATCGAAGGTGAAGGAGGAGAGCAGCAGGAAAATCCTTTCCCCGTCGCCGACCGCCGAAAGGAGGGTCTTTTTTTGCGTTTCCCCCTGATCCTCAAAGGTGAAAACATCCGAAGCCGCCGGGAACGCCGGGGCAAGCCCGTGGCCCTCCACGCGGTAAAACGCCTGATGCGCGCCGCTGAACAGATAGACCGTTGGCCCCAGGGACAAAATGAAGCTGAGCTGATGAACGCTTTTGATCTCCGGGGTGCCCGCCAAATCCGCCCCGGCGTTCATGACCTGCGTGATCTGCCCGTCGGGTTGTAATCGCCATACGCCGCTGTTGGCCAGCGCGTACAGATCGTCCCCCGCCCGGCACACGTCCTTAATGGTTCCCACCGTTTCCTCCACCGCCAGGGAATTGATGCCTTCCGCAAAACCTCCCAGGGGCAGCGCCGCCAGGATCAGCGCCAATATAACGATCAATAGCTTTTTCATTCTTCTTTCTCCTTTCGTTAGTCCTGGATTTCCGGGCAGTCGGAGCGTCCCCGGCTGGTATCCAGGGGATCGTAAAATGCCCCCGTCTGGGCGTTAAAGGCCAGCAGCTGATAGGTGGAATTGTGGAACACGTCCTCGTCGCCCCGGGGCTGATCTCCGGGCTTGAAACGATAATCGCAATGCACCACCCAGGTGGGAACCAGCACCATGCCCTGCTTGGCATCCCGCGCCGGGGTAAAATAGGCCAGGTAAGCCAATTCCACCCCGTAAATTTCCTTGATCTTATCTTCCTTGATCAGCGTTTCCAGCTGCGGACGGATCGCCTCGAAGGGCAGGACGGCGATATCCTCCTTCACCACGCCCGTTTCTTCCCACAGGCAGGCGGAAAAGCTAAAGGAATCGGGCCTTGAAAACCCCATCGTCACCCAATTCTCATAGATACCCTCCCAATTCCAATAGGTCCTGTTCAGATAATTGACGAAGGTCCTTCCGATGTTTCCCGCAATCGGGATGCCGCGGTGCACCTGGCGGCCTTCAAATTCGTATCCATAATGATCGGCAATCTTCCGATTTTTGTAATACAAGGTCAGGGTGATCATGCAGTTTGGCTTGAAATCATAGTCCTCATCCTTGATTCCGTATGTATTCAAAATGGATTGATACTTTTCCATCAGATACGCATACGCTTCCCCGGCGGTATATTCGTTTCCCTCCGCGTATGCGTTCCAATCAATGGGTTGGCCTCCGTAAACATGAAGGGAATCGGGATAAAAATATGTCCTCTTGAAATCCGTGTAAGGGGGATTCAATCCATCTGGGATATGGAAATCATAGTCGTCACGTAAAACAAACAAATGGCTTGTGTTATGTTCTTTCGGGATCACATAATACCGATCGCCCCGATAGGTTTCATAAAATTCATCTGAAAGCTGCTGATGGCGCACCACGCTGACCACGGGCAGCGTATCCACCTGGGGCACGGTGACAGGCGTTTCGATTTCCACGGTATCGCCCCTGTCGGTGGTATAGGTTTCCCGCCATTCCGATTGGTTTTCTTCCCGAATCTGGAGGATGCTTTGCCGCTGGATTTCAGCCCGAACCGGCAGCAGCGAAAGAGTAAGCATCAGCGCACAGCATACGATAGCGATTTTCTTCATTTTGATTTCTCCTTCCCTTTATTCATGGTGTTCGCTGCTTCCCTGGGCCAGTTCCCGACTCACCGCCACGTTCATGCCGTAATACAGGCCGGCTTTTTCCGCCACCGTGATGTACAGCGGATAGAAACGGTCGTAGGGGTTTTCCGATTCTTCGGGGATTTGGGAAATCTTCTCGATGATCCCCGTCCAGGGTTCGCCGCTTTGCCCGGTGATCTGCACCGTATCGCCCACGCGATAATCGGAAAGAGCGCTTTCCGGGGCCAGGGCGCGGACCCGCATCTGCGCGTCGGGATAGAGCAGGGCAACGACGGTTTTATCGTCCATTTCCTGACCTCGTCCCACCTTCATTTCGGCGATGACCCCATCCTCCGGCACGGCGATTTCATCCAGGCGCGCCGCGCCGGGAAGGAAGCCGCCCTCCACCGTTTCATACACGAGATCGCCCTTGCGCACCGCGTCGCCGGATTTCACGTGGGTCCTGACGATATACCCCGTGCCGCCGCAGGCGGAAATTTCCGCACGGGTCAGATTCCCCCGCCCGATGCGGTGGACGGCGGCGTGGTCGGCAGTGGTGTAAATGCTGATCACGTCGCTGTCCGCAAAATTGCTCTGCTCCACCTGGACGGTGAATTCGCCGCCAGACACCGCGGTGATCACGCCTTCGCCGGTCTTTTTGCCGTCCGTCATGCAGATGA
>Ga0079305_1003231_pt1 | contig 11515 bp, 12 predicted proteins | sample LMS_cellobiose_e_FD_79183 | JGI IMG/M metagenome (GOLD analysis project Ga0079305, IMG submission 79183) | Rumen-fistulated moose microbial communities from Alaska, USA - LMS_cellobiose_enrichment | ecosystem: Host-associated > Mammals > Digestive system > Stomach > Rumen fluid ... | reverse complement strand
TGCTGCTAAAAATACACTTAACACTAATGTCAGTGAAAGCAGCCAAGTAAATTTGCGCTTCATTAAAAAAAGACCCCCCATTGTTATATTATTCTGTAAATTACATCTAAAAAAGAAGCTAAAGTGAGTATACTATTATTCTAGTAGAGTTGTAAAGACTAAATATAGAGATAATTTCAAATATTACTATGACGAAACGGCACTATTCTGCATTAAAACAATAAAGATAACGCTTCCTTTTTTGGTAAAATTCTAAAAATTATTATAAAAAAGATGGGAAAAAATACTTCAAAAGGCCCCGATATTGTAAAATATATCCATATGCCAATATACTTTTTCTCCATATATTAGCAGATTATTTTATTATGCTAGAATTTTTTAGTGAGTGCTGTTTCACATACCAGTGGATTATTTTAATTTTTAGTGTAAAAGGTAAACAAAATACTACTGTTCTGAAGTATTGAATTTCTATCCTTTTTTCTAACAATGTACTTTCTATTAGAGTTAAGGTAAAATACGTTTATTCGTGATTACAAACTTAATTAAAAAAGGTGAAACTTTATGCAAAATAAAAAATGGTTTATATTTCTTATAAATCTCTTTCTTACATTTATACTTTTTTTTATCTCTTCATCGGAATATTCTCTTGTTCATTATATTAATTCCGTCTTTTATTTAACCTTCCTTTATATTGTTATTTTTCTATTTATGTATATTGCTAAGGGTGGTTTTTTCGACGGAGTAACATTCAGTTTCAGACGGTTTCATCATGTTATTCTAAAAAGGAATGATTATTTAGAAGAATGGAAGGAGAAGCCTCTTCCTTCTCAAAAATTTAATAAAAGGTTTTACTCTGTTCTTAAGTTCCAAGTTATATCCTTATTTGTTTATTTACTAATTTTATTGATAATTTACTATATCTAATAAGATGGAGTTTTATAGTAATCTTTTATCCCGTACATTCTCCCTATTTTTCTAAAACGTAGGAATATTTATTTAATTACAACATTAAAATTGTATATATAGTGTTTACCCATTATAATGGTGTTGTAAAAATATTGAAATGAGGGGGATGTATTAATGAAATTGGAAGCGTTTCCACCTGTAAAAGGCAAACATAACCTTGAAAACTACGAGGAACAGTACCAACATTTCAAATGGGACCAAGCAGAAAAGGATTTTTCATGGCATCAAACTGGAAAAATTAATTTGGCCTATGAAGCAATTGACCGTCACGCTGAAAACTACCGCGCCAATAAAGTAGCCCTCCATTATTTTCATCCATCTAGAAAAGAAACATACACATTTAAAGATTTAAAAAAATTCTCCAATAAAGCTGGAAATGTATTAAAGGAGATCGGAAATGTAAACAAAGGAGATCGAGTGTTTATTTTTATGCCTCGCTCCCCAGAATTATATTTTGCTTTACTTGGTGTAATCAAACTAGGTGCTATTGTCGGCCCATTATTCGAAGCCTTTATGGAAGATGCGGTGAAAGACCGTCTCTATGATAGTGAAGCAAAAGTAATTATTACCACACCTGAACTAGTAAATAGAATTCCACATACAGAATTACCTGCTCTCGAAACTATTTTTATTGTCGGTGAAGACATCCAAGAAAACGATAAAACAAAGGATTTCCTTCATTACTTTCAAACAGCATCTACAGAATTAGACATAGAATGGGTCGATCGCAAGGATGGTTTAATCCTTCACTACACCTCTGGTTCAACGGGGAAACCAAAAGGTGTGCTTCATGTTCACAATGCCATGATTCAACATTATCAAACGGCAAAGTGGGTATTAGATTTACAAGAGGAGGATGTATATTGGTGCACAGCTGATCCAGGCTGGGTTACAGGTACCTCCTACGGAATCTTTGGACCATGGCTTACTGGCTCGACAAATGTTGTGGCAGGAGGCCGATTTAGTCCTGATATTTGGTATAAAACGATTGAAACCTTTGGAGTGACTGTTTGGTATAGTGCTCCTACCTCCTTTAGAATGCTAATGGCAGCAGGAGAGGAGGTAACAGAAAAATATACACTCTCTTCTTTGCGTCATATATTAAGTGTTGGCGAACCACTGAATCCCGAGGTAATTCGATGGGGATACGATGTATTTGGACATCGTATCCATGACACTTGGTGGATGACGGAAACTGGTGCTCAGCTAATATGCAATTTACCATGTATGGATATTAAATTAGGTTCAATGGGGAAACCATTACCGGGAATTGAAGCAGTAATTTTAGATGACAATGGCAACATTCTGCCGCCAAACCAAATGGGGAATTTAGCCATAAAAAAAGGCTGGCCTTCGATGATGCATACAATATGGAACAACCAAGAAAAATTTAATAGCTATTTCCAACATGATGAATGGTATGTTTCAGGAGACTCTGCTTATATGGATGAAGAGGGATATTTCTGGTTCCAAGGGCGAGTCGATGATGTTATTATGACTGCTGGAGAGAGAGTTGGACCATTTGAAGTGGAAAGTAAATTAATCGAATTTCCAGCAGTGGCAGAAGCTGGTGTCATCGGTAAACCAGATCCAATTCGAGGGGAAATTATCAAAGCCTTTATTGCATTGGTTGATGGCTATGAGCAAACAGATGAATTAAAAGAACAAATACGATTATTTGTAAAAACCGGCTTGGCTGCTCATGCTGCTCCAAGAGAAATCGAATTCTGTGAAAAACTTCCTAAAACTCGCAGCGGAAAAATTATGAGACGTGTCTTAAAAGCATGGGAACTTGGCCTCCCTACTGGAGATCTCTCCACAATGGAAGATTAAAAGTTAAGAGCCCGAATATAGAGAAGGAAATAAGCAATCCTCTTTTTCGCAAAAAGAAGATATTTATTTCCTTCTTTTATTTGAAAGCGTTACATTTGGCGTTTATCTCCTTTCTATGGCACAATAGTAATGCTTGTTTAGATCTGATAGCAACATATTTTTAAAGCGTTTTCTTATAGGAGGAGGAAGAAGAACATGAGAACAATCAAACTAGGTAGCAGTAACTTAGAAGTACCAGTAGTTGCAGTTGGTTGTATGCGTATTAATTCATTAGAAAAGAAGGAAGCAGAACGATTTGTTCAAACTGCGTTAGAACACGGTGCTAACTTCTTTGATCACGCAGATATTTATGGAAAAGGAGCTTGTGAAGAAATTTTTGCTGAAGCGATAAATATGTCGCCAAGTGTTCGTGAAAATATAATCTTACAATCTAAATGCGGGATCAGAACAGGAATGTTCGATTTCTCTAAAGAACATATTTTGCAATCAGTAGACGGTATTTTACAAAGATTGAACACTGAATATTTAGACTCCCTTCTCCTCCATCGCCCAGACGCCTTAGTGGAGGCAGAAGAAGTCGCAGAAGCATTCGACATTCTGGAACAAACAGGTAAAGTTCGCCACTTTGGTGTTTCGAACCAAAATCCGATGCAGATTCAATTATTACAAAAGTATGTGAAACAGCCAATTGTGGCTAACCAATTGCAATTAAGTATTACGAATGCGAATATGATTTCTAATGGGATTAATGTCAATATGGAAAATGACTCAGCCATTAACCGTGATGGCAGCATTTTAGACTTCTGTCGACTACATGATATAACGATTCAGCCTTGGTCTCCATTCCAATTTGGTTTCTTTGAAGGCGTTTTTCTTGGCAACGATAAATTCCCTGAATTAAATCAACAAATTGATGAAATTGCAGGCAAGTATCAAGTAAGTAACACAACCATTGCGATTGCCTGGTTATTGCGTCACCCTGCCAATATGCAGCCAGTAATCGGTACAATGAATGTGGAACGTTTAATTGATTGCATAAAAGCAAGTGACGTTTATTTAACAAGAGAAGAATGGTACAGCATTTATCGTGCCGCTGGAAATATATTGCCATAATTTTTATTAATCAAAAGAAAAACCAGTCAACTACTCTACATAACGAGTCGCTGACTGGTTTTTTCTTATCGATTATCTACCTTTTCTGGGTACATATCATGGTTCATTAATCGATGTGCTGCCATCTCTTCAAATTTGGTGCCCGGTTTTCCATAATTACACCATGGGTCGATGGAAATCCCGCCTCGTGGAGTGAATTTCCCCCATACTTCTATATATCTTGGATCTAACAGTTTTATTAAATCATTCATAATAATATTGACACAATCTTCGTGAAAATCCCCATGATTGCGAAAACTAAATAAATACAACTTTAAAGACTTGCTTTCCACTATTTTCTTATTGGGTATATAAGAAATATACATTGTCGCAAAGTCAGGCTGCCCTGTTATTGGGCAAAGACTCGTAAATTCGGGACAATTAAATTTCACAAAATAATCTCTATCAGAATGAAGATTATCTACTGATTCTAATACCTCTGGTGCATAATCACTTTTATATTGAGTATTTTGATTTCCTAACAAAGTTAAATCTGTTAATCCTTCTTCGTTCTTTCTTCCTGACATGAAAAAGTCCTCCTTGTTTGGTGTTTCCCAACCCTGCTAAAAAGAGAGGCATTTACCTTACGCAGAAAAACTAGCTGAATCAAACAAAAAAGCCATATCCTTTATGGACATGGCGTGAATTGCATGTATCCATAGTTTTTTATAGAGGGTATTTGCTATGAACCTCTCCCGTTTCAGTACGGGTATATCTTTTCTTACTATATAGAATCCACAAAAATTCGTCAATTAAAAATCGCTGGCCTTCTATATCTTTTTCTTCCCTTTATTTATGAAGTACTTCCACTGTTTCTATCCCTTCTTTATCCATTTCAGCATTCAGATCATCTTGTACCGTTATATCCGCAAGCTTAACTTTTGAGCGATAAGCGGAGCGAACGATAACATGGGATGCGACAGGAGAAGTTAAAAAAACAAAGAAAATTCCCAAGAACAGGCGAATGCTAAAAACACCTTCTATAATAAAAAAGACAAATGTGCCAACAAGGGTAAAAAGTACTCCCATAGTAGAGCCTTTGGATGCAGCATGAGATCTTGTGTATACATCTGGCAGTCTTATTAATCCAAGGGAACTCAGAAAACAAAAAATGGCGCCACAGAATATAAGTAGAACAGATATGAGTTCAATCAGATTGTTTTCGCTCAATGACTACACCTCTTTCCATATATCGGGCAAAAGCAATCGTTCCAATAAACGACAAAATCCCAATTAATAAAATCACCTCAAAAAAACCTGTATTCCGAAGCAGAACGGAAAAAATCGCTACTCCTGCAATTAGATTGATTCCTAAACTGTCTAATGCTTGTATTCTGTCAGGAGCTGACGGTCCTTTAATAAGACGATATATTGTTGCAAGAATAGATATGATCAGTAAAATTAACGATCCAACTAATAATTGATCAATCATAGCGAGTCACCCTCTTTATTGCCTTTTCGAATTTTTCCTTTGAACGAAAGATGGATTCCTTTTGTGCAGGGATATCCATCGCATGAATAAAGAACTTTTTATTATCGGAAGTAACCTCTACTACAACAGAACCAGGAGTTAAATTCATTAATAGAGCTAGTAAGGAGACTTCCAATTCCCCTTCTAATTCCGTTTCTAACGAAAATATTCCTGGGGAAATATTTAATCTTGGCCTTGTTATTTGCCTAATCACAACAACACTTGAGGTAAACAGCTGCTCAATAAAAACAAAAAATAGCTTTACGACCGCAAAAAATGTTTCTAAATAAAATTTAGTTGACAAATAGCGACGCAAGATAAATAAAACAAGTATACCGAACAAGTAACCAGTAAAAAACGTTAAGACATTCCATGTGTCCTGTAAAAACATCCAGATGATACCGATTAATAAGTTGATCAATATTTGCATAGGCATGGATACCACCCCTTTTTTGTCTATTTACTACTTAAATTCCCTTAATTATTGCTTAAAACAGCTTTGACATAATAATTGGGGTCCATCAAGCCTTCAACTGCCAAATCTACATATTCATGAATCCCTTCTGTCCCTATTCCTAATGCAATGGTTAAGAAAGTAAGGAAAGCCATCGGCAGCATTAATCCTTTCGTGGTTCCTTTTTCTTGTTCTAATGTTAAATCGGTATAGCCCCAAAACACAGCCATAAATACTTTCATAATAGAATAAAGGACAAACAAGCTGCTGATTAGTCCAAATGCACCTAACCAGTAATATCCTGCATTAAAGGTACCTTCTGTAATAAATATTTTCCCTAAAAATCCACTTAACGGAGGAATTCCTGATAAGGATAAAGCTGCTACAAAGAACATCCAGCCTAACTGCGGGTGTAAACGAATCAATCCACTCATCTCATCTAATTTACTTGTTCCAGTCAGATGAATAATTGTACCTCCCAGCAAAAAGATAAGTGCTTTGATCACCATATCATGCATGAAATAGTAGATGGAACCAGTCATCCCCACTGTTGAGTACGTAGCAACACCCGCCAAAATAAACCCAACACCAATGACCACATTATAGGTCATCACTTTATAGATATCTCTATAGGCTACGGCTCCAATTGCTCCAAGAGTCATCGTAATAGCTGCGAGAATTCCGATTAATAAATGGGTAATGTGAACTTCATGATAAAAAATCAAGGTAAATACTCGAATAATCGCATACATTCCTACTTTTGTTAAAAGTGCAGCAAAGATAGCAGAAATCGCTGTTGGTGGTGCACTATATGAACCTGGAAGCCAGAAGAATAAAAACAATCCAGCTTTTAAGCTAAATACAATTAGGAATAAAATCGCTACCGTTGTCATGAGCCCGCCTTGACCAACTTCTGCAATACGGACAGATAAATGGGCAAAATTTAACGTTCCAGTAATAGCGTATAAATAAGCAATCGCAACGAGAAACAGAAAGGATGAAATAATATTTATCAGTATATATTTAATTGATTCTCTTAACTGAACCCTTGTTCCTCCTAATGAAATGAGTACATATGAAGCAACAAGCATTACTTCAAAACAAACAAATAGGTTAAATATATCCCCTGTAAGGAAAGAACCGTTTACACCTGTTATCAAAACCAAGAATAATGGATAAAAATAATACTTCTCCAATTGTTCCCCAATCGAATGAAATGCGTATAACAAACAGCAAAACCCAATAATACTCGTAACGAGAACAAGAATTGCCGCAAACATATCAGCTACCATACTTACACCAAATGGTGCGTCCCATCCTCCTAATTGAATGGACTGGATCCCATCTGTTTTAATTTGACCGATTAAAACGTAAGCCACAATAAAAACAGAAATAACTGCTACTAAGCTTAATATCCGATGAAGGATAACTTTATCTCGAAAAATAACCATGATCATCGCAAATATGATAGGAAGGATGATCGGCAAAATGACAATATTATTCATCCTCATTACCCCTTAATAAATCTGTATCATCGGTGCCTAATACTTTATATGCTCTGTAGCTTAGTACTAAAAATAAAGCTGTTGTTGCAAAGTTTATGACAATGGCTGTAAGCAGCAATGCCTGCGGCAAAGAATCTGCAAAAGTATGATCGGTTATCCCTAAGAGCGGAGGACCTCCTTTATTCAATCCACCCATTGTAATAATAAGCAAGTTTACACCGTGACCAAGAATTGATGTCCCTAAAATAATTCGTAATAATGTCTTTGTTAAAATAAGGTAGATTCCGATAGAGAATAAGATACCTACAAGAATAGACATTAGCGTCTCCATTATCGATCATCCCCTATTGTCATAATAATTGTTATGGCGGTACCGATAACGGCAAGAGCCACACCCACATCGAAAATGACTGCAGTCGCCAACTCCGTTTTTCCGAAAATCGGCAGATCAAAGTATCCAAAGGCTTGGGTTAAAAATGCTTCCCCAAACACCATTCCCCCTACCCCTGTCAAAACAGCGATTAACACGCCCACTCCCGCTAATACTTTAAAGTCAACAGGAAGGTTCTTTCGGACGGATTCAATATCAAAGGTAAGAAAAAGCAATATAATCGCAGCCGCAAAGGTAAGACCGCCAATAAATCCACCTCCTGGAAAATGGTGTCCAGAGACAAAAAGGTTGATTGCAAAGGTGAGGATAATGACGACAGCAACCTTTGCAACACTTCGGATGATAATATCATTTGGTTCCTTCATTCTTATCCCCTCCCACTAGTCGTACCTTTATTAATGTATAAACGCCCAAACCTGCTACTGTAAGCACAAGAATCTCTAACATCGTGTCAATACCTCGGAAATCTACCAAAATGGCATTAACGATATTTTTTGCTCCGGCTAGTTTATAGGAGTTTTCATAATAGCTTGAAATAGAAGCAAACAGATGGGTTCCATTTGCTGATAAAGCAATCAGTGTAACAACTAACCCTACGCCAATCGAAATAATGGCATTAACCACTTTAAAAGGTACCCTGCTTATTTCTTTCTTTAATTGCGGCAAATGATAGAAGCATAGCAAGAATAATACAGTCGTTACCGTTTCAACTACTAATTGCGTAAGTGCTAGATCTGGAGCTCTAAAAAGAACAAAGAAAAACGAAACAAGAAATCCTAACGCTCCAACCGCCACAATAGAGGTAATTCTCGATTTGGAGAACAGCACGGTGACAGAACTTACAATCATTGCAATGACTATTCCCATATCAAAAATAGTAATTGGTGAATCATGTGACATATCAAATGTAAAACCATTAAAAAGGAACAAGGATCCCCCGATGATTAAAATGATAAAGCCAAATATATAGACTAGATAATCACGTAAAAAGCCAGTCATATAAAAATTAGTAATAGACTTAGATAATATTTCTAGGTATTCCAAGCCTAGATTATATAAATTACTTAATGTAATGGCTTGTGGATACAGACGATAAATCTTATACCATTTTCGTAAAAACAAATATAGTACCGTACCTAATACCACCACACCAATCGTCATCCAAAGCTCTGTATTAAATCCATGGAAAGCGCTAATTTTTTTCGACTCAACTGTATACGCAAGTGTTGGCAGCACAGCTGTAAATGCTGGTTTTAACAAAAATTTCGAGACAACATTTGGAATAAAGAAGAAAAGAATAACAAGCGCACCTAGAATGATAGGTGAGAGCAACAAGCCAATTGGCGCCTCATGCACCACTTTATCCAGTTTTGGTGCTTTGTTTTTCCCTCTAAATGTTTTAAAAATTAATACCATGCAATAAACAAACGTTAATACACTAGCAATCCAAGCTATAATAGGAATAAAAATTCCAATATGCTGAAGATTAAATATTTCCATTTCCGACGCTTGCACAACAGCGGTAAAGAACATTTCTTTACTTAGGAAACCATTAAATGGTGGAAGACCAGCCATCGAAAAACCACCAATTACTGTAAGGGTAAAGGAAACTGGCATTAAGTGAATAAGCCCGCCAAGTCTCCGCAAATCCCGAGTACCGGTTTCATGGTCAATTATTCCTACGACCATAAATAAAGAGCCCTTAAAGGTGGAATGATTTACTAAGTGAAAAATCGCTGCAAAAATCGCTGTTGCATACAGCCCTGCTTCTTCTACAGCTACCCCTTTATACATTGCAGCAGAACCCAAGCCAAGCAGACTCATAATTAATCCTAATTGACTAATGGTTGAATACGCTAATAATGCTTTTAAATCTGTCTGCTTCACGGCATTAAAGGAGCCATATAATAAAGTAAAAATGCCTATTCCTACAACAATCCAGAACCACTCCATCGTCCCGCCAAAAATAGGAGTTAGACGAGCAACTAAATAAATTCCTGCTTTAACCATCGTTGCCGAATGTAAATAAGCACTGATTGGAGTCGGTGCTTCCATGGCATCTGGAAGCCAAATACTAAACGGAAATTGGGCAGACTTCGTAAATGCCCCTAGTAAAATGAGAATCATTGCTGGTATAAATAAAGCATGACCTTGAATTAAATCAAGTTGAAGCAGCGTTTCTCTTATGCTGGTTGTATCTGCCATAATAGAAAGCATAATCAAACCCGCCAGCATCGCAAGTCCGCCAAAAACAGTAATCAACATTGCCTTCTGCGCGCCATATCTAGAACGGTCCCTTTCATACCAATAAGCAATTAACAGAAAGGACGACACACTCGTAATTTCCCAGAAAACATACAAAACATAATAATTATCAGACAATACTAGCCCAAGCATCGCTCCCATAAATAACAATAAATATACATAGAAGTTATGCAATGCTTCGCGATGCTTTGATAAATAGAAAATAGAATATAAAATGACTAAACTTCCTATCCCAGCAATCAGCAATCCAAAAACTAAGCTAAGCCCATCTAAGTAGGTTATAAAGTTAATGCCATAGGCTGGTATCCATTTAACTGTAGAAGTAAACACCTCTCCTTTTGCTACTTTTGGAATGTACGTCAACAGATAGATAAAAATAAGAAATGGCACAAACAGTACAAACCAGCCAGTATGGATTCGTGGCGTCAGCCTTTTATAAATAAAAGGCACAATTAAGGCAAACATAAATGGAAACAATATCATAAAATGTACCCAAGTCATTTTTATTTCCCTCCTTTAAATTGGTTCTATTTTGATGAACTTAAGTCAAAAAGGTATTTATAATGAAAACGATGTCTAACCTTACTATTAGTAAAAGAATATAAATGTATTTGTTCATTTGGATAATTTAAGGAAATGCATTGACTCATATAGTAGCATACGTTATAGTCATACATAGTTTATTATTAATGGTGTAAATCATTCACATCTATACCTGAGGTGAAAAAAATCATGATAAATGGAAAAGAACGCATGGATGAAAGTATTCTCGTCTGCGTTTATTACGGTCCTAACGGTGAACGTCTTATACAACGAGGCTGTAAATTAGCTAATATGCTTGATTGTCCACTCTATATTCTTACGGTGGATTCCAAACCGTTTGATGAGCTGGATGCAGAAAAGTCAAACTATATTACTAGATGGAAAGAGTTAGCTGAACGTCATAGTGCGGATGCGTTTATCATTAAAGACAAGGAATCAAGACCAATCTCTAAGGTAATCGCAGAAGTAGCTAGAGAAAAAAACATCACCCAAATTGTTCTCGGTCAAACAGCGCAAAGTCGTTGGGAGCAGATCGCAAAAGGTTCGATTATTAATTCGTTATTACGTGAAATCCCATTTGTTGATCTTCATATCATTTCGGTCGCCCGTTTTTTGAAAAATCCTGAAGGTCAATATGAAAAAGGTGTACGTGCATATTTAGTAAAAGAACAAATTGGATATCGTCTAATTTTCAATCATACAAAGCAGGTAATGTATGAAGGGATTTTCTTTAAAGAACACGGTACGGATTTTAATAATGGTGTTTTCAAATTTATGAAAGATCAAGAAACATTGCAAGTGCAAGTACATGAGGACATCGTTAACGAATTAACGAATGTTGACATCGATACGAACGCTAGTAACGATGATGATTATCTATAGGCCATTTATACTCCACCAAACTTGGTGGAGTTTTTTATTAAAGATTAACATCC
>Ga0079305_1003229_pt1 | contig 11518 bp, 10 predicted proteins | sample LMS_cellobiose_e_FD_79183 | JGI IMG/M metagenome (GOLD analysis project Ga0079305, IMG submission 79183) | Rumen-fistulated moose microbial communities from Alaska, USA - LMS_cellobiose_enrichment | ecosystem: Host-associated > Mammals > Digestive system > Stomach > Rumen fluid ... | reverse complement strand
ATATTGGAAAAGCCGGAGGAAAACGGCCTTTCTCACTTCATTGAGCATTTGGCCTTCAAGGGCACGGCGCGGCGCAGCGCCCGGCAGATCGCCCAGGAGATGGATGCCGTGGGCGGCTATCTGAATGCCGCCACCAGCAAGCTGGCCACCACCTATTACGCCAAAGTGATCGATGAAGACCTGCCCCTGGCGGCGGACATCCTGGCGGATATCGTGATCCACCCGGCCTACGACCCCAAGGAGCTGAATAAGGAGCGCTCCGTGGTGCTGGAGGAGATCAGCATGACAGACGACAGCCCGGAGGACGTGGCCTATGACCTGATTGCCAGCGCCATGTTCGGCGATCAGCCCCTGGGGCAAACCATCCTGGGCCCCCGGCAGATTATCGAAAGCTGCGCCCGGGAGGACATTTTAGCCTACCGCGCGCGGCATTACAGCCCCATGAACGCCTGCGTGGCCGTGGCGGGCAATTTTGAGATTCAGCGCCTAAAGGAGCTGCTGGAACAGTATTTTGGCCCCTGGCAGGGCAGCGCCGGGGAGCTGTATCCCGTGAACCTGCCCAACCGCAGCCCCGCCACGCTGACCGCCGATAAGGATACCGAGCAGGCCCACATCTGCCTGGGCTATCAGGGCAAGGAGCTGGGCAGCGAGGATGTGTACGCCATGGCGGTGTTCAACAGCGTGCTGGGCGGGGGCATGAGCAGCCGCCTGTTCCAGCGCATCCGGGAAGAGAGCGCCATGGCCTACAGCGTGTATTCCGCTCCCTCCGCCTATCCTCATTGCGGCGATTTTACGGTGTACGCCGCCGTGTCGCCCCGGAATATCAAAACTGTGGTGGGACAGATCGACGAGGAGATCGCAAAGCTGCTGGCGGACGGCATTACCGAGGAGGAATTCCGCATGGCCAAGGCCCAGCTGAAGGGCGGCTTCATTCTGGGGCAGGAGAGCGCCTATAACCGCATGAACGGCATGGGCAGCAACCTGGCGCTGCTGGGCCGCCATATCCCCACCGAGGAAACCATCCGCCGCATCGAGGCCGTGAGCCGGCAGGACGTCCAGCGCGTGGCGGAGGAAACGCTGCGCGGCCCGCGCTCCGAGGCCTATGTGGGCAAGAAGATCGAAAAGTACGTGCGCTAAAAGGAGGAAAACACCATGGACAGGCTGGACGAAATCTTTCGCATGCAGCAGGCGCTGAATGACGACATCATCACCCGCCGCCACCTGGAGGGCATCAGCGATACCGAATGGATTCAGAAGCAGACCCTGGCCATGCTCAGCGAAATGGCCGAGCTGCTGAACGAGGTCAACTTCAAATGGTGGAAAAACCCCAAGCCCATCGATCCCCATGCCGTCAAGGAGGAGCTGGTGGATATCCTGCATTTCTTCGTCAGCATGTGCCTGCGCGCCGGCATGACGCCCCAGGAGATGTACGATATTTACATGGAAAAGAATAAGGAGAATTTCAACCGCCAGCTGGGCCTGAGCAAAAAGGAAGGCTATAAGGCCCCGGAGGCTTGAAAAATTTTCACTGGGTTATAAAAAGGTGCGTGCTTTTCAAGCACGCGCCTTTTGTGTTATGCTATATAGGCCGCCGGGAAACGGCGGCCGGAGGTATGTATAATGAATGAAAGGATTTTGCTGCTGCGGGAAAAGCTGGCCCAGGCGGAGGCAGTGATGATCGGCGCGGGGGCGGGCCTTTCCACTGCCGCGGGGTTCGTCTATTCCGGGGAGCGGTTTGAGCGGTACTTTGGGGATTTTGGCCGCAAATACGGCTTCCGGGATATGTACTCCGGAGGCTTTTATCCCTACAAGACCCAGGAGGAATTCTGGGCCTACTGGAGCCGGTATATTTGGGTGAACCGGTATATGAACGCCCCCGGCACCGTCTATGACGATCTGTACCGGGCGGTGGGGGAAAAGGATTATTTTGTGCTGACCACCAATGTGGATCACTGCTTTCAGAAGGCGGGGTTCCGCAAGGATCGGCTGTTTTACACCCAGGGGGATTACGGCCTGTTCCAGTGCAGCAAGCCCTGCCACCAAAACACCTATGACAATGAGGAGACCATCCGCAAAATGGTGCTGTCCCAGGGCTTTGAGATCGGGCAAGACGGGGCGCTGACCCTGCTCGCGGGGCAAAAGCCCTTTATGTCCGTGCCCAGCGATCTGCTGCCCCGCTGCCCCGTGTGCGGGCGGCCCATGACCATGAATCTGCGCTCCGATGACCGCTTTGTGGAGGACGCGGGCTGGCAGCACGCTGCCGCGGCCTACGAGGCCTGGCTCACCGCCCATCAGGACAAGCGGGTGCTGTTCCTGGAGATTGGCGTGGGCTACAACACCCCCGGCATCATCAAATACAACTTCTGGCAGCAGGTATACCGCAATGAAAAGGCTGCCTATGCCTGTCTGAACATGGAGGAGGCTCCCGTGCCGCAGGAGATCCGGGAGCGCGCCATTGTGCTGGGCGGCGATTCGGCCCAGATCATTCGGGAGCTGGGCGCATGATCATCAATACCGGCCAGCGCACGGATATCCCGGCCTTTTATTCGGAATGGTTTGCCAACCGTCTGCGGGCAGGCTTTGTACTGGTGCGCAATCCCTATGATCCCCAGCGTGTCACCCGCTACCGCCTGACGCCGGACGTGGTGGATCTGATTGGCTTTTGCACCAAGAACCCGGCGCCCTTCCTGCCCTACATGGAGCTGCTGCAGCCCTTCGGGCAGTATTGGCACGTGACTATTACCCCCTACGGGCGGGAGATCGAGCCCTGCGTGCCGGACAAGCGGCAGGTGATCGACAGCTTCCGGCGGCTGTCCGTCCTGGTGGGGGCGCATCGGGTGGGCTGGCGCTATGACCCGATCCTGCTGACGGAGGATTGGACGGTGGAGCGGCACATCGCCGCCTTCAATTATATCGCCAATGCGCTGGCGGGATATACCCAAACCGCCGTCATCAGCTTTATCGATCTGTATGAAAAGACTCGCCGCAATTTTCCCGGCGTCCGTCCGGTGCGGCGGGAGGATCGTCTGCGCCTGGGAGAGGCTATGGCGGGCATCGCGGCCCGGCACGGCATGACCCTGCGCCCCTGCGGAGAGGGGCGGGAGCTGGCGCCCTTCGGGGCGGATTGCGGCGGCTGCATGACCGTGGCCATGTATGAAAAGGCCCTGGGCCAGCGGCTGCTGGTTCCCCGCTTCACCCCGGCGCGGAAGGAATGTGCCTGTTACCTGGGCGGCGATATCGGGGCCTACAACACCTGCGGTCATCTGTGCCGGTATTGCTATGCCAATTACGACGCTGCAACCGTGCGCGGAAACATAGCGGCTCACGACCCGGCGTCGCCCCTGCTGATCGGCCATTTGACGCCGGCAGATCGGGTGCATGAAGCCCGGCAGGAAAGCTGGATCGACCATCAAACGCGGATGGAGCTTGATATTTAATACAAAAGAAGCCATCGGCAGGCTGCCGATGGCTTTTGTTAATGATGCCGCGATCAGATGATCAGCGTTCCCTTGGCCACGTTCTTGCCGGTGGCCTTTTCAAAGATCACCGCCGCCTTGTGGAAGGAGAAGCTGACCTGGCTGTCCACATCGTAGTCCACGTCGCCGAATACCACGGCGGTCAGCGTGGTGCCGTTTACATCCAGCTTCACCGTGGTCTCCATGCCGGAGGGCAGGGTAGAGTACACGGTGCCCCGCAGGCTGCCGTCCTCCTTGATGTGGATGTACTCGGGCCGGATGCCCACCACCACATCCATATCTCCGGGCTGTCCGCCGGAAACGGGGTTGAATTTGGCGCTGATCCCGGCGAATTCCAGGCTGCCGTCCGCCTTGATATGGCCGTCGATGAAGTTCATGGTGGGGTTGCCCATGAAGTCCGCCACGAACAGGTTGGCCGGGTTGTTGTACATCTCCAGCGGCGGCGCGTACTGCTGCAGCACGCCGGTTTCCATGATGCACACCCGGGTGGAAAGGGTCATGGCCTCCAGCTGATCGTGGGTCACGTATACGAAGGTGGAATCGGTATCCCTGTGCAGGCGCTTCAGCTCCGTGCGCATTTCCATGCGCAGCTTGGCGTCCAGGTTGCTCAGGGGTTCGTCCATGAACAGCACCTTGGGCCCCGGGGCCAGGGTGCGGGCGATGGCCACGCGCTGCTGCTGGCCGCCGGAAAGCTCGCTGGGATAGCGCTTTTCAAACTGCTCGATCTTCAGCATTTTCAGCAGCTCGCGTACCCGCTCGGCGATGCGCGCCTTATCCCATTTCAGGTTTTCCAGGCCGAAGGCGATGTTTTGATACACCGTCATGTGGGGCCACAGGGCGTAATTCTGAAAGAGGAAGCCCACGTCGCGCTTGTTGGGGGGCAGGTTGATGCCCCTGTCGGCGTCGAACACCACCTTGCCGTCGATGGTGATGGTACCCTCGGTGGGGGTTTCCAGCCCGGCGATCATACGCAGGGTGGTGGTTTTGCCGCAGCCGGAGGGGCCCAGCAGGGTGATGAAGCTATTGCTTTCGATGTTCAGATTCAGGTTGTCCACGGCCACGAATTTGCCAAATCGCTTGGCCACGTTTTTCAAAATGATTTCCGGCATATCAGCCACCTACTCCCTTATCGATTGAGGCACCCGTCAGCTTGTTGACGGTAAAGTTCACCAGCAGCACGACAATGATGATCAACAGGTTGATGGCGTTGCCGAACTGCGCCCAGCCTTTTTCGGAATACTGCATCAGCATGGTGGTCAGGATGGTGTCGCTGGTGGGCACCAGCAGCACGAACAGGCTCAGCTCGCGCATGCAGCTGACCATGGGCAGCAGATAGCCCGACAGGAAGCTGGATTTCTGAATGGGGAAGATTACGCGGGTCATGCGCTTCCACCAGGGCACGCCGGTGATGATGGCCGCCTCCTCGATTTCACCCGAGAGCTGCAGCATGGCGTTCACGCCGCTGCGGCTGGCGAAGGGCAGGTATTTGACCGAGCCCGCCAGGGCCATCAGGGCGAAGCCGTGCAGCCAGGTGATCTTGGAGGCCATGGCCAGGTAGATGGCGCCGAAGGCCAGCGAGGGCATCAGATAGGGGAAGAAGGACAGGCTGTTGACCCAGTTCGAAAGGCGGCTGCCCCGGCGCTTGGCCACGCCGTAGCCCACCAGGATGCCGCTGGTGCCGGCTACGATGGCGCAGGTGATGGCCAGGGCCAGGCTGGTGCCCAGGGCGCGCCACACCACGGGATTGAGCAGGATGCCGGTGCTGTCGCCCTGATCCAGGCGCTTCTCCAGCCCGGTGCCGATCCAGAAGTCCAGCGTCATGTTGCTCAGGGTGTAGTTGCCCGCCTTTATGATAACGGACTCCAGCGCGAAGGTGATCAGCGGCACTACGGCCACCAATATCAGCACGACGACCAGCAGGATGGCGATGGGGGTATTGGCCTTTTTCAGGTTGATCTTGCTGATCTGGCCGCTCTTGCCCGTGACGGTGGTGAACTGCTTGCGGCTGTTGGTTACCTTCTGGTTGAGCATCAGGATGGCCACGCCGAAGAGGATCATCACGCCCACGATGATGTACGCCTGGCCCTTATAGCTGTTCATCAGCGATTTCATGGAGGTAGACAGCACGTAGTAGCGCACCGGCGACCCCAGGAACACGGGCACGGAGTAGGCGCTCATGCTGCTTGCGAACACCAGCAGGAAGGTGCTCAGCATGGCGGGCTTCACAATGGGCAGGGTGATGCGCCAGATGATGCGGCTGCGCGGGGTTTTCAGGATGGTAGCCGCCTCCTCCAGGTTGGCGTCCATGTTGCGCAGGATGCCGCCGATGAGGATGTAGGCGAAGGGCGCGTAGTGCAGCCCCAGCACCAGGGCGATGGGGAAGAATCCGTACACGAACCACTCCGGCATGAACACCCCGAACACGGAGGCCATGATGCCGTTGCTGGTTTTCAGGCCGATGTTCACATTCTTGAAAAAGGTTTCCCAGAACAGGGCCAGCGTCCAGGAAGGCATGATGTAGGGAAAGGTGAACACGGCGGAAACGAATTTCTTGTATTTCAGGTTGGTGCGGGTGACCAGGAAGGCTACTACGCCGCCGAACAGGATGGCGATGACCGACGATGTGATGGAGACCGCCAGCGTATTCAGCAGCGGCTTATAAAACTGGATCCAGCTGTAGCTGTTGGCCGACGTGGCGAATATCCGCTGAAAATGATAGGGGGTAAAGGCGCCGATGGCCAGGCGGGTAGCGCGCTCCTCGCGCCCCAGATGCACGGTGAAGGTTTCCGTCAGCAGGGAAATCAGCGGATAGAGCGTGAGCACCGTCAGCGCCACCAGAAAAACGAGCAGGATGATGTTGGCCGGCTTGGAGAACCAAGCGTTTACCCGGCCTTTCAGCCTGGACAGCGTGATCTTTTGGCTCTGTGTCTGTTGCATGTACGTTCCCCCTTTAGGGTCAGGTGAAGGATAAAAGGCCGGCGGGACGGGTGGCCCGTCCCGCCGGAAAGAATGTTTAAGTCAGACTTGGATTATTGCAGGTAAGGCCCCACAAAGTCTTCCACATCCAGACCGTATTCCAGAATGTATTCGGGATCTTCCACCACCAGGACATCCTTCCACACAGACAGGGGCAGATCGCCTTCCTTTTCAGGGATGGCGCTGTTGCCGGAATAGGCGCCGATATCGTCGCTCCAGAAGGAGAAGCCCTCTTCGCTCATCAGATATTCGATGAACAGCATGGCGGTGTAGGGCCGGTTGGCGTTGGCGGATACCATGGCATAGATGGGATACATGAAGCCGGCGAAGGGCTCGATGGTGTAGCCTTCCTTGCTGGCTGCGTACTGGGCGGGCATCAGGTTCTCGGCGTACACGGATTCGGAGCGCAGCTTGGAGAGCACGAACAGGCCGATGTTGCCCGCGGCGGTCTCCTGGCTGATTTCCTCAGCGATATTGGTGTCGCTCTTGCCGAACTTGCAGTTGGGCAGGAACTCGGCGATCCACTTGTGGCCGGCGGTGGCATAATTGCCCAGGTCAATGTCTTCGCCCTTCCAGGATTTGTAGGCTTCCTCCAGTTTGGCAGACCATTCGGGGCTGGTGAGCATGATCAGGAAGTTCATGTTGACCTGCTCGCCGGTGGGGCTCTTGAAGATGATGCGATCCTTCATGGCGGGGTCGGTCAGCTCCCACACGTTCTTGATGGCGGGCACGTTGTCGCCCAGCACGTTGTAGATGAACACCTTGTTGGTGAACTGGTGGGCCAGGGGATACTGGTCGTGCTCGCCGATGTTTTCCTTCACGCTGGCGGGCACATAGTTGACCAGGATGCCGTGCTCAATGGCGCCCAGCAGCTGCGCGCCGTCCTGGATCATGACCATATCCACGTTCTCGTTGGCGATCTTTTCGTAGATCTCAATATCCTTCATGTTGTTGGAGTTCTGGGAAATGCCATACTTTTCGCTGAAAGCCGCGGCGGCTTTCTTGATGCGGCTGGTGGTGCCGTAGGCCACAAAGGTGCCGGTCTCGGCCAGGGCCTTCTCCACCAGCTCCTCGTGGGTCAGGTCGGCGGCGGCAGCCACGGTTTCGGCCACGTCCGCCAGGGCGGGAACGGCGCTCAGCAGCAGAACCAGCGCCAGCATCAGGGACAGGAACTTCTTCATGGGGTGTCCTCCTTAAAAGAAAAATAAGTATTCTCTACGCCTTTCCGGCGCGAAAATCGTTTTCAGCCTGGGCTACATTGGCGCGCAGGCGGGTGATGGCGGCATCCAGATATTGCTCCATCGTCCATACGTGGGCCGCGTTCTCCGGCCGGTAGCGGGATTCCAGGTTGTAGCTGGCCGGGCGCTTCGCCGCCAGCCGCCGGAATACGAAGGGCAGGTCGATGCTGCCTTCCCCGATGAGCAGGTGCTCGTCCCGCTGCCCGTGGTTGTCGTGCAGGTGCATGGTCACCATCTTATCCCCGAACCGGGCAAAGGGATCCTCCCCGGGGGTATAGCAGTTTGCGTGGCCGCAGTCGTAGCAAAAGGCCAGACGGGGGGATGAAATGCGGTCATACAGGTATTGGTTGTAGTTCAGAAACCGGGTGTTCTCCAGCGCCAGGTTCACGCCGTATTTCTCCGCCGCCTCCACCGCGTGAGCGATGCGGCGCGCGCCGGTTTCATTGGGCGGCGGGGTGATCAGCTTGCGGGTGGTGTGCATCACCAGATGGTCGACCCGCCTTTCGCCCATCTGGCGCAGGGTTTCGATCAGCTGGGCCTCCAGACGGTCTCCCGCCTCGCCTTCCCGCCACAGGTCGGCGGCGGTTTCCTGGGGAAAGTGCACTGTGTGCACATGCAGCCCGGCCCGCAGCAGCTGGTCAAACCGGCGGCAGGGATCGACGCCGTCCTCCTCCTGCCAATGGATCATCACATCGTCAAAGCCCGCGGCCTTCATGGCCAGCAGCCGATCCCACACCGGCAGGTGGGGAAAGCCAAAGGGAAAATCATGTCCGAAAGATGGCATCGCTCGCATCCTTTGCATTTCATGCTTTATAAACTCATTATAGCATTATTTTCCGATTAAATCAATAGACGTGAGGCTTGATTTGTACATTGCGGAGAAAAAAACACCATGGAAGTCAAATCCGGAGCGGTTGAAATGGGACAAAAAAGAGGATATAATGAAGCCGGAAAGCCGAAAAAACCAAAGAACAGGGGATATGCAGTATGCCGCTTGAAATTGTGCGCAACGACATTACAAAAATGCGGGTGGACGCTATTGTGAACGCCGCCAACCCCAGCCTGCTGGGCGGCGGGGGCGTGGACGGAGCCATCCATCGCGCCGCCGGGCCGGGGCTGCTGGCGGAGTGCCGCGCGCTGGGCGGCTGCGAGACGGGGCAGGCCAGGATCACAAAGGGCTATGACCTTCCCTGCAAATACGTGATCCATACGGTGGGCCCCATCTGGCGCGGCGGCAATCATGGCGAAGAGGAGCTGCTGACCTCCTGCTATCGGAACAGCCTGTCGCTGGCGGCGGCCTGCGGTTGTGAGACCGTGGCCTTTCCGCTGATTTCAGCGGGGGCCTACAGCTATCCCAGGGATCAGGCCATGGCCGTAGCGGTGGATGCCATCACCCATTATCTGTATGACCATGATCTGACGGTGTACCTGGTGGTGTTTGGCCGGGGCGAATTCCTGACCGGCAAAAAGCTGTTCCGCGACGTGCAGGCGTACATTGACGACGTATACGCCGACAGCCACCTGGTGCAGAACGCGGAAAGCGCCCGGGCGCTGCTGTGGCGCAAAAGCCAGGAGGCCGCCCTGCTGCTGGAGCAGTCGCTGACGGAGGAGCCCGAAGAGGAGCTGGAAGCGTCCATTGAGCCGCCGCCCCTGGCGGCCCCGTCGATGGCGCAGCCCGACTGGGATCGCCTGCTGCGCCAGACGGACGAGGGCTTCTCCGCCGCCCTGCTGCGGCTGATCGACGAAAAGGGCCTGACCGACGTCCAGTGCTACAAGCGGGCCAATGTGGACAGAAAGCTGTTCAGCAAGATCCGCTCCAACCCCGCCTACAGGCCCAGCAAGCCCACGGCCTTCGCCTTTGCGGTGGCCCTGCGGCTGAACCTGAGCGAAACGAAATCGCTGCTGGACAAGGCGGGCTATTCTCTGTCCCACAGCAGCAAATTCGACATCGTGCTGGAATACTTCATCAAAAACCGGCGTTACGACGTGTTTGAAATCAACCAGGTGCTGTTTGAATTTGATCTGCCCCTGCTGGGCTCCGCCGTGATCGGATAAATGTCGCCCGGCGGGCGACCCGCGCTCCCTTCCAATGGTGTATCATCAGGCTGCAAGGATGAAAAAAGCCTTGCTACTGCACAGAAACGGAGGGAGCTTTATGAAAAAGAACTTGACGGAAATGGTATTCATCCTGGATTGCAGCGGCTCCATGGCGGGGCTGGAGGCCGATACCATCGGCGGCTTCAACGGCATGATCGAGCGCCAGAAAAAGGCGGATGGGGAGGCGCTGGTATCCACGGTGCTGTTTTCAAACGACAGTCAGGTGATCCACGACCGGGTCGACTTGCGCAAGATCGAGCCCCTGACCGAGCGGCAGTACAGCGTGGGCGGATGCACCGCGCTGATCGACGCCATCGGCGGGGCCATTCACCACATCGGCAACGTGCACAAGTACGCCCGGCCGGAGGATGTGCCGGAGCATACCATCTTTGTTATCACCACCGACGGCATGGAAAACGCCAGCCGCCGCTATACCAGCGACCGGGTGAAGGCCATGGTGCGCAGGCAGAAGGAGAAGTACGGCTGGGAATTTCTCTTCCTCGGGGCGAATATCGACGCGGTGGAAACGGCGGCTCACTTCGGCATCGGCGCGGATCGGGCCGTGACCTATCATAACGACCCCCAAGGCCAGGCCATCAATTATGCCGCGGTCAGCGCGGCGGTGTGCCAGGTGCGCTCCAACGCGCCCCTGGAAAGCGACTGGAAAGAGGAGATCGAGCTGGATTTCAGAAGCAGAAAAGGAGACCGGTAAGCATGTACGGAGCCATCCTGGGGGACATGATCGGCGCCCCCTATGAATTTGACCGCAGCCCCAAAACCAAGGATTTTCCGCTGTTTTCTCTGGGATCGTCGTTTACCGACGACAGCGTGATGACCGTCGCCGTGGCGGAAGCCCTGTTGGATACCCTGGGCCAGCCGGACGGGGCGGTGCGCGCCGCGCTGATCGCCGGCATGCAGCGCTGGGGCCGCAAATATTATAACGCGGGGTACGGCTTTCTGTTCGGCCGCTGGCTGTTCGCTGAGCATCCGACCCCTTACGACAGCTACGGCAACGGATCCGCCATGCGGGTGTCCGCCGCGGGGTGGCTGTGCGATACCCTGGAGGCCACCCGGCATATGGCCCGCCTCACCGCCGAGGTGAGCCATAACCATCCGGAGGGGATCAAGGGGGCGGAAGCCGTCGCCGGGGCGATTTTCCTGGCCCGCACGGGGCATGACAAGGGGGAGATCTGCCGCTTCATCACCGGGGAGATTGGCTATGACCTGTCCCGCACCTGCGACGAGATCCGGCCCGGATACCGCCATGTGGAAACCTGCCAGGGCACCGTGCCCCAGGCTGTTACCGCCTTTCTGGAGGGCGTTTCCTTTGAGAATGTGATCCGCACGGCGGTGTCCCTGGGCGGGGACTGCGATACCCTGACCTGCATCGCGGGAAGCATGGCGGAGGCCTTTTACGGCGTGCCGGAGCGCCTGAAGCAGGAATGCCTGCAGCGGCTTCCCGAGGATATGCGGGCCGTGGTGGAGCGGTTCTGCTCAAGCTGCACTTGAAAACCGTTTCTTCACTTCAAGCTGTGGCTGCTGGCGGCAGCCCTTCAGGTTTGGTATGCTGTGCGTGGAAGGGGGAATGGGCATGAGCCTTGGAAAGCGGATCGCGGAAGCGCGAAAAGCGCGGCATTTGACCCAGGAACAGCTGGCCGACCGGCTGAACGTCAGCTTTCAGGCCGTCAGCATTTGGGAGCGGGATGCCAGCCTGCCGGACACCGCCCATTT
>Ga0079305_1003228_pt1 | contig 11519 bp, 8 predicted proteins | sample LMS_cellobiose_e_FD_79183 | JGI IMG/M metagenome (GOLD analysis project Ga0079305, IMG submission 79183) | Rumen-fistulated moose microbial communities from Alaska, USA - LMS_cellobiose_enrichment | ecosystem: Host-associated > Mammals > Digestive system > Stomach > Rumen fluid ... | reverse complement strand
TCCTCAATCATCGCAACCGTAATCGCCATGGTTCAAGCTCCTTTCTGTTTCAAACAAGCGTCCATCAGCCGAAGAATAAGGAAAGAATCCACCGCGCCACCCAGCACAGCAGCACGCAGGCCAGCGGGCCGATATCCATCTTGAACTGCCGGTCCGGCAGGATCTTCGAGGCGATATTGTTGCCGATCTTGATGCCGGGTTCGCAGATTTTCGTCAGCTTGGCCATCCAGGGCCGCTGCGTATCCGTGATATACGGCAGCGCAAAATGAAGCAGCTGCAGCAGCGCGTACAAACTCAGCAGCGAACGCAGAACACGAATCAGGAACATGGGTCATTTCTCCTTTCATCAGGCCGCCAAAGGCTTACTGCTCCATGGCGACCGCTTCATCAGGCGCGTATCCGTAACCGGCAGGCTGCGCCGCAAAGGAAGGCGCTGCCGCGGCCTGCGGCGCGGGACGGGTATAGAAGGGCTGGGCCGCTTCCTGCGGCATGGCGGCCCGGGGCGTGAACTCATGCTGTTGGGCCGGCGGCGCATAAGAAGCCTGGGGCTGCTGATAGCCGTATCCCTGCGGCGCCTGGGCGGCTTGGGGCTGGCCGGCATAGCCGGGCTGCTGATAGCCGCGATATTGCTGGCGCGCGGGAGCGCCGTTCATTTGGTTGGTGGTCTGATCGGCGTACACCGCCACGCTCTGGGGCGCCAGGAGATACACGCCGTAGCGGGACACCTTCGTGATGGTGGCCGTCAGGGAATAGCAGGCACCGCTGAGCGTATCCACCAGCCTGCGCATTTCGGCAGGATCGGTCACGTTTTCCAGCACGATCAAAACCGAATCGCCGTTGCGAAGCAGCGTGATGGCGCTGCGGCAATCCCCCATGCCCCGGGCATTGATGATCCGGGCGGCACTGGCAACGGCCGCGGGAGCGGGCTGCTCCGCCATGGAAGGCGCCGTCGCGGGCTGGGGCGGCTGGGCCGCCTGGGCCTGATATGCGCCGAAATCCACCACATTGTTCTCCGCCTGGTGAGCCCACATCCTGCGGTTGCGGGGCTGCTGCGCGGGCTGCTCCGCCATGGCGGGCGCGGCCGCCGGCTGGTGAGCCGCCTGCTGCGGCGGGGTCTGCTGCGGCGCGTAGGCGCCCTGCTGGGCATACTGCTGCTGCACAGCGCCATATGCGCTCTGCTGAGCGTACTGCGTCTGCTGAGGATACGGAGGCTGCTGGGCGTATTGCTGTGCCTGCTGCGGATACGGAGACTGCTGGGCGTATTGCTGCGCCTGCTGGGGATACGGGCTCTGGGCGGAATACTCTACCGGCGGCTCGTAAGCGGGCGCCGAGGGAAAATTATCTTCCTCGCCGTTATAAAAGAAATTATTGTATACAGAGCGCACCTTATCGCGCAGGTTTCCGAAAAACGCGTTTGCTGCCATGCCTGTATCCTCCTACATATTACCGGAATATTGCCGAGCCCACGCGCACCATGGTGGCACCGCAGCGGGCGGCAAGATCATAATCCTGGGACATGCCCATGGAAAGCTCGCTCATTTCCGTTCCCGCAATCGCTTCCTGCCTGCACTGATCCAGCAGCATACGCATCCGGGAAAAATAACGAATCAGGCTTTCCCTTTCTTCCCCCAGCGGCATGATGGCCATCAGGCCGCGAATCTTCATGCCGTCCATCCGGGCGCACTCCCGCAGGAAGGGGAGCAATTCTTCCTCCGCGATGCCGCCCTTCTGCGGCTCCCGGGCGATATTTACCTGCACCAGCACCGGCATTTGCCGGCCGGCCTTTTGGGCTTGCCGGTCGATTTCCCGGGCCAGGGGGATGCTGTCCAGCGAATGGATCAAGCATACATCTTTTATTATATATTTAACTTTGTTCGTTTGCAACCTTCCAATGAGGTGAAACGAAAATTTTTCCCCCAGGCCGGGGATTTTTTCGCGCAGGGCCTGCACGCGGTTTTCCCCGATGTCCCGAACGCCCAGGTCCGCCAGGGGGAGAATCTCCTCCACTGTGGAATACTTGGTCACGGCGATCAGGCGGGGCGGCTTCCCCCAGGCGGCGCTTTCACGCTCCAGCGTTTCCCGGATGGCCGCGATTCTTTCAGCCAGCATCGTTCAGTTTCTCCTCACGGTATTTTAGAATAGGCGCACCATCACACCGTCGTAAAGCACGCCGGCGTTATCGGGGATCACATAAGCCGCGTTCCCGTCGTCATTGACCACTTCCACGCCCGTCCAGTATTCGCCGCCCTCGGTGGCCATGACCACGCCCTTGCGGCCATTCTGGATGTAAATGGCCCGGGAGGGCACCAGCAGCGTATTCACGCTTTCACCCAGCTGCACCTGGCAGGAACGCATGTACAGCACGTTTTGCAGCGCGGCTGTGTTGTTCACCATCAGCCGCACCAGCAATTCTCCGCCGGAACGGGTGAAGGAATCCACCGTGGCCTCCACTTCGATATTGTCAAAGCTCTCGATCAGCAGCTTATACGCCCGCCCGTCCACAGGCGTCCAATCCCGCTCGTTGCAGAGCATCAGCACCGTCCAGGGCTCCTGGCGGACCATGCGATAAATGTCCACCGTGTTCCGGGAGACCGCTTCTCCGGCGCTGGGGATCTGGCCAAGATACATGGCGCGCACCTCCGCCGGGGAATAATCGGCGTACGTCAGCATATTCAGCGCCTTTTCAAAGCCGTCGGTATAGAAGCTCACCAGGCCGTCCGCGGCAGCGGCATACTGCTTGGTCCAGGTGGAGATGCGCTGCAATTGGCCGTTCTCATCGTCATACAGCCTGCCCAGCTTCTGGTCGTCCGGGTATTTTTGCTTCATGTAAATCTGCTGGTCCTGCATCGCCTGTGCCAGCAACGCTTCCTGGCGGCTGAAATTGCCCTGGGCCCCATGCACCAGCTGCTGTACCTCCAGGGCCCGGGCGCGCACGCTGGTCATGCGGGCCAAAAGCTGGGTGTCCGACGACGCGCCGGCAATCAGCACCTTATGGTATTCCTTGATTTGATTGCGGTAATTCTGCAGAGTGGTCCATTCCTTGGTGTTAAAGCCAGCTTTGTAGATGGTGGCGACAATGCTGCCGCGCTTGACGGTGTCGCCCTCCTCGGCCACAAAATCGATCTGGGATACGCTGTCCTCGGCGTAAACAGTTTCGCTGCGGACAATAAGCGCGTCGCCGGTATACCTGGCGCTCATGGACCCGGACCGCACGTAGCCGTAGGATACCTTGCCCGGGGCCGTCATGCGGAAAATGGCGAAGCCCGCAAAGCCCAGCACGATCAGGATAAGCAGGATATAGCCGCCGCGGCCGGCCCGTTTCCGCGCCCGGGGAAGCCCCGTATTGGGCGGAATATACGCGCCCTGGGGCGGCTGGACGGGCTGCCAGGTATCCGGCGTCGGGGTGACAGGCTCATTCATCGGCTGCTGGGGCGGATAAAAATATGCAGGGGGCACCTGACCCGCCTCAGGATAGATCTGGGCGGGGGGCGGCACCTGGCCCGGCGCCTGATAGCCCGGGCTGTTCACCGGCTGATTGGGCAGCGGCCGCTGCACCCATTGCGGGTCCGTTTCCGGGGGCTGAAAGCCGCTGTAATCCACCGAATTGGGGTCTTGTGGGGGCTGCATGGTTTCCTCCAAATAAAATGGTTAACTTTGTTTTATTCTGCTTGATGGGGCAAAATTCCTTCTTCGCCGGCGCGGGTTTTATCAATTGGCGCTGCGGTAAGCGTCGATCACATCGCTGCGGCGATTCAGCTTGTTGAGCAATCCGTCCAGCTGTTCGCGGGATTTGACCTGCAGGGTGGTAATGATGGTGCAGGTCTTGTTTTTGTTGATCTTCACCGATATCGCGGACAGCGGCACGCCCTGGTCCTCGATATAATTGGTCAGCTCGCCCAGCAGGGACGAATGATCGTAGCAGATGATATGGATATTGGCGCTGAAGGTGCCGGCGTCCTCCTGGGCCCAGGATACGGGCACGGCGCGCTCCGGCTCGGCATGCAGGGCGTTAACGCAGTCCGCCTTGTGCACCGTCACTCCCCGCCCGCGGGTGACATAGCCCACGATATCATCGCCGGGCACCGGGTTGCAGCACCGGGCAAAGCGCACCAGCATGCCCGGTTCCCCATGGACATAAATGCCTTGGGTGGGCTTTCCCTGGGGCGTCTGGGCCGCCGCCTCCCCCACAGGGGGCAGCTTGGGCGCCTGCGGCGCTTCCCGCTTCTGCTTTTCATCCATGAGCCGGGAAAGCACGTATACCGCCGCCACGCCGCCGTAGCCGATGGCGCCGTAAATATCGTCCAGTTCCTGAAACATGTATTTGCGCAGCAGGGGTTCATAGTATTCCGGCTTGGTATAATCCCCCAGCTTCACGCCCCGCCGCTTGGCCTCGTGCTCCAGCATATCCCGGCCCTTCTGCACGTTTTCGCCCCGCAGCTCCCGCTTAAAGAACTGGCGGATTTTGGCCTTGGCCTGCTGGGTCTTTACGATTTTCAGCCAGTCCATGCTGGGCCCCTTGGAGGAGGCGGAGGTGAGAATTTCCACCCGGTCCCCCGTTTCTAATTGGGTGTCCAGTGTCACCATTTTGCCGTTGATTCGGGCGCCCACGCAGTTATTGCCGATCTGGGAATGGATGCGGTAGGCAAAGTCCAGGGGCGTAGCGCCGCGCTGCATGGAAATGATGTCGCCCTTGGGCGTGAAAAGAAACACCTCTTCCGAAAACAAATCGGTTTTCAGGCTGTCAATGAATTCATGGCTGTCCCGGGTTTCAGACTGCCAATCCAGGATTTGGCGCAGCCAGTACAGCTTTTCGTCCAGCCCGCCGTCCTTCTGTCCCCCCTCCTTATACCGCCAGTGGGCCGCGATGCCGTATTCCGCCACCCGGTGCATTTCCCACGTGCGGATCTGGATTTCAAAAGGAAAGGGGATTTTCCGCCCGCCCACTACGGTGGTGTGCAGGGATTGATACATATTGGCCTTGGGCACGGATATATAGTCCTTGAACCGGCCCGGCACCTGGTTCCACAGCGTATGGGCGATGCCCAGCACGGTGTAGCATTCCGGGATGGTGTCCACGATCACCCGGATGGCGATCAGATCATAAATCTGATCGAAGGGCTTGTTCTGGATCACCATTTTCCGGTAGATGGAATACAGGTGCTTGGGCCGCCCGTCAATATCGTAATGCAGCCCCGCTTCGTTCAGCTTCTGCGATAATTCGCTGATGACCAGTTTGATGTTTTCTTCCCGTTCCGCCCGCTTCATGCCCACCTTCCGGGCCACATCTTGATAGCCCTCCGGGTCGATATAGCGCAGGGACAGGTCCTCCAGTTCCTGCTTGATGGCGTATACGCCAAGCCGATGGGCAAGGGGCGCGTAAATATCCAGCGTTTCTCTTGCGATGGCTACCTGCCGTTCCGCATCCTGAAAACGCAGGGTGCGCATATTATGCAGCCGGTCGGCCAGCTTGATGAGCACTACGCGGATATCCTTGCTCATGGCCAGGATCATTTTGCGCAGCGATTCTGCCTGCTGCTCTTCCCGATCGGCAAAATCCAGCCGGGACAGCTTTGTAACGCCGTCCACCAGCCGGGCCACTTCCTCGCCGAATTGGGTTTGGATTTCCTCGATGGTGACCCTCTCCACATCCTCCACCGTATCATGCAGCAGCGCCGCGGCAATGGTGGGCGGGTCGATCATCAATTCGGTGAGGATGCTGGCCACCGTCATGGGGTGCACGATATAGGGATCGCCGTTTTTGCGCACCTGGCCCTCGTGGGCCTTTTCCGCGAAGCGATAGGCGCGGGAAATCAGATCATTGCTGGCGCTGCTGCCCGTATACTTTTCGATGCGGGCCAGCATTTCGTCCAGCGTCATGTATTCATAAGCGGTATAAGCCATCAGTTTCCCTCCTTCGCCAGCCGCGCACGGCGGTACAGCGCGCTTTCCTCCGGGCTGCGGCGGGTCATGGGCCGCATTGCCACCCGGAAGGGCGCCGGGCATAGCTCAATCAAATCAATTTCTGCAAGCACCCGCAGGGCGAACATGCCTTTTTCCAGGGAAAGGCCGCACTGCGCCGCCCATGCCTGCGCGTCCCGGGGAAGCGCGGCCCTGAGGCTGACGTAGCAGCGCCTTAACTCCTCCACGGGCACATACAGGCCCGACAGCATATTCCGGGCCGGGCCGCTTACGGGCCGGGCATGGATGCTTGCCCGCGGGCAGGCAGCGGCATATCCCCCGGCTTCCCCCAGGTTTCCGTCGCACAGCACCACCTGCCGATACGCAGGGCTCACTCTGCCGGCCGTGCCGTACAGCAGCACCGTGTGATACGCCCGGGGGTCATCCGCGCGCCCGACGCAGAAATCCGCGTGGGGATAGCGGCGCTGCATTTCCCGCGCCGTTTCCAGGCACCGGCACACCAGCAGCGTGCCTTGGCCGCCTTTCATCAGCGCGTCCAGCCGGGACGGGGTGACTTCCGGCGCGCTTTCATCGCCGAGCGCCTCGCTCAGATAGCTGACACTTTCCCTGCCCGGGTCCTTTTCCAAGGTTTCCGGCTGAGGCATCAGCGCGTACAGGCGGCATTCCGCGGTCACTTTCCCGCGAAAATCATTGAGAACGGGCGTCATCACCATCCGGCACTTTCCGGCTGCCAGGTCCCGCAATTCCCCTGCGCCGAAGAATATCCCGTCCCGCAGGTCGTTTCCCTGCCGGAACGCGCATTTTAAGTGCCTGCCCTGGGCGCCCACCGGCACGAGGGACAGCGCATCGACTCCCTGGCATAAAAACCGCGGGGCTGGATTGCCCACGCCAAAGGGCTCCAGCCGGTTCAGCCACTGCACGGCCTCCTCCGTCACGTCATGCAGCGTCATTTCCCCGTCGCACATCATTTCGGGAATCGGCGGGCGTCCGCCGGTCTGCTCCGCCACTGCCCGGGAAAGGCGGGAGGTGAATTCATCCACGCGATCCGCCCGAAGGGTGAGCCCCGCCGCCTGCTTATGCCCGCCAAAGCGGTCAAACAAATCGGCGCACTGGCACAAGGCCGCGTGGATATCAATATCGCCGGCGCTTCGTGCGCTGCCGACGCATACATCCCCCTCCCGCGCCAGCGCCACGGCGGGATAGCCGTATTTTTCCGCAATGCGCCCAGCTGCCAGGCCCACCACGCCGCTGTTCCATCCTTCGCCCGTCACCACGATGGCCCGGACGTCCACCAGGTCCATGGCCTCCACCTGCGCCTGGGCCTGGTCCAACACCAGCGCCTCCTGCCGCCTGCGCTCCTGGTTCAGCCCTTCCATTTTCAGGGCCAGTTCTTCCGCCCGGGCTTCGTCCCGCGTCAGCAGCATTTCCAGGGCGATCCCGGCGCTTTCCATCCGCCCGCAGGCGTTCATCCGGGGAGCCAGTTGAAAAGCCACCTGGTCGCTGGTGATCCGGCCGAGCAGGCCCGCCCGGTTCATCACCGCCCGCAGCCCGGGCCGCGCCGCGGCGGACAGCCGCTGAAGCCCCAGGGCCGTCAGCGCGCGGTTTTCGCCCGTCAGGGGCACCATATCCGCCACTGTGGCCAGGGCCGCCAGGTCCATCAGCTCCATGGCCCCGCCGCGCAAAAGCGCCCATGCCAGCTTCCACGCCACGCCCGCGCCGCACAGATAAGGAAACGGATAATCCGCAAGCAGCGGGGTAATGACCGCGTCCGCAGGGGGCAGCTGGTCCAGGTGCCGGTGATGATCGGTCACGATCACCGTCATGCCCAGTTCCCTGGCAAGCGCCGCTTCCGCAAGGGCGGTGATGCCGCAGTCCACCGTAATGAGCAATTGATGGTCCCTTGCCAGCGTGCGCACCGCATCCGCATTCAGGCCATACCCTTCCCGGTGCCTGTCGGGCAGATATACGTCCGCCTCCAGGCGAAATTCGCTGAAAGCCTCCTTAAGAATGGCGGAGGCGCATACGCCGTCCACGTCGTAATCGCCGTAGATCACGGCACGCTGGCCCTTGTCCCGCGCCGCCGTCAAAAGCGCGATGGCCCGGGGCATATCGTGCAGCATTTCCGGTGGCAGCAATTGGTCCATGCCGGGGCTTAAAAACCGGGCGGCCGCCTGCGCATCCGTGATGCCCCGCGCCCATAATACGCGGGACAGCCAGCCCGGCATGCCGGGCAATTCCCGACAGCCCGCCGGCAGCGGCGTAACTCCGATTTTCAGCATGCGCGCCCTCCAACAGCGTAAAAAGGTAAAAAGAGGGTGCCGGTTATGCCGGCACCCTGAGCATCCGCTTTACTGGGCTTTGCCATACAGGGCGGTCTTGCCCGAAATGCTGATGAAGCAGGCCAGGAACGCCCGCATCAGGCAGGCAGTGATGGCGCTGCCCGCAACCCCCGCGGCCAGCGTATAGCCGATGGGCTGGGTGGCGGCAAAAATCATCAGCAGCAGCGCGATCAAAAGCACTGCGCCATGGGCGATCCACACCTGCCTGGCGGCGGCGCGGAAGCCGAACTTGGCCGCCTGGCGGGGCGTGGAGCCTTCCCGGATCTGGGCGGCAATGGCATCGGTGCGGACCACCGCGGTGTAAATCGCCAGCAGCATCCCCAGCAGGACAGCCACCAGGCAGCCCACACTGAGGGAAATCACGGAAGCGGTGGGCACCACGATGGTGGCCACGAAGAACAGGCTGAGCAGCACCGCGCACCACACCGTCAGGAAGCCGGCCAGGCCGGTGAGCTTGCCGGTCATCAGCAGATAGCAAAGCGCGCATACCAGCAGCACGGCCGCCACGATCAGCACAATGGTTTTCACCGACGCGGCAGAGGCGTCGATTTCGCCGCTGGCCGTCCGGGTCAGCTTCACATCCAGGGCGCCGGTATTGAGCAGGAACGCCAGGTTGGAGCCGTTCACATAGCCGGACTGGGTGCTGCCCATGGCGGCGCTGATGGAAGCGCCGTTCACCGTGGCGTATGACGCGACGCTTTCGCCGTCGCAGGTAATGTTGAGATACGATGTGCCGGAGGCGGCCAGCTTTTCTTCCCCTTCTTTGTTGGCCGTGATGACCAGGTTATAGCCGTTGCGGGCTTTATTGAGGGCAAGCTCGGCTTTTTCGATATCCTTTTCGGTGAGGATCACATCCTCGCCGGAAACGAATTCAAACTGCGCGCTCTTGAGCAGCCATTCGACGATGCCGGCGGTGCGCTCGGCATCCATTTGCCCCATTTCCAGCCGCACGGTGCCGTCCCTAAGGGACACGGCGCCGTCGTTTTCGCTCATGCCGTTGATCCGGCGCTGAATGACCTGCACGGCATTCTGGGTTTCGGCTGCCAGGTCGCCTTCGCTTCCTTCGGGGAGCGCAGCGGTATATTCATAATAGCTGCCGCCGTTCAGCGCCCGGTTCAGGGGCAGAGACTGGGGCCACCGGGCGCTTTGGACCGGCACCCAGGGCAAAAGGATATTCACGCCCTCGGCGTCCAGGTTCATGCCGGCAATGGAAATGATGGAAACAAAAACGGTCAGCGCCAGCAGGACCGCAAGGCAAATCCATCCCTTGCTCCGGGCGCTCATGGGGGTGCGCGTTTTCACGGCCTTGGACATCGTAAATCTCTTCCTCTCTGCGGTAAGGCGCCCGTTGGGCGCGCCTTCATATACCGTGATATTATACTCTCATCCGGCGTGCGCGTCAAGCATTTCCCGGCAGAAAGCGCGGCATTCCGTCACGGGTCGGTTTCCTGTGCGTTTTCGTCCTCTTCGATCCAATGCCGTCGGTTTTCTTCCCACGTGCGTTCGCTGATGATATACCGGGGGCGGCGCTTGGCCTCCAGATAGGTTTTGCCCACATACTGGCCGATGACCCCCAGGCTGATCAGCTGGATGCCCCCCAGCAGGCAGGTGACGCAGATGGTGGAGGCCCAGCCGGTCACCGTGCGGCCCAGAATGGCCTCCACGATGGCCCAAATGGCGATGACAAGGCCGATCACGCTGAAGGCGACGCCCGTGCCGGTGATGATGGAAATGGGCTTGACCGACAAACTGGTGATGCCGTTAAAGGCCAGGGCCAGCATCTTTTTCAGCGGATAATGGCTCTTGCCTGCCAGGCGCTCGGCCCGCTCATAATACACCGTGCTGCTTTTGAAGCCCACCAGGGGGAACATGCCCCGCAGAAAGATATTCACTTCTTCATAATCGGCAAAATGCTTCAGCACCCGGCCGCTCACCAGCCGGTAATCCGCGTGGTTGAACACCACCTCGGCCCCCAGGCCGTTCATCAGCTTATAAAATCCTTCCGCGGTGACGCGCTTGAAGAAGGTATCGGTCTTTCGCTTGGAACGCACGCCGTAGACGATTTCGCTGCCCTTCAGGTACTCCTCCACCATCTCCTCCATGGCGTTGATGTCGTCCTGGCCGTCGCAGTCCACGGATATGGTGATGTCGCACTTGTCCCTGGCCTCCATCAGCCCCGCCAGCACGGCGTTCTGATGCCCCCGGTTGCGGCTTTGGCAAATGCCAATATAGTGCGCATCCTGCCTGGCAAGATCACAGATGATCTCCCAGGTTCTATCCTTGGAGCCGTCGTTGACAAACAATACTCGGCTGTTTTCGCTGATTTTGCCCGCGCCGGCAAGCGATCGGAGCTTTTCCAGAAACATGGGCGCGGTCAGGGGCAGAACCTGCTCCTCATTGTAGCAGGGAATCACGATCCATAGGATGGGCCTGGCCTGCATGGTTTGTTCCTCCTTTGTCTGACAATCAATCCCAGTTTTCCCGCCAGAGCGCATATTTTCTTTCCAGCATTTCTTCCGTGCGGGCCATGTAATGGCTTACGTCGCTCACGTTGGGCGCGCGTTCAATCCTGCCGCGCACGGGATCCACCCGCTTGCTGATGCCTCCCGCGCCCGCCGCCAGCACGTGGCCCACTTCCTCCATCATATCCACATTATAGAGGCACTCATGGCCGGGCATGGCGTAGCCCACATTTTCCAAATTGCCCGCCATGTACTTTTGCCGATAGAGATAATAGGGCCGCATGCCCCGGGCGGCGGCCTCCCATCGGCCCGCGTCCACCATGGCGCCCACCATGTCGCCGTCCGGCAATTGGGCCTCCCACAGGTGCAGCAGGCTGCTGCGCTTGATGGACAGGGTGTGCACCGTCAGGCTCTCGGGGCGCATTTGCCGGCTCCAGGCAAGGGTCTGCATAAACATCTCCAGGTTTTCCCCCGGCAATCCGGCGATCAAATCCATATTGATGTGGGAGAATCCCATCATTCTTGCCAGGGCATAGGCCTCCTCCGTCTGGGCGCGGGTGTGGCGCCTGCCGATGCGGAGGAGAGTCTCATCGTGCATGGTCTGGGGGTTAATGGAAATGCGGCCCGCGCCGGCATCCCGGATCACACCCAGCTTGTCCCAATCGATGGTATCGGGCCGCCCGGCCTCCACCGTCACCTCCCGGGCCCGTTCAATGAAGGGGCGGCAGGCGGAAAGCACCCGTTCAAGCTGCCCGGCAGACAGGGCGGTGGGGGTGCCGCCGCCCATGTAGAACGCGCG
>Ga0079305_1003225_pt1 | contig 11524 bp, 10 predicted proteins | sample LMS_cellobiose_e_FD_79183 | JGI IMG/M metagenome (GOLD analysis project Ga0079305, IMG submission 79183) | Rumen-fistulated moose microbial communities from Alaska, USA - LMS_cellobiose_enrichment | ecosystem: Host-associated > Mammals > Digestive system > Stomach > Rumen fluid ... | reverse complement strand
TTGGGATAATACTCTTCAAGACGCTGTAATCCGTTCTTATCAAATCCGTATGCACCCCACTTTTCCCATCTTCCATCATATTCGAAGCCCGTTTCTTTACAATACTTCTCTATAGCATTACTTAAGTAGACAAGAACATTTTCTCTTTTCTTTGAAAAGTAGATTAAAGGAACACCATGATTTGAAATCCTTGGCTCAAGTTGCTTTATAGTTCCTATCGCTGATGCATGATAATACATTTATTAACCCTCAAAAACTTCGAATTACCATTCTTATTTCAGTAGGTTCATATAACCATCATCCTTCGGCTTATACGGCACTGAAATGAAATCCTTCTTTTGGTGGTACAAGCAGCATACCGTCTCCACATGTTTTGTCCAGCAGAAATTATCGAAGGCCTTCATATAGACGGGCTTATAGCCCTGCTGTCTCAGATCGGAAAGATCCTGAGCCATAGTTTTGGGATTGCAGGATATGTAGAGGATCTCCGGCACGCCATAGGATGCGATCTTGTTCGCCGCGGCGGTCCTGAGTCCCATTCTCGGCGGGTCGACTATGATGACGTCAGGCCCGGGGATATCACCCTCTCCGTCTGAAGCAGCGCTCAGAACCTTGAACACATCGCCGCAGATGAATCTGCAGTTATCTATCCCGTTGAGTTTGGTATTGACCCGCGCTGCATCGACGGAATCCTCGACGATCTCCACGCCGATGACCTCACGGGCTCTCTTCGCCGCGATCTGGCTGATGGTGCCGGTCCCGCAGAACAGGTCGTAGACGACTTTGCCGTCAAGATCTTCAAGAAGGCCGACAGCTTTGGTATAGAGCCGCTCGACCGCCTCGACGTTTGTCTGGAAGAATGAGAATATCCCTACCCTGAACCTAAGGCCGCAGATCTCCTCGTAATAGAAGTCGCGCCCGAAAATGATCCTTTGCTCGTCGCAGTTCACCGCGTCCGCGAGCCCGTCGTTCACGGTATGCATCACGCCAGCGATTTCATCGTCCAGGCCGAGCCGGAAAAGGCCGTCGCTCCAGGCCTCCGCATCGAACAGGCCGTCCGCCTCCGACGACGTAACGATATCGATCAAAAGCTCGCGTGTCCTGACTCCCCTTCTCACGATGAGGTTCCTCAGCACTCCCCTGTGAGATTTCTTGTTGTAGTGAGGGATCCCACGCGATACGGCAAAATCGAGCGTGTATCTGAGTATGCGGTTGAAGTCCTCAGGCACCAGAAGACAGCTGTCCACCGTAACGACGGACATATAGTTCCCCTTCTTATGCATGCCGAGCTGAAGCTCCCCGCCCTTGGTCAGGTCTCCGAAGGTGTATTCCATCTTGTTTCTGTAGCGAAACCTCGCTCCTTCAGGACAGCCCTCGATCCCGTCAAAAACAAAGTCCCCCTGAGCCAGGTGCTCTTTCATATATCCTCGCACTTCCGCCTCTTTGAGGGACAATACCTTCTCATAATCCATTCCGCTGTACTGACAACCGCCGCAAAGCTCTGCGTGTCTGCAGATCAGGCTCATGGATACCTCCTTATTCTGGATGATCAAAACTCTCCGTAGTTGTCATAAAACGACTTCTTGTATTCCAAAAAGCGGTCTTCCTTGATCGCTTCGCGGATCCCCTTCATCATATCCTGAAGGAATTGAATATTGTGTATCGAGATCAAAGTCGCCGCAAGCATCTCCTTTGCTCTGAACAAATGGCTCACATACGCCCTGGAATAGTTCCTGCAGGCGTAGCAGGAGCACTGATCGTCCAGAGGTCTGAAATCGCGCCTGAACGACTCGTTTTTGATATTCAGCCTGCCGGTCCTCGTGTTCACTCTGCCATGTCGCGCTATCCTCGTGGGCTCCACGCAATCGAACATATCGATGCCGCGCTCCACGCCCTCGAAGATATAGTCTACAGTTCCCACTCCCATCAGATATCTCGCCTTTTCCGCAGGCAGATAATCGACGCAGTCTCCCAGGATGTCGAGGAAAACATCCTTGGGTTCTCCCACCGACAGCCCGCCGATTGCGTAGCCGGGGAGATCCATATCGACTATCTCCTCCGCGCTCTTCTTCCTGAGGTCCTTGTACATGCCCCCCTGCATAATGCCGAACAGAGACTGGTTCTCCGTGTTCTTATGCGCTGCCTTGCAGCGCGCGAGCCATCTTGTCGTCCTGTCGGAGGACTTGGATACATAGGCTCTGTCCGCGGGGTATGGCGCGCACTCGTCGAAGGCCATGATTATGTCCGAACCCAGACAGTTCTGAACTTCCATGGACTTTTCCGGCGTCAGCACCTGTTTGGAACCGTCGATATGGCTCCTGAAGGTGACTCCTTCCTCGCTTATCTTCCTGAGCTTCCCGAGGCTGAACACCTGAAAACCGCCGCTGTCTGTGAGGATGGCGCCGTCCCAGTTCATGAATTTATGAAGGCCGCCCGCCTCCCTTACGATCTCCTGACCGGGGCGCAGGAACAGATGGTAAGTGTTGCCGAGCAAAATCTTCGATCCCGTCTCCCGGACCTGCTCCGGCGTCAGCGCCTTGACCGTGCCCTGGGTCCCCACAGGCATGAACACAGGCGTCTCTATGTCGCCGTGAGGAGTATGGAGTATCCCGAGGCGGGCCCCCGTCCTCGCGTCTTTCTTTATGAGTTCGTATGTTACCGCGTGTTTCTCAGACATCAAAAATACCTCATTTGATCAGCATCGCGTCGGCTTTGCACTTGCGATGCGCGCTTCGCGCTGCCTGCTTTGCAGGCGATCCTAAAGGATCAGCATCGCGTCGCCATAGCTGAAGAATCTGTATCTCTCCTCCACCGCAGTCCTGTACGCGTCGAGCATATGCTGCCTGTCGTAGAGCGCCGAGACGAGCATCATCAGCGTCGATTTCGGCAGGTGGAAATTGGTAATAAGCGAGTCTATGATCTTGAACTCGTAGCCCGGGTAGATGAATATGCCCGTGCTCGCCTCGCCCTCCCGGATGAGCCATTTGCCCGACTCCTCGTCAAAATAAGCCGCGCTCTCGGCAGTCCTGGTGGATGTGGTGCCGACAGCTATCACCCTGCCGCCGGACTTTATCGTGCAGTTTACGGTATCGGCCGCTTCACGACTCACGCGATATTCCTCGAAGTGCATGTGATGGTCTTCGATGTTCTCGCATTTCACCGGCCTGAACGTCCCGATCCCGACGTGGAGCGTCACGTACGCCAGCCTGACGCCTTTCTCTTCAGCCTTTGCCAGGAGCTCCTCCGTGAAGTGGAGTCCCGCGGTGGGCGCCGCGACCGAGCCGTCCTCACGGCTGTAGACGGTCTGGTAGTCTTCCTTATCCTCTTCAGTACCGGGACGCTCGATATAAGGAGGAAGCGGCATCGTCCCCATCTCTTCGAGGCGCTCCATGAATATCCCGTCATAGGAGAATCTCACGTGGCGCGTTCCGTCCTCGCCGTTTTCTATTATCTCCGCGGAAAGCCTCCTGCCTTCCTCCTCCGAGAAAACGACTGTATCTCCCGGTCTCAGCCTTCTTCCCGGCCTCACCATGGTCTCCCAGAGATCGCCCTCGAGCCTTTTGATCAAAAGGAACTCTATGTGCGCTCCGGTCCCGGCCTTGGTCCCGTAGAGTCTGGCAGGGATAACGCGGCTGTCGTTCATCAGCAGGCAGTCGCCCGGCTCCAGATAGTCTATGATATCGTAAAAGTGCCGGTGCTCGATGGTCCCGGTCTTTCGATCAACCACCATTAACCGGCAGCTTTCTCTGTCCTTTATCGGCTTCTGCGCGATGAGCTCCTTGGGGAGCTCGTAATCAAAATCGCTTATCTTCATCTATACTTCCATGCTCATCTGTTCTTCTTCGGATGCCTCAGCGGCTTCCTTCGCCGCCTGAGCGCGCCTCTCCTCCGGGAAAGGCATGCCCATGTGAAGGTAACCCGCTTCGGTGACCATCCTTCCCTTCTGAGTCCTGTAGAGGAGCCCGCTCTGGATAAGGAAAGGTTCGTACGCGTCCTCTATGGTCACGCGTTCCTCGCCGATCGAAGCGGCGATCGTGTCGATGCCGACGGGGCCGCCGTTGAATCTCTCAATTATCGTAGAGAGTATATCCCTGTCCAGCTTCTCGAGGCCGAGCTTATCCACTCCCATCGCGTCCATCGCAGCGCGGACGGCTTCGATATCGATCTCGGAGAGACCTCTCACCTGAGCGAAGTCTCTGACCCTCTTAAGCAGTCTGTTCGCCACTCTCGGAGTTCCTCTGGAGCATCTTGCCATCTCGGCGAGAGCGTCTTCGGATACCCCGACGCCCAGGAGTCTCGCGGACCTTTTGATGATCTCGGCGAGCTCGGACTGATCGTAGACCTCGAACTTGTCGATAACGCCGAAGCGGTCTCTCAGCGGAGCTGACAGGCTTCCTGCGCGGGTCGTCGCCCCGATCAAAGTGAACTTCGCTATGTCGAGTCTTATGGATCTCGCGGACGGTCCCTTCCCGATTATGATATCGAGGGCAAAATCCTCCATCGCGGAGTAAAGCACCTCCTCCACGGAGCGGTTCAGCCTGTGGATCTCGTCGATGAAGAGCACGTCGTTATCGTTCAGATTGGTAAGTATAGCGGCGAGATCGCCCGCTCTCTCGATCGCGGGCCCCGAAGTTATCTTTATCTCGACGCCGAGCTCGTTGGCTATGATCCCCGCGAGAGTCGTCTTGCCGAGTCCCGGAGGCCCGTAGAAGAGCACGTGATCCAGCGGCTCGCCTCTCATTCGGGCAGCTTCTATAAACACCTTGAGATTGTCCTTGACCGCCCGCTGGCCTATGAAGTCGTCGAGCTTTTGCGGTCTGAGCGTCGCCTCGTTTCTGGCCTCGAGCGGACCGGACGAGCGCGTCTGGGTTATGCGTTCATTTGAATCAAAATCGCTGAACATCTTCTTTCCTCGCGATCAAAAAGTCAGAGCCTCTTAAGAGCCTGCTTGATATAGTCTTCCACGGTGAAGCCTTCGCCCTTCACTCTGGCGACAGCGGCTGTCGCCTCGTTCCTGTTGTATCCGAGCGCCATGAGAGCAGAGATCGCTTCCGCACGGTCATCTCCGGACGGCTCATCTTCGAAGGTGAGGATCTCGCCGGTCGTAATGTCGACCGCGCTGACCTTGTCCTTAAGCTCCAGGACGAGTCTCTCAGCTGTCTTCTTGCCGATCCCGTTGGCTCTGGAGATCGTTTTGGTATCACCGGACGCTATGGCGAACTTGAGCTCGTCCGCGGAGAATGAGCTCATTATCGACATGGCTCCCTTGGCTCCGATCCCGCTCACCTTGAGAAGCAGTTCGAAAAGCTCCAGTTCTTCTCTCTCCGCGAAGCCATAAAGCGAGATATCGTCTTCCCTGACCTGCATGGACGTGAAGACTTTTATCTCGGAACCCTCAGGCATCTTGTAGAGGCGCGATCCCGCCGGGATGTTTATCTCGAATCCGACCCCGCTCGCGTTCTCAACGATCACCGTTCCGTCCGCGGCAGGGTGAAATATGCCTTTGATATATCTGATCATATAATCTTTCTCCCTCTGGAATGCCCGTGGCAGATCGCGGCGGCCACCGCGTCCGCGGTATCGTCCGGCTTCGGCACCTCGCTCAGATTCAGAATCGCCTTTACCATCGCCTGGACCTGCTTCTTGTCCGCCTTTCCGTAGCCGACAAGGGCCTGTTTGATCTGAAGCGGCGTGTATTCCGACACCGTGAGCCCGCCGTTCACGCAGGCCAGGATCGCGACTCCCCTGGCCTCGCCGACTTTGATCACAGTCTTGGCGTTGTTCGCGAAGAACAGCTCCTCTATGGACGCCTCCTCAGGCCTGTATTCCGCTATTATTGCCGAAAGCTGGGCGTAAAGGTGCTGCAGCCTGGACGGCATATCCATCCTGGCGTCTGTGGTTATCGAGCCGTAGTCCACCACCGAGAAGTGGTTCCCCTGCATGTCCAGAACGCCCCAGCCCATTATAGCATAGCCGGGGTCTATTCCCAATATCCTCATGGCTTTACCTCATAGAGTCGATTTGATGATATTGTACCACATGAACATTTGTTCGTCAAACTCCCGACTTTACCCGGAGCGTTTTTTGTCAAGGCGCGATTTCCCCATTTTATAAGGCTTTATTCGGACATCCGCTTATGATATAATACCCTTGGAATTGAACAGCGCTTCGTTGATGGAGAGAGGAGTTCTTATGCGATATTCCAGACAAAACAAGATCCTTGAACTCATTTCCGCTAATGAGATCGAAACTCAGGAGAAGCTCGTGTCCATGCTCAAGGACGCAGGCTACAGCGTGACGCAGGCCACGGTGTCCCGCGACATCAAAGACCTTCAGCTCATCAAGGTACTGACCCCATCAGGCAAATACAAATACGCTGCATCAGCCCAGCAGGATGCCCCCATTTCCGACAGATTCGTGAAGATATTCCGCGAGACGATCACATCCTTCGCGGCGGCGGGCAACCTCATCGTGGTGAAGACGCTCTCGGGCTGCGGGCCGGCTGCAGGAGAAGCGATCGACAATATCTCGCTTCCCCATCTCGTCGGGACCATCGCAGGTGACAACACCCTCCTCATGATAGTCGACAAGGAAGAGAACGTCGATCCCATCATGAACAGATTCAACGAGATGCTCAGCAAGAGGAGCAAACGTCAATGATCGAGCATATTAGCATCAGGGATTTTGCGATAATAGAAAATGCGGAAGTCGATTTCCGCGGTGGTCTCTCGGTTATAACCGGAGAGACCGGGAGCGGAAAATCAATAGTCATAACGGCCATCAGCCTTGCTCTCGGCAGCAGGGCTGATTCTTCATACGTCAGAAACGGACGCGAAAAAGCCGTCATCCAGCTGTCCGGTACCCTGGACGGGGAAGAGACAGTTCTTACAAGGGAGATAAGCTCTCAGGGACGCAATCTCTGCAGGATCGACGGTAACCTCGTCACTCTTTCAGAACTCGCCGCGAGAGCTTCTTTGATGGCGGATATCCACGGGCAGTACGACAATCAGTCTCTCCTCGATCCGGCAAATCATCTGGCGATACTGGACGGCTTCGGAAGAGACAGAATACGCCCGGCCATGGCGGAATACTCAAAGCTCTACGATGTCCACAGAGAAAAGCGCTCCGCCCTGGATCGCCTTCTCGCGATAGAGGCGGAATCCGCCCGCAGGGCAGACTTCTACAGATACGAGATCAAAGAGATCGATTCGGTCCGCCCCGTTCCCGGCGAAGACGAGGAGCTCGCAAGCCGCGTGTCGCTTCTGAAGAACAGCGGGCGCATCTTTGAGAGCATAAGCTCCGCTTACGAAAGGACCGAAGGCGACCGCGGCGCGCTCACCGCCCTCGGTATCGCGATGGAGGATCTCGAGAGTGTCAGCTCCTATACACCCGAACTCGGGAGGCTGTCCGGAGAGATGAACGACCTCTACTACAGGCTGGAGGATCTTACCGGCTCGCTCAGACAGGTCATGGAATCCCTCACCTTCTCGCCCGACGAGCTCGACAGATCGATAGAAAGGCTGTTGAAACTCGAGGATCTCAAAAAGAAATACGCTCCCGCGGGAGATCTCGCGGACGTCATATCATACCGCGACCGCATAGCTTCGGAGCTCGACACGATAGAGAATCTCGACTCCGAGAAGGAGCGCTTAAGGCGCGATGAAGCCGAAGCGCTGACCGCTCTCAGGGAATCCGGAAAAAGGCTCAGCTCGATCCGGAAAGATGAGGCGGAGAGGCTGTCCTCCCTTATAGAGCGGGAGCTTCTGGACCTCAATTTCAGCGAAGCGGACTTCTCCGCGAGCCTTATCCCATCAGAGGCACCGCTTCCCACCGGTCTCGAGACCTGCGAGTTCCTGATATCAGCTAACAGGGGCGAGCCCTTGAGGCCGCTCGCGAAGACAGCTTCCGGCGGAGAGCTCTCCCGCATCATGCTCGCGATCAAAGCCGTCACCTCATCCTTCGACGGCATCCCCACCCTCATCTTCGACGAGATCGATCAGGGTATATCCGGAAAGACCGCCTATGTGGTCGGCCACAAGCTCAGGGAGATCGCGAAGACGCATCAGGTCATCTGCATAACGCATCTCCCGCAGATCGCCGCTCAGGCCGATGAGAGCTACCGAATCTACAAGGACTCTGATCTATGCAGCACCTATACTCACGTCGATCATCTGGACGCGGAAGGACAGGTCCGTGAGATCGCCCGTCTCCTCGGCGGCGAGACCGTAACGGAAACCGCTCTCGAGAACGCGCGGGAGCTCATCCGCACATCGAGGGCTTAAGAATGAAAACCAAAGAGCGCCGGTTCTCCGGCGCACTTTTTTGATCATCTCTTGCACGGCCGTTCCGGGCCGCATCGTCGTTAACTGTTTATCTTGTGCTCTTGTCGTATGGAATGCCTTCCGCCTTCGGAGCGCGCGATCCCTTGGATGTAAACGCGAGCACGACCAGCGTGATCACATAAGGCAGCAAGCGGTAAACATGTGAGCTGATACCGATCTGCGTCAGCATATAAACGCCGTCGCCGTTGATATCCAGGCTTGAATACGCTGCCGCGATGCATTTGAACAGGCCGAACAGAAGGCTGGCGAGCGCGATGTTCAGCGGCTTCCAGTTGCCGAAGATCATTACCGCCAGAGCCAGGAATCCGAAGCCCGCTACATCTCCGTTCGACGTGCAGTTCGCGGTGGTAAGCGCGTATACGAAGCCCCCCATGCCGGCAAGCGCGCCGGATATCGAAACTCCTGCGTAGCGCATCTTATACACGTTTATTCCGAGTGAGTCTGCAGCCTGCGGGTTCTCGCCGCAGGATCTCATCCTCAGGCCGAAACGGGTCGTATAGAGGAGCACCGAGAGTATGACGAACAAAATGATGCAGATATACGTCGACAGATACACTTTGTGCAGAAGCGTATTGCCTATGAATCCGAGGTCAGCGTCCTTGTCGAATCCGAGCGTGGTCTTTTTGATCATGAACCAGCTCGCGGAATCGCCGGTCGCCATCTGCAGCGTGTTCTGGTTCGCGATCAGGCGAATGAAGAACAGCACGAGCGCCGGAGCCATCAGGTTGAGGGCAGTGCCGCCGATCGTCTGGTCAGCTCTCAGGTTGATAGACGCGAAGCTTAGGAGCAGCGAGAAGACCATGCCTGCGAGCGCCGCGGCGAGCATCGCCAGGATCTCAAAGCCCTGGAGCGCCACCCAGTTGCCGTCCGCTTTCGCCTGGATGAACCATCCCGCGTTTTGAGACAGATTGACAAAGAGGACGCCCATAAAAGCTCCGAAGATCATGATGCCTTCGAGAGCCAGGTTTATTATTCCGCTTCGCTCAGCGAACACGCCCGCGAGAGCGACGATCATGAGCGGCACCGCATAGATCAGAGTCTGCTGGATCAAAAATGTCATGCCTCATCGCCTCCTTTCAGCACTTCCGCGGCCGGTTCGACGGCATCGTCGCCTTCCGCATCATCGCCTTCCGCCTCCGCCTTTGCTTCAGCCTCTGCCTCGCGCTTCTTCGCCTTGCCGGCTATGAACATGCGTATGGCGAGCGAGAAAGCTGAGAGATACACGATCACGGCTATGATGACGTCAGTGATGTATTCGTTGTAAGCGGTCAGGTTCGTCAGCTGCAGTCCGACTATGTCGAGCATAGCCATGAAGAGCGCTGAGAAGATAACGCCTATCGGATTGTTCAGGGCGAGAAGAGCGACCGGGATGCCGTTGAATCCGGCAGCCGGAAGGGACTGGTAGGTAGACCAGAAGAACTCCGTATTGCCGGACAGATAATACAGCGATGCGCCGGCTGCAGCGAGTGCTCCGGAGAGCGCCATGGAGAGCACGATATTCCTCTTGTCGTGGATACCGGCGTAGCGCGCTGCGTGTCTGTTGGCGCCGCAGGCCTTGAGCTCATATCCCAGCGTGGTCTTGTTGATCAGGATATAGACTCCGATCGCTAAGAGTATAGCCACGATTATTCCGCCGTTTACCTGAGAGCCCGGGAAAAGCTTGTCCAGTCCGAGCTTGAGAGTGGAGACGCCGGCTCCGCTGACGTACTGTCCGTCTACCAGACCGTAGGTGGTCTTGTAGATGTATCCGGATTTGGTACCCTCGACCATGTTCTTTAGATTGCTCACGTCGAAAGCCCAGGTAACGAGGTTCGCGGCTATCCAGTTCGTCATGATGCACGCGAGCACCTCGTTAATGTTGAGGAAGGCCTTAGCGAGTCCGGGTATCGCTCCCCAGAGAGCGCCGGCCAGGACTCCTCCGAGGAAAGCCAGAAGCCAGATGATGACTTCGGGCATAGCCCCCGAGGGGATGCTCAGAGCGATATAGAGAGTCGCGAGAGTTCCCATCAGATACTGGCCCGGGGCTCCGATGTTGAAGAGTCCCGTCTTGAACGCCAGAGCGACCGAGAGACCTGTCATGATGAGAGGAGTCGCTCTGAAGAGCATATTGCCAACGCTCGACGGGTTGAATCCCCATGTGAGCGTTCCGGAAGCGTTTCTTCCGGTGCTCAGTATGCCGATAAAGATCAGCCTGATCCCTTCCCATGCGCCCTTGAGCGAGATATTGTCATTGACAAGACCGACTATCAGAACGATCACGGCACCGACCAGAAGACCGAACGCGATCGATATCAGCGAAGAGAGGATCTTCCGGAAGGCTTCTTTTCTCTGAAGTGGATTCATGCCTGATCCTCCTTTCCTTCCCTTTTCGCGCCGGACATATAGAGTCCGAGCTCTTCGGCAGTGGTCTTCTTCGGATCGAGATCGCCGACGATCTCACCCTCGTACATCACGAGGATGCGGTCGGAAAGGCTCATGACCTCATCGAGCTCCAGCGAGATCAGGAGTATCGCTTTCCCTTCGTCGCGCTGTTCGACCAATTGCCTGTGGATATGCTCTATAGCTCCGACGTCGAGGCCGCGGGTCGGCTGGACGGCGACCACCAGCGGCAGGTTTCTGTCGAGCTCGCGGGCTATTATCGCCTTCTGCTGGTTTCCTCCTGACATGCTCCTCGCCACCGTGGCAGGTCCCTGACCGGATCTCACGTCGTATTTTGCGATCAGTTCCTCCGCGTATTTATGGACCTCATCGAAGCGGATGAAGCCTCCGTGCTGGAACTGAGGTTCGTTGTAGCGCTGAAGCACCATGTTTTCCTCAAGCGTGAAATCAAGGACCAGCCCGTGTTTGTGACGGTCCTCGGGAATGTGGCTGAGGAAGGCACTCCTTTCTTTGATCGAGGCCTTGCTGATATCGTGTCCCATCAGCTCAATCGATCCTCCGGACATAGGTTCGAGACCCGTGAGACCGTAGACGAATTCTGTCTGGCCGTTTCCGTCGATACCGGCTATGCAGACGATCTCTCCCGCCCTTACGTCAAAGGAGACGTGATCCACGGCGTTCCTCTTGTGGAGCTTGGAAGCCACGCACATATCGCGTACGCTCAGCACGACTTCCGCCGGCTTCGCCTCTTCTTTGGTCACCTCCAGCTGCACGGGCCGTCCGACCATCATGTTGGAGAGCTC
>Ga0079305_1003224_pt1 | contig 11526 bp, 6 predicted proteins | sample LMS_cellobiose_e_FD_79183 | JGI IMG/M metagenome (GOLD analysis project Ga0079305, IMG submission 79183) | Rumen-fistulated moose microbial communities from Alaska, USA - LMS_cellobiose_enrichment | ecosystem: Host-associated > Mammals > Digestive system > Stomach > Rumen fluid ... | reverse complement strand
TGTCCCCAGATAACCAAAACAAAGGTAATTTCCATCCCCGCGTCCGACATTTCCCGGACCCGCCGGTCGCAATACTCAACCTGTTTCCGGTTAAAGTACCAGGTTTTACCGTTGGAAACAAATTCAATGTCATCTTTCGGTTCAACCGCGAAAATCTGTGATAAATTGACCGTCAGGGCGGCATGGGAAATCCCCAGCTCTTTAGCGTCATCAATTTTAAAAACCTCCAGCCCTTTGATCGATTTGGGAGGAATATAAACGTCATTCTGTTCCGAAGGGAATTCGGTAACATAGCACGGCCCGGCAACGACCGTTCCACCGTTGAGAAATCCGTTTTCCGGTGTTCCGCCGGATATCAGGTAAAACTTGTCGAAAACCTTATCCCGTCCCTGATCGGAATCATGAACCGAATACCGCGGAAACGTCAGTGAAAAGTCTTCAACCTCCCCCTCCAGAAAACAGCTGACCGACTGCGGATCATAATATTTCCGATCCGTGTCGTATCCATCCATCTGGTTGTCGTCGCCAATCCCATCGTAAAGCGTCAGGAAATCCGTTGACGGATGATATTCATGAGGCAAACAGCGAATCAAATACAACGGTTGAACCGACTCCGCGTTTTGAACCTTTTTCGCCAGTTTTTCCCGGATTAAATCAGTTAATGTCAGAGTAACCGTCTGATCGTCCGTGGTCAGACGGAGCGGTGTTTCCCAAATATCCTCCAAATCCTGAGCACGGACCGACCGGAGCCCAAACGGCAGGCAGAGCATCGGTAATAAAACCAGTAAAAAAATGAAAAACGGTTCCAGATACATGAAACAATACTGTTTTTTTACTGACTGGATAAACAGGGACGCCCCAATATCCGAATGGACTTTCTCTCTGTAAACTTTATTCCACTTAAAAATTCCGGTTAATTGATTCAGCAGGTAATTTCGCATAAAAACCTTATTATATTATCCCAAATGAATAAAATGGCCTGGATTGAACGACGGAAGGTAACACAGGAATTTCTGTTCCTTCGGAAAATTATAACAGAAAAAGCCAAAAATTCAAATGAACCCCCCTAACCGGACAAATTCCCGAAAATAACGATGATCCGCTTTATCAAAACCATCCGGTTCCGTTTCAAAATCTGTCCTGTTTTATCTTGTTTGCCCATTTGATATAAATTCTGTCCAGCAAAATAAACTTATCCAGGCTGTTCGCTGATGACTTTTTTATTTTTGCCTCTGGTAGAGAGAATAAAAAAAGGGATAATGGAAATCAGGTTATCATGACGATTTCATCATCAGGATTTCCTTTCCAACGGAACCGTTTTTTTGCTGGAATCACTCAATTTCGGGGTTAATATCAATAAAACAAATGGAGAAATTACCGTAATGAAAAGGTTTTTCAGTTCTTTCCTGACATTCTCTGTCCTGACCGTCGTTGCGCTGACAGTTATTTCGAAAGCAAATATTTCCGCTCAGGAAATCAAACACAAATTTATCGCGTTGGGTGAATCCCGCAATCAGATTTTGTTGATCAATGAAAACCAGCCGGAACAGAATCAAAATATACCGCTTGACGATAAAGCACGAGGTCTCGAACTAATCAACACGCAAAACGGGGCATTGACGGTTCTGACCGGTCTGTTTAACGGGGGATATCTGGAAATCGACTGTAATCATCCGGAGCATCGGAAGTTCGTTCTCGATTCCAGATGGGCAGGAAACACCGTAACAGCGATTCGGTTGACCGACGGTAACACACTTCTTGGCGTTGACGCCCCGACAACGGTTTTTTATCTGCTGGACAGCAACGGAAACGAACTGAAAAAGTTTGATTTTCCGGACAAACACGCCATTCGCAGTATATCGCAAACCTCGGAGGGAACAATTCTGTTCGGCTGTAATAAAAATCATCTGATTGAAATGGACCTGGAAGGGAAAATCCTTCGTGATCAGGTCATTCCGGAAGCGGAATATATCTATCACGCGATTGAGCGAAGTAACGGGAACCGGCTTGTTTCCTGCGGTTTTGGGGCCTCGGTCCTTGAATTGAACAGGGATGGCGAAATTGTCAAACGCTGGGGAAAAACCGATAAACATCCGGAAGAACTGGGGCTTTGCTTTTTTGCCAGCGTTCAGGAACTCGAAAACGGCCATATTGTCGTCTGTAACTGGACAGGACATGAGCCAAATGACAGCGAAAAAGGAGTCCAAATCATAGAATTTGATCAGGATAATAATATCGTCTGGACATGGCACAACGCCCAACTTGCCGGAACACTTCACCATGTTCTGATTCTGGAATAATAAGTTTTTTCCCTGATTGTTATTGCATTGGCAAACCGGTTTTGTTATCGTGTTCATAAACAGATAAAAACCGTTTTTGCGCGGGCAGAACGGACACTTTTCGGGATTTTCCGTCATCATTACATTTCATTGATTATCATGTTTTATTGAAAGGGAAGAGAACATGTTTTCAGGTAATCGGCTGAAAAAAAGTCGGCATTCAACCGACGGAACCCGTTTTGACACCAGTGCCCCTCCGGTGGGAAACAACTTTGCCCGAAAACAGTCTGCCCCGCAGACACTGACTCCGGGAACGGCCCGTCTGCCGGTTATTCGCCTGTTGCTTACAGGGATAATCGCGATGCTGTTCGGCACATTGCCGTCTCCAAATCTCTCAGAAAATCTTTCCGCCGCGGAAACCCAGGTTATTTTCAAGGACGGTCGGATTGTTACCGGTTCGATCGCTCCCCTGAAAAGCGTGTTTGAGGTTCCGGTCAAGGAAAAAGAATCCGAATTGAGCAATATTCAATCGGAAAAAATTATTGTTATTGATGATCAGTTGCGACGAATTTATGTGCCTAAAAACCAGATTCAGGACATGCAGCCGGATGAAATTGGCGCCTCGCTCGAAATATTCCGGATCAAGCAACGGGTTGACACCAATCCGAAAGACGCGATCGCGGTTCTGGGACTGTATCGGACCCGGACACCGTTCGACGAGTTCGGCCGCCGGACACTGAAAGTCCAGGGGATCCCTTTCATTCAGGGTATCACGGAAATTGCGCCGACCTATATTCGTGTCCAGGGAATTTCCCTGATGAGTGATATGCGCATTTCCCCTTACAGTATTGACCGGACTGTTTTATCCCGGCTCATTAAAAAACAGATCGATCCTCAGAATTTAAACGACCGGCTCCGGATTTATCAATTTTATGTTCAGGCGGAACTTTATGAGCAGGCGGCGGAGGAGCTTCAGGAAATTATGGATGAATTCCAGGGGGAGGAAGCAAACGACGCCCAGCTGGACGTTGCCCTCCGTCTGATCCGTCAGCTTGCCGCTCAACGTCTTCTGGACGAACTGGAGCTGCGGCGAAACTCCGGACAGCATAAAAAAGTCCGGTTCCTGCTCAAATCTTTCGAGTCAACAGGCGTTTCTGTTGAAAAAATCCAGGCGATCCGTCGAATGATACAACAGTGTGACGACGCGGAAAATCAGTGTCAGCAGATCATATCGCAACTGGAATCGTTCGCGGAAAACCTCAGCGATGAAAAGCTTAAAGAGTCAGTCGCCCCTGTTTTGAAAGAAATCAAACGGGAGCTGAACAGTAATACGCTGGAACGGTTCGCCGAATTTCAACTGACCGCCCAGGACGCTTCACAAACCGATGAAGCTAAACTGGCAATAGGTCTGACCAGCTGGCTCGCCGGCAATATCGGAGTTGATAACCGACTGGAAATTGCCGCCTCAATGTATCGTGTCCGGCAACTTGCGCGAAAATACCTTCTGGAAAAAATACCGGCGCAACGGGAAAAACTCTGGCATTCTATCCGGGAAGAAGAAGCGTCAAACCCGGAACGAATAGCACGTATCCTGTTCATGATGAAACCGCCCAAAAGCACGCCGGCCCCTTCCGCGGAAACTCCGGGTTATTACGAACTGGAAGTCCCATCCTATGACGGCGTCCCGATTTCCTACTGTGTTCAGCTTCCGCCGGAATACGATCCCAATCGTAAATATCCGGCAATCGTTACCTTGCATGGGGAACGGACCTCGCCTCAGCTTCAGATTGACTGGTGGTGCGGCTCCTGGATTGACACAACGAACGAAAAAGGTAAAAAAGTTCGGGAACGATATGGTCAGGCAACCCGTTACGGATACATTATTATCGCGCCCAAATGGTCGGACAAAGGAATCAGTTATGATTATTCCGCGGCCTCCCACGCTGCGGTTCTTTACACTCTCCGGGACGCCTCACGCCGGTTCTCCATTGACTCGGATCGCGTTTTCCTCTCCGGGCATTCGTCCGGTGGAACCGCGGCCTGGGATATTGGACTGGCACATCCTGACCTCTGGGCCGGTATTATCCCGATATGCGGGGTCGCCAATGGAATAACCGCTTTGCTCAAACGTAACGCGGAATTTGTTCCGGTCTACGCAATTGGCGGAGAACTCGACGGCGGTAAACTCGCATTAAGCAAGGATGTTCTGGACTGGGGAATGGATCTTTCCAAACCATTTGATCTGACTTACACACAATTCAAGGGACGGGGAAATGAATCGTTCAGCGATGAAACGGTCCGGATTTTTCAATGGATGCAGCTCCGGTACCGGCATTTTTCCTCAACTGACCGACGAACCGTTTACACGGTCCGGCTCTGGGACAATTTCTTCTGGTGTACGGAACTCTTTGATTTTTCACCAAAATCAATGATCGACCCCGTTTTCCATACCCGAACCGCCAAAGATTTTCATTCAGCCAAAACCGAATTCGTCCATCTTGCAAACAACTCCATCCAAATCAATTCCGGCGCCGACTGGGCCATTATTTTCCTGTCACCGGAATTCATTGATTTCGGGCAAAAAATCAAAATTCAATTTAACGGCAAAAAAATCTCCCCGCAAAACGGAATCATTCTCCCAAGTTCCCGTGTTATTCTGGAAGATGCCCGATCGCGCGCTGATCGTCAACATCCGTTCTGGGCCAGTGTCAACACAAATTTTCCCGGAAAAATGAACGAATGGGACAGCGACACCCCGGAATAAAAACCGTCTTCTCTCCCAAAATAACAAAACCTGAAACAACTTCGGGGAAAAGCAGGAATGAACAACGGAAGCCGGACCGGTTATCAAAAAAGGGGTCCGAAAAACGGACTCACTTTTTTGACCGCTGAATCAATTCACGCAGCGTTATGGAATTAAGATAAGCCTGACGCTGGTTTTCCGCCGCATTCCAGGCCCGATACAGCGTTTTCCGGAAAGAAGAATCCATTTCTGCGGCTCGTTCGTCCGGTTCTGTTCTCTCATCGGTAATGCTCGCGATCAATCCAAGAGTAATGTCTTCCGGAGGAATTGCCAGACGGTATCCTCCGGTCACCCCCCGAACGCTTGTCAGAAAGCCCGCTTCTTTCAGTTGAATAAGAATTCTCGCCAGAAACCGTTCGGAAATCTTGTGTTTTTCGGCGATACTTCGATGTTGAACAGGTTGCCCTCCCCCATACTGGAACGCGAGTTCCATAAGTGCCAAAGTAGCGTATTCCATACGGGCTGAAAGTTTCATAAAAATCCCTTCATTTCATACAGAGGTTCAACACGTCCGCCCCAAAACAAACGTACGGTACATTATGGAATGATGAGCGATCGCGTAAAGGGACGCCGGATAATAACCGGTGGGTAAATCACCGTTGAGTTCGGAACATAAACAGGGGGAGCCAGCGTTTCCGTATAAACGGGAGGGCCAACCGTCGTGTAGACGGGCGGACTGTATGTTGTTGTCGTACTCAGCCAGACCGGGGACGGTGAAACATAAACCGGGGGATTAAAAACCTGACTGTAAACCGGACAAATTTCCGTTTGCCGGTACAATGGTTCATCCGCCCGGCCCCGCGATTGCCCCATCACAATCAGAATCGTTATTACAAAAAACGCTGACCGCAAAAACCGACATATTTTCATGCTCTTACCTTTCTTCTCAATGATTCCATCCGGAAATCCCGATTTTCCGCCAGCGGCACAACCTGTCAGGCTGCTCAGCGCCGGTCCGGCGGGGTTACCTCAACCTTTGGGACTGATCCGACATTCCGGCTGCTCCGCCTTTTCTGATCGCTCCAATATTCGGATTATCATCAAGTCGCAAAGTTTACCGGACACGTCTGACCGATATAGAATAACATTATAAGAAAAGGTTTTGAGAAAAACTATAATTTCTCTATGATTTCAATTCTATTTCATCACCGTCGTTTTTTTGTTTAATAAATCAGTTTCAGTTTTTGTCTTCCGTACACTTTTGTTAATTCGCCGGTTTTATCTGGAAGTCAGGTTTTATCCGTCGGCTGCGTGATCCCCCAGCCGCGCATTCGCTCGTTACAGAACTCAGAAAAGGCATCCTCTTCAATTGCCTGACGAACACGGGCCATAAGGCGTTGATAATAGGTGATATTGTGAATCGTCAACAAGATCGGGCCAAGCATTTCCCCTGTCGTAAACAGATGCCGGATATAAGCGCGGCTCCTCTGACACGCGGGACAGGGGCAATTCTCTTCCAACGGTTTCGGATCACGTTCATACCGGGCGTTTCTCATTCGCAGGGGGCCGGCATCCGTAAAAGCCATGGCGTTCCGACCGTTTCGTGACGGCATAACACAATCAAACATGTCGATTCCCCGACGGATGCCCTCCAGCAAATCCTCCGGCCGCCCGACACCCATTAAATACCGGGGCTTGTCAGCCGGTAACCAGGGAACGGTCGCGTCCAGACAGGCATACATCTCTTCCGGTTGTTCACCGACACTCAAACCGCCGACCGCATAGCCGCTGAAATTCAGTTCCGCAAGCGTAACAGCACATTTTCGCCGCAAATCATATTCTAACCCTCCCTGGACAATCGCGAACTGGGCTTGATCCGTCCGTCTGTGCACCATCTGGGACCGTTTCGCCCAGCGAACCGTTCGTTCCATCGCGTCCAGAACGACCTCCCGTTTATTCGGTAACGCTACCACATGATCCAGCACCATCGCAATATCGCTTCCGAGTTTTTCCTGAATCTCAACGGAGCGTTCCGGGGTCAGATTGTATCGGGAACCGTCAATATGTGACTGAAAAATCGCTCCTTCTTCCGTTATTTTGGTCAGTTGCGCCAAAGAAAACAGTTGAAAACCGCCACTGTCCGTCAGCATGGGACCACGCCAGCCACAAAATTTATGTAACCCCCCGAGTTCCGCAACAATTTCCTCACCCGGACGCAACATAAGATGATAGGTGTTCCCCAAAATAATCTGACTTTGGGTTTCCTCAAGCTGGCGAACTTCGACCCCCTTGACCGAACCCCGTGTTCCGACAGGCATAAAAGCCGGCAGTTCAAGCGTTCCCCGGGTTGTTGTAAACTGACCTCGACGGGCAAAACTGTTTCGGTCCTGATGTAATAAAGTATATTCAAACATTGGATTTCAAGTCGGGATTCAAGTCCGGAAATTTGAAAAATGATTCGTGACATGAAGTCTGAGAGGATGATTTAGATAAAACAATGATTCCTACCCCCCCGCTTTATTATGCTTTATTATATAATCAACATTTTGGACCGCCCAGCCGGTTCCTCTCCGAAATTTATTAAAAAATTTTTATAAAAAACTTTCTGACAGTTGATTTTACAATATTATTCATTATGTCCGAACCTCAACAACAGGGTGATCCCCCTATTGCCGACATTAAATCCCTGACCTCCTGAACGGGTAATTTAGCGCGGGAAAAAGGTTATCATCAAAATTAATATGATAAAATAAATAAAATTCCTTTCAATTTTTTACAGGGGATTACCGATAAAATGTCCATGAAATAGTGTCCAAAAAAGTGATCAAAGTATATTGCGATATAAAAGATTTCAAAATATATTGAACAAAATCTATTGAAAACAAAAAATAAATTTGTTAAAATAGGTTAGTCGTGTGTTAAGTCTACCAATCATGGTTTTGGAATTTTTATCATGCAGATTATTTCCTCTCCTGTACGATTGACATAGAAAGAAAAAGAGGATATATAAAATCAGGGAATATTTGTATTTGAAAACGATCGTTTCAGGAATTTCATTTTAACAAACCTTTCCCCGGTAATATTGTTTTACTGTAATAACCGCTGTGTAAAAATTCAGCCCATCAAGTACCATGAACAGTTTAATTGATATTCTAAAATCAAATGAGAAGATTTATATATATTTGTCCTCGATGTGGTAGATATTTTGTCCGTTACTTTCCTCGAATCAGTATGCACTGTCCGATTTGTGAAACACACTGGCGAACTAAAAATGCAAAGGGAACACGTTCCGAATTTTCCTGGAAAGCAACGCTTTTTATGCTGGCGGTTGTCATCGCCGTAAGTGCTGTCGCTTATTTTTACGGCGACATCATTGTGGATGTGTTGTTTGACCACACAGAAACAACACTTAAATAAAATCCACTGTTTAAGTGTTATTTGTCTTTATAAAAAAGATTACCCGGTCCTTCACGCGGCCGGGTAATCTTTTTTTATAAATTTTATCCTGTTTTCTCCATACCAATTATTCCGGGATTTTTATCAAATTATTTCAAAACGGCGGCACCAAAAATAAATTTTGTGTCAGCCGTGTTCGCGAAACCGGCTTTACACAGCGTCCGGAATGGAAACCAGCCTTAACATTTTCTCACAAACGTCATTTTCCTCGCAAACAACCATTTTGGCCCCGGCATTGTGAATCAGGCGGATATTGAGCCGGTATCTTGCACGGCAAATAATCGTCGCGCCGGGATTCAGTTGATTACAGGCGCGAACCACCGCAAGCGCGAGATTATCATCCGGAACGGTAATGACAACGATTTTGGCCTGAGTGATACCCGCTTCCTGTAAAACCACAGAATCTGAACCGCTTCCGACAACCGTCGTAAACCCCATCTGAGCAAATTTGTGCAGATTGACCGGACTGAAATCGATCATGGCGACCGTTTTCCCCTGAGACGCCAGGCGTTCCGCCAGCCGGGCGCCAATATGTCCGACTCCAACAACGATTGAATGCCCTTCTCCACGAGCCAGTTTTTCCTCAAGAACCTGGGACGCCTTGTCGGATAATTCCTCTTTTTCGTCACCCCCTTTAAGCGGGCAGATTTTATTCAGGGCGAAAAGCACCATGTTCGGAGTAATAACCAATGAGGTGACGGACACAAACAGAATCGTATGATAAGCGTTCCCTTCAATCGCGTTCGCCGAAAAGGCAAGCGCCAAAATCATAAAGGCAAGCTCTCCAACCTGGGAGATACAAAGCCCAAACCCAAGAGCCGTCCTGGACTTCATTCCACATGCCATCAGAGAAACCCAAGACGTCATCCATTTCAGAGCGATAATACAGATAAACGCAACAAAACAATGAATCGGGTGATCAATAACAAACGCGAAATCCATCAACATTCCCAAAGAAATAAAGAATATCGCGGAATACGCCTCGCGAAACGGAAGAACCAGAGCGTCAATCTGGCTCGTCAGCCTGTTTTCCCCCAACATGAACCCGGCCGCCAAAGCCCCGATCGCATCAGGTAATCCCAGACAGGTCGCCAGAAGACACATACCGATCAAAACAACAATAGCGAAAAGAATCACTAACTCATTGGTCCGGAATTTAGCCAGCTGCGGAATAAAAAAACGGGCAATTATCAAACGGCCAAAAATAACCGCCCCGCCAAAAATCAGGGTTTTGACAACCATATCGATCCATTGGTTATCACAAACAGCAAACACTGGTTCCTCAATGTTTTCGCTCTTGAACAGCAGGGGAAGCAAAAGCAGAACCGGAACCAGCGCCACATCCTGAAACAAAAGAACGCCCAACGTCGCGCGACCGTCCCTGGTGTTCGCCCGATACGCCTCCTCCATACTTTTGTACACCAGCGCCGTTGAACTTAACGCAATAACACAACCGGAAACAATTCCCGCCGTCCAGCTGAGTCCCAGTAAATAAAAGAAAAGGGTAATCACACTGCATGTCAAAACCATTTGCAACAGACCGCCGACAAACATGTAATAGGCCATTGCCATCAGCTTGTCCAGCGAAAATTCGATCCCAATGGCAAACAGCAGAAGAAGAACTCCGAATTCCGCGTATTTCTCCAATACGTCATCTTCTTCCCGTTCACGGCGCAACTGTTCTTCAAGATCCTTATCAATATCGGCTTCAGAAAATGTAAGGGACTTTTCTGAATTCGGGGTTTCAGCAATTTCCGACGCGGTTTCGCCGCTGACAGACACACCTTTCGCCGGATCAATTTCACCGGGAACGCCTGTCATATTTTCCTCAGGCAGATTCTCCGTATTGTATTCCGAATCAAGATAGGATTGCGCTTTTCTGTTTTCCTGACGTATTTTATGAGCCCGCGTCGCCGTCAGATCAAGACAGCCGGGCCCGATAATCGTTCCAACGACAAGATAACCAATCAAAATGGAAATGTTCAGTTTTTTACAAATCCAACCGGAAATCAATCCGGTAAAAAGCACAATCGCTATATGTACAGCACTATTGTCCGGCATAATCAATCCACTTGCACTCAGCAACACAAAACAGCAGGTTTATCAAACTTTGACATACGGTTTACCAACGATACCGGTCAGGACAGGCAACGGCTCTCAAAAAAGTCTTTGTTCCTGACAGATACGCGTCTTCAAAAAATCTTCAACATTTTATCCCATTTTAAATGTTTATCAATGAGTGATTTTATTATTTTTTTCGAATTATTCAGTTCACAGGCCCGTTATTTATTTTCTCTTTATTCTTAAAATCATCGTTATTCAAAAAGGAGGTTAAAACATCAGTTTTTCAATCGCCATTCTTAATTCATCCAGGGACGTTTCTTCAGTAACCGGAATGAAATGACATTCGGCGAGCGACCGGAACCAGGTTTCCTGATGCTTGGCGAAACGACGGGTTCGCTGTTTAATCTGCTCCACCGCATCGGCCAGGGAAACCTCTCCTTTCAGATAATTCCCCAATTCACAGTATCCAACCGCCTGACTTGCCGTTTTAGCAAGAGCAACGCCCGAGTCAAACAGATTTTGAACCTCCTCCAGAAACCCCTGTTTCATCATCAGGTCAACGCGCTCATTGATTCGGCGGTAAAGGGTTTCCCGTTCCCAGTCAAGAACGAAAACATGGGGCCGGTTCGACGGCGATATCACGTCAAATTGCGTCTGTAACCTGGAAATTGGCGTTCCGGTTTTTTCCAGAACCTCAAGAGCCCGAATAATCCGTTTCTGATCGTTAGGATGAAGCCGCGCCGCTGTTACCGGATCAAATTTCATCAGTTCGGTATGCAACGTGCCGACACCGCGTTGCTGCTCGATTGCCCGAAGTCGGGAGCGAAACGGTTCGTCAGCGGGCGGGCCCTCGAAAATCCCACGTAACAGCCCTTTCAGATATAAAGGTGTTCCACCAACGAAGAGCGGCAGTTTCCCCCGTCCGCGCACCTCCGTTACTTTTTGCGCCGCGATTCGCAAATATTCCGCCAACGAAAACTCCTG
>Ga0079305_1003222_pt1 | contig 11532 bp, 8 predicted proteins | sample LMS_cellobiose_e_FD_79183 | JGI IMG/M metagenome (GOLD analysis project Ga0079305, IMG submission 79183) | Rumen-fistulated moose microbial communities from Alaska, USA - LMS_cellobiose_enrichment | ecosystem: Host-associated > Mammals > Digestive system > Stomach > Rumen fluid ... | reverse complement strand
GTTTGGCGGCGATATCGTGATTCTTTCTATGTTGCGAACATGCAGGGTGTCGACTGGGAGGGAGTCGGAAACCAGTATCGTTCCCTTCTTCCTTACGTTGCGCACCGTTGCGATTTGACCTATATTCTGACGGAAATGATCGCGGAACTCAATGTCGGACATTCCTATGTCGAAGGTGGGGATTATGTTGTTCCGGAACGTCCGCAGTCAGGGCTTGCCGGCGCTGTTTTTGCCTTGGATAAGGAGAACAACCGTTATCGAATCGTTAAAATTTATCAAGGTCAGAACGAAGAGCCGAAATATCGAAGCCCGTTGACGGAATTTGGTATCAAAGCGGCGGAAGGTGATTATGTTCTGGCGATTGACGGTGAGGAATTGCTCGGAACCGATAATCCTTATCGCCTTCTTCAGAATAAAAAAGGCGCGGTAACCTGGACATTGAGTAAATCGGCCGACGGTCAGGATTCCTGGGACATTACCTATAAACCGATTACCAATGAAGCCAATCTGCGTTATCTGAATACAGTTCTTGACCGTATGGAACGGGTTCGCAAGGCGTCCGATGGCCGGATTGGGTATTTTCATGTTCCGGATATGGGGGGTAACGGAGCTTATGAGTTTATCAAGTGGTACTATCCCCAAATCCGGAAGGAAGGTATCATTGTGGACGATCGGAATAATGGAGGGGGCAATATCTCTTCCTGGATTATTATGCGGCTGAATCAGAAGCTACTCGGTACCCGGTTTGGAATGGAAAGTCAGTCTCCATCGACCTATCCGACGATTGCCTGTAACGCTCACCTGATTTGCCTGATTAACGAAACCAGCGCAAGCGATGGCGATATTTTCCCCTATTATTTCCGTAAATCAGGTTTGGGGCCGATTATCGGGAAACGAAGCTGGGGCGGTGTCGTCGGAATTTCAAGTCGGGGGCCTCTGGTGGATGGCGGTACGGTTTATGTTCCGCTTTCAGCGACCAACGATGAAAATGGGGAGTACATCATCGAAGGTCATGGTGTTGATCCGGATATTGAAGTCGCTCAGGATCCCAAAGCTATGATGGAAGGGGGGGATCCGCAGCTTGACCGCGCGATTCAGGAAATGCTGAAAAAGATTAACGACGAACCGCGAAAACTGCCGGGACGTCCCGCGGATCCGGTTAAAGACAAGGCCCATGTCCGTGATTATACCAAAGCGGAATAGATGAAAGAGGCGTTACCGCTTCCGCCGGGGAAAGGAATCGGAAGATTCCTTCTGTAAGCAGCGCGGCAACGTATTATCTGAAAAGGGCCAAAATACCTGAAGATTCAGGCGGCCCTTTTTTGAATCAATTTGGCGGACCGATTTTCAGGATTCCTGAACCATGGAAGGTCAACGGGAATCCTGTTTAAGGACGGGTCGATCCTGTTTGAGGACGGCCGTATTGAGTGTTCGCTCTTTTATATTTTTCGTTTTCTGATTTTGATTTTTGATCATCCGGATTTACTGTCGAACGGGAGATGTTTTATTGTTTTTTCGTTTGCTTTCTTTTGTGCCCTTTTCCAATGGCTGGCAATATCAAATATCCCGTTGACAGTCTCCCGTCCTCTATGAAAAAAATCAGAGGGGCGTCTGAGAGTATCTCATAACAGACGCGAATAACGGCCTGTCAAAGATTTAAGGCCGGACAGTTGTGTAATGTGAGGAAGCCATATTTCCGGCAGCGTCAACGGCGTCCAGATAGCAGTCAACGGTTTTATCCATTAACTCTTCCGGAAGCTGTACCGAGACCATATTTTCACTGATTTCTGCCGGAATGGTAACCCAGCTTCTGATCTGCTTGTTGTTTTGGGCATATTCATCCGGATCAGTTGTATAGTTGAAATGAGCCTCAACAGGTTTGCTGCCGTATTTGATTTTAGCGGAGATCGTCACTTTGCCGTCCGCTGTTTTGAAAACTTCAGGTATATCCAGACAGGGAAGAGGGGGAGCGTTTTTCAGTACCCAGTCAACATAATTGCCGATTTCCTGAGGATTCCAGCCGCTGGAATGTGAATGCGGCATATCAATCTGAAGCCGGACGTCCGCGTTGGGCGTTCGTTCCCAGGAAGTTTTGTGCATCGCCAGCGGAAACGCAAAATCGTTGGTACCGTCAACGTAAAAAACCTTGCATTTGGTATTGGGAAGATAACCATTCGGTTCAAAAAAATCATCCCAGACCTTGATTTCCTCCTCTGACATATTCTGATGAAAATGATTCGCCTCAAATCCTTTGGAGGTCATCGCCCCACAACCGTAAACCGGGACGATTACCTGAAAACGATCGTCGATGCCCGCGATTAACGCGGAGAGATACCCCCCCCAACTGATCCCGGTCGCTCCTGTCCGGTCAGCGTCGACACAGGGAAGGGAATCCAGAAGCGAATGGGCAAGCATAATATTGGCAATGCAGTGATAAGGCCATTTATCCTTATAGGCATCGCCTTCCGCGGGAAACGCGGAAAACATGGTTGGATCGCTCAAATTGGGACCGCCGTCCTCCATTCTTTTGCGATCAATGTCCCAGCCTTCCGTTGAGGTTTCAGACATAATCTCGTCCCCGTATAAATCCATGGCGATAGCGGCATAACCGCGGGCAGCCCACATTTCTGTCCAGACACTGAACGCGGAACCACCTCCGCCATGAATCAAAACCATACCGGGAAACGGGCCGTCTCCTTCCGGTCGGGAGAAGAACGCCATGACCCGTGTCGGGTGTCCCTCAAATGGTTCTCCCTGATAATATACTTTCTGCGTTTCGACGACGACATCATTTCCGGAAACATCTTTAACTGTTCTTTTGACCGCGGGTTTCCATTCAGCGTTGGGGACCTGTTTCAGCTTCTCCAAATCCCAGACATCCGAGGGACTTTTGGCCTGAGTCCAGCCGGCCATCAGAAAAACAAAAGCGGTGGCGAGAATCCATTGCAGATTACAGATTTTCATAGATAACATTCCTTAATTTGTGTAAAAATTTTCAGATAACCGGTTTTTATATTGTTTCAAAGAAAGAACCTGGCAAGAAAAACAGGTCAACTGACTTTGATTGAAAAATTTCAGATAAACCGGTCCTGTTTCCCAATATTTTTCAATAAATATAAGAAATCATTTTACTATAATCAAGAAAGTTTTTCAAGGAAAAGATATTTTCAAAAAGCGGACTTAATTTTCATAAGGCGAATCGTAATCATCGTAAATCGGAACGTCAGAAAAGTCTGATCGGTCATGATTTTTAAGGCGGGCGTCTGATATTTCGTATTTTTTGATTCCTGACGGTTTTTCAGACGTTGATGTTTCCGGAAGTACGGAGGCGGCATAAGGTACTTCTGTCTGAAGGATCGTGTTTGTTTCCGGTGATCGACCGTTCGGCGTTTGACCGGTTTCCGAAATGTTCGTTGCGGAAACTGGTTCATCGGGGAACAGGTTGTCTGTCAGGGGATTCTTCGTTAAAAGAGTTGTTCCCGCAGTTTCCGGTAATTTTGTCAAAGAATCTGCGGGGCCCGTGTTTTTCAGTGTGTTATCCATCGATTTTTCGACGTCTTCTGTTTTTCCCGATGTTTCCTTATCAATGTTTGGCGAAAGCTGTAATTGACCGGAACGGCTTAAATCAAATAAATCGTCATTACCGAGAGAAGCCGCGTCTATCTGTTTGCAGGCATCGAGATAAATTTTGAAAACCGGCTCGCGGACAGATTCCGTTTCCAGTTTTTTCATCGTTTGCTGAATAAGCTCCGTTTCCTGTCGGAGCGTGATCCGACCGCTGACCACCATCGTCCGTAAGAAAATAAAATAGGTATCCAACACGTCGCACTGACAATACTGATGAATCTTTTCCAGTTCACCGGCATTGAACATATCCTGAACCATGTCGCCATGAGTTCCGATTTTGCCCGCTTTACGGATCATTTTGGCCGTTGTATTTAAACCGCCGGAAACGTGCACGGCTCCACAGTTACTCAGAAAATCACAAAGATCGAAGTGATGACGGATGTTATAACGGTTACGGGGTTGATCATAAGCCTTCTGACCAATCGCGATCCATTCCGGGATCGGAATGCCGTATCGGAACGCGGTGAGTTCCATCAACGGAATATCAAACCCGCGGCCGTTAAACGTGACAAAAGTCGGCTGCTGATAAAATTTCCATCCTTCCCAGAACCGTTCGGCGATTTTTTTGGGGCCGCCATCCTCAACCTTGAGAACCCGTAAATCAAGCAGGGTGTAATCATCCGCGACTTTGGCAAGCACCAGTGAAATGGGAAGCTGATAGGTGTAAGGGATAAAGTCCGTTCCCTTTTTTTCCATCAGTTCATTCCGATACCGCTGCAACGCCTCCGCGGGAGTCAGTCCCTCGCCAGGATAACGGGCCATGGCGATAAGATTTGGATCTGCGACGCTTTCAATGTCAAAGATAAGAAAACGTATCTTGGAGTGAGAATCAGCCATGACTTTTCTCTGATAATATACAGTGGGATTTCGTTATAATATAATAAAGGCGTTTCCGGTTCCCTGATGACCGTTATTTCAGTTTTCTGACGATTATTATTTCAGGAGAATCACGACAATGTCGCTATTTTCCTTTGTCCGCCCCGGACATCCGGGGAACGTCCTGTTTCCCATATAACGGCAGTCAAGCGACATTTTAAAAAGGAAGCCGCCTGACAGAAAGTTTTCAAATATCGGAAAACACAAAAACAGGTTTTTCCCGGGAAAAGGACACAACAGCAAAACGGGAAAAACCGCAAAGGACTGAACTGTTCGGGAAGAACTTATTTTACCCGTTCGATGTACTCGCCGGTTCGCGTGTCAACCTTAATGATTTCCCCGGTCTCGACAAAGTTAGGAACAATCAACTCGGCCCCGGTTTCGAGTTTCGCCGGTTTGGTAACGTTGGTTGCCGTATTGCCGCGAACAGCCGGTTCCGTGTACTCAACCTTCAGAACGACATGATTCGGCGGAGTGATCCCGATCGGATTATCATTGTAAAGAAGCATTTTACACGGCATGTCAGGGAGCAGATACTTCCAGGCGTCATCAATTTTTTCCCTGTCAAGCTCGTATTGCTCATAAGTTTCCTTTTCCATGAAATAATAGGTTCCCTGCATTTCATAAAGAAAAGTGACGTCCGTTTCATGAATGTCGGCAGCTTCCAGTTCATCCCCGTTTTTATAGGTTCGTTCCAGAACGGTTCCCCGGTTTAAATCGCGAAACTTGCACTTGTACAAAGCCTGGCCTTTACCGGGTTTCACGAAATTACATTCAATCATGATGAATGGATTTCCGTCAATTTGAACTTTAAGTCCTTTACGAAAGTCGCTGGTGTTGTATGATGACACAGTGTTTTTCCTTCATTGTTGAATAGTGGTTGACTTCTGCCACCGACGCCGGCGATTACCCGCGGTTCGTCGGATTCGATATAAAAACGGTGTTTGTTCTGTTAAATTTTATATTACCTTTCACAAAATGTCCAATACAGATAGCCTGAAAAAAAACAATGTGTTTAAGTTTTCCTCAATCACGGATGTGGAAACACTTTGCAAAATTCTGGAACTTCCTGAATCGCTTATAGAAACGACTTGGAAAGTGAGTCGGGAACTTCCTCTTCAGATCCCCTGTTCTCTACTGAATCGAATTCAAAAAGGAAATCCCGGGGATCCTGTCTTGCTCCAGTTTTTACCCCATCCTCGGGAACTGGAAAAAACAGCCGGCTTTTCCAGTGATCCACTGAAGGAATGGGATTCGGAGGGAACCCGCCCGGAACGAACGCCGGGAGTACTTCAGAAATATCAGCATCGGGTACTCGTTCTGACAACGGAAGCGTGCGCTGCTCAATGCCGCTTTTGCTTTCGTCGTCATTTTCCAAAGGGGCATGCCCTGTTTCACGGTTCTTCAATTTCCTCATTTCCAGGAGATCAGACCGGTAAAACAGAAAAACATGGCTTTCTGCCCGAAACGGAATTTGACCGTTTTTTTGAACCTGTCCGAAAAGACAGTTCCATTCAGGAAATCATTTTCAGCGGCGGAGACCCTCTTATTCTTTCGGATCGCTGTCTGGAAAACCTTTTTCATTATACAAAAAATCTCCCTCATGTTAATAGGGTACGGATTCACACGCGACTTCCCGTTCTCTGTCCGGAACGAATCACCGGTTCTTTTCCGCTTATACAAACAGACCGGACAGAGGAAAATGAGACGGAAAAACGGGAATCCGTAAATTTGCCGGCAGGACATCAAACCTATTACATGGTGTTTCATGTCAATCATCCCAATGAAATTGACGATGCTGTTTGCGCTATGTTTCGCCGGCTTTCCCGACACGGAATTGTTTTGCTGTCTCAGACCGTTTTGCTCCGCGGTGTCAATGACGATGTAACGACACTGATGAAGCTGTTTGAAAAACTGATTGACACCGGTGTTCTTCCTTATTATCTTCATCAGCTCGATAAAGTACGGGGTGCGGCACATTTTGAGGTGTCAACGGAAAAAGGCTGCCAGCTTGTCGAGGAACTCCGGCACCTGTTACCCGGTTACGCGGTTCCCCGTTATGTTCGGGAGATTCCCGGGTATCCCATGAAAAAACAGTTATTCTGCCCGGATGACTGAATTTCATTTTTCGTTTCCCTCTTTGATTTTTATCGTCCGTCAAAAAACAAAACCCGGGACCGACTGAAAATTCCGGAAATTAAAGACGGTCCTGTTATACTGATAATTTCGACCGATTTAGCAAAATTTTCCTGAATTTTGTTCCGGAACATTTTGAGTACTGGACAAGATACTGGAATTTATTAAAATAATACAAAATGGGTAACTTTGCGTCACTCATAAATCAGTAAAAATTTACTGAATAGCGGTGTAAGTGAGTTGTTGTTCGACGCGATTGACACTTGATTGATGGAGAGTATGTCAGCCGATGAAGTATATTGAGATAAAAAAAGGGCTTGATCTGAAGCTGGCCGGTGCTCCGGAACAAAAAATTGATTCGGAGGCGAAACTGGTAAAGCATATTGCTGTTACCGGACCGGACTATGTTGGAATGAAGCCGACGCTTTTTGTAGAAGAAGGACAGCAGGTTTTAGCTGGTCAGCTTCTTTTTGAAGACAAAAAAAATCCCGGTGTAAAATTTACATCTCCGGGCGCGGGAACAGTTCAAAAGATTTTCCGGGGTGAAAAACGGGCGTTTCGTTCCGTGATGATAGAACTTTTTGACGGTGACGACGCCTATCGTTCTGTGGAATTTGAAAAGTTTGATCCTGCAGAACTGGAAAATCTCTGTCCTGATAAGACGCGGAATATTTTGATCAGTTCCGGGCTTTGGACGGTATTTCGTACCCGTCCGTTCAGCCGGATTCCAAAAGTTGATACATCGCCGGTTTCTCTGTTTGTAAATGCGATGGACAGCAACCCTCATGCCCCGAAGCCGGAAATTATTATTCAGGAACGGGGGGAGGATTTTGTCAACGGTCTGAAGGTTTTAAGCCGTATTTGTGGTGAAAAAATCTGGTTGTGCAAGGATCCGGCCAGTAAAATACCCGGCGCGGAAGTGGCCAAAGTGGAAGTTGCTGTTTTTGATGGCCCGCATCCTGCCGGCTTGTCGGGCACGCATATTCATTATCTTGATCCGGTGGGATTGGGGAAAACGGTCTGGACGATTGGTTATCAGGATGTTATGGCAATTGGAGAACTCTTTACCCAGGGATACTATCCGATTGAACGGGTTGTCGCGTTATCAGGTCCCATGGTTCAGAAACCGCGTCTGGTTCGTACCCGTGTCGGTGCCTGTTTGAAGGAGTTGACCGCCGGAGAACTGAAAGACGGAGAAGTCCGGATTATTTCCGGGAGTGTTCTTTGTGGTCGCGCTGTTGAAGATAACGGGCTGTGTTGTCTTGGACCGTATGTCAATCAGGTGACGGCGATCGGTGACGGGGACCCGCGGGAACTCTTTGGCTGGGCACTTCCGGGATTTCGCAAATTCTCACTTGCACGGACGGTCGCGTCCTGGTATTTACCCAAGGGGGCCGGATTTAAAATGACGACCGCGCTTCATGGCGGGTATCGTGCTGTGTTTCCGAACGACATGTTTGAGAATCTTATGCCGCTTGATATTTTACCGACATTTCTGTTCAAGGCTCTTGAAGTTGGTGATATTGAGAAATCGGAAAAGCTCGGAGCTCTGGAGCTTGATGAAGAAGACGTTGCTCTTTGCACCTTGGTCGATTTCGGCAAGAACGATTATACGTCGTCGCTTCGTTCCATGCTCAATACGATTATGAAGGAGGAGGAATAAGCTCCATGAAAATTGTAAAAAATATTCTCAAAGCGGTCGAAAATACATTTTTCGCCAAAGGTAAGCCTTTTGCCTTCTTCTTTCCGTTTTTTGAAGCGGCAGACACCTTTTTTCTGACGCCGGATAAAAAGACGACCGGCACCTGTCATGTTCGGGACTGTAACGATTTTAAACGAATGATGATAGCGGTCGTTTACGCTCTGATTCCCTGTGCCCTGATGGGGATGTATAATGTTGGTTTACAGGCGAACCGTCTGATCGCTGCCAATCCGGACGCGGTCCCGAAGGACTGGCATGGCGCCATATTAAATTATCTGAACGATCTTTGGCCGGCGCTCGGCATTTATAATGATTCGGTCTGGAACATTTTCGGGTGTTTTGTTCATGGGGCTGTTTATTTTCTGCCACTTTACATCATAACGATGATTGTCGGGCTTGGCTGGGAAATTCTTTTTGCGTCGATTTACAAACATGACGTCAATGAGGGGTTTTTCGTTACCGGTTTTATTTTTCCGTTGACACTGCCGCCGACGACCCCGCTCTGGCAGGTGATTATTGCGATTACCTTTGGGGTGATTATCGGTAAGGAAATTTTTGGCGGAACAGGTCGGAACTTCCTGAATCCGGCTCTTGTCGCGAGAGCGTTTCTGTTCTTTGCGTATGCGGGTCAGATTTCCGGAGATAAGGTCTGGACCGCGGTTGACGGTGTCTCCAAGGCGACCCCGCTTTCTTATGCGACCAACGGGAGTCTGGTTGAAGGAGGAACACAGGGGCTTGCCAATGCCGGTTACAATCTTTTTGACTGTTTTATCGGGCTCATTCCCGGAGCGATGGGTGAAACGTCCACGTTGGCCTGTTTGATCGGTATGGTGTTTCTGCTTGTTATCGGTGTTGCGAGCTGGCGAATTATTTTGAGTATGTTCGTTGGCGGAATGGGGCTTGCGACCATACTTTGGGCGGTTGGAAGTGATACCAACGCGGCGTTTGCTCTTGGTCCGGTCTGGCATTTTGTTCTTGGCGGTTTTGCCTTTGGTATGATTTTTATGGCGACGGATCCCGTAACGGCGGCCTGTACTCGAACGGGGCAGTATATTTATGGTCTGCTGATTGGTATCCTGATTATCATTGTTCGTGTATTCAATCCGGCATATCCGGAAGGAACGATGCTTGTGATTCTGTTTGGAAACTGCTTCGCTCCGTTGATTGATTACTATGTTGTTGAAGTGAATATTAAGCGTCGGATGAAACGAATCGCCAACTGAAACAGAAGTGCGTATCATATACTCAATTTCGATTGGTGGGTTTGGAAATAAAGTATTTCTGTTAATGATCAAAAAATTGAGAATATGGTATTTTAGATAAAAGGATAAAAAACATGTCAAATGATTCCATATTTAAAACGCTTGCTGTCGCGACGGGACTTTGCGTCGTTTGTGCGATCATCGTTTCCGTTGCTGCTGTTTTTCTTAAAGAGAAACAGGATGCCAACAAGCTGTTTGATAAACAGGTAAATATTCTGAAAGCGGCCGGTCTGGTGGAAGCGACGTCAAAACCGGACGCCAAAACGGTTGCGGAACTTTTCCAGAAGGTTGAAACGGTTGTCGTTGATCTGACGACCGGTGAAGTTGTTGCGGATGCCGATCCTGCCAAAGCGGAGGTTGCCCCCTTTGTGCCTGTCGATAAAAGCGTTGATGTTGCCGATATCAAGAAACGTCAGGAACAGGTGATTGTCTATCGCGTCAATGACGAGGAAGGCGGCCTTGAGACACTGGTACTTCCGATTTTCGGTAAAGGGCTCTGGTCGACCATGTACGGTTTCCTTTCATTGAAAAGTGACTTGCAGACGGTAGCCCATATAACATTCTATGATCAGGGGGAAACCGCCGGTCTGGGCGGTGAAATCGCCAATCCGAGATGGACCGCTAAATGGGAGGACAAGCAGGCCATTGATAATGAAGGCAAGCCTGTTATTCTGGTTGCCAAAGGAAATGTTGATCAGGCGTCGCCGACGGTGAATCAGCAGGTTGACGGGATTTCCGGAGCGACTTTGACCGGGAAGGGTGTTACCAATACCGTAACCTATTGGCTTGGAGAAAACGGTTTTGGCCCCTATCTTAAAAATTTGAAAGCCGCGAACTGAGGAAAGGGTAAACATGAATCCAACATCAAAAAAGACATTACTGGAACCGATTTTAGTTAATAATCCGGTGACAATTCAGATTCTTGGTATTTGCTCCGCCCTCGCTGTAACAACAAATCTGAAGACAGCGCTCACCATGAGCCTCGCTGTTACTTTTGTAATCACGTTTTCCAACATTGGTGTTTCCCTGATACGTAAAATCATTCCGGGTAGTATACGAATGATTGTTGAAATGACGATTATTGCAGCGCTCGTTATTGTTGTCGATCAGTTTATTAAAGCGTTTTCCTATAATCTGAGTAAAGAGCTTTCCGTTTTCGTTGGTTTGATTATTACCAACTGTATTGTCATGGGACGGGCGGAAGCGTTTGCTATTAAACATAATGTTCTTGAAAGTACGCTGGACGGTTTGGGAAATGGTATTGGATACAGTGCGGTTCTTCTGATCGTTGCGTTTTTCCGGGAACTTTTTGGATTTGGAACTATCTTTGGATTTACTGTTTTGAAGACGGTCAGCAATGGTGGATGGTATATCCCGAACGGACTTCTGGTTCTTTCTCCGGGAGCGTTTTTCCTGATTGCCGCATTGATCTGGATCATCAAAACTTACAATAAAGACCTGCTTGATAAAGAATAAACGTCGCGGTTGCGAACGAATATTCGTTGAAGGAATAATCTCATGGAACATGTTTTAAGTATGTTTATCCAGGGAGTTTTTACGCAGAATCTTGCGTTATCGCTCTTTTTGGGAATGTGTACTTTTCTGGCGGTTTCCAAGAAGGTTGGCACCGCTACAGGGCTCGGAATTGCGGTTATCGTCGTTCAGACGATTACCATTCCGGTCAATAACATTATTTACAATTATATTTTGCGGGAAGGCGCTCTTGCCTGGACAGGATCGGACACTCTCGCCAAACTGGATTTGAACTTCCTCTCCTTTATTACATTTATCGGGGTAATCGCGGCGATTGTTCAGATTCTGGAAATGACACTGGACCGATTTTTTCCGACACTTTATAACGCACTCGGTATTTTCCTTCCATTGATTACCGTAAACTGTGCCATTATGGGAGGCTCGCTCTTCATGCAG
>Ga0079305_1003221_pt1 | contig 11536 bp, 10 predicted proteins | sample LMS_cellobiose_e_FD_79183 | JGI IMG/M metagenome (GOLD analysis project Ga0079305, IMG submission 79183) | Rumen-fistulated moose microbial communities from Alaska, USA - LMS_cellobiose_enrichment | ecosystem: Host-associated > Mammals > Digestive system > Stomach > Rumen fluid ... | reverse complement strand
GAAGTGATGTAGAGTTCTCCTAAGCGGCAGGCCAGAGGTTCGAATCCTCCCGTGGGTGCCAGAAACACCGCCGAAAACCTTTGTTTTCAAGGGTTTTCGGCTTTTTTGGTTTTCGTTCAATCTTACTACTCCACTTGCATTTATTAGTGGACAGACTGTAAACAATTAAGCGGCTAATTATCACGGTTGATCTTCTGCCTTGCTAATAGAAATTAGCAAAAAAACTCCATTTTTGCTAATCAAAAAAGCGCTCCTGCTAATTGAAGATTTTGAACTCGAAAAATCCTTGCTAATCGTGCAAGGCGAATGTTACGCTGTCCGCACTGAAATAGAAATCGCATACTGGCATTTTGTCTCTTCCTATTATAGAATGAAGCCAGTAACCCATTAAATATAGAAAGGGGTTGCCTCTGTATGAGACAGCCCCTTTGGTTTTGTCAAAGACAAGTTAGTACGAACAATTCGTTTTGGAGATTAAATATCTTCAAGTTCAGCTATAAAGATATTCTTTGTCAAGATATCCGCATATTGAAGCGTATATCTTTTACCCTGTGCCTCAATCTGAAAGATGTGAGGGTACACGCCCGATATCCTCGCTTCTTGATACGATACATTGACTTTTGGGCGGTTCAGAGAAACGCTTATATGAATGTTCGGATTTGTATTGAATCGTTTTTGAACTCCGAATCTGATCGCATCCAAAGCAGTCATAATAAACCTCCTTCCGGTGACCGTCCAATGACGGATAACGACATTTGCAGCTATTTACTTGAAGTATTCTGAAACATCTGCTTTGTCATTATACTGCTTCCTGACACGAACAATGAGAGAACCATCTTCCTGCTCGACAGTATCATCAATCTGATATCTGGTCTTAGAGCGTTCAAGAGTGGCTTTGTAATGCTCTAGTTCCTCGTGATTGATTTTCAGTGCTCGATCCTTGCTGTAACCCATTTCGGGCTTTTGAGCAAAAACAAGCGTCTGAAGAATACATGCAGCCTTAACACGCTTCATAGTTACACCCCTTTCTTGGCACCATACATTACGGCAGAAATATGCGACCAATAATGCAGAGAGGTGTTCGAGCGCTTGAATAAACAGGATACACGGCTGCCGTCATATATCGGCTGGACGCCCTCTCAAGGTAGCAATAGCTACAATGATATTTTATCACTTTTTTCTACGGATTTCATGCTCGAATTTGCAAATAATTCAATTTTGGGTATTTTCACCTGCAAGACTGTTCTCCTGTTTAACATATTTTTGTGGAAAAAGTCCTTTGATTTCTGTCATAAAAAGTGCTATAATTTACAAAGTTGAGTGGCAGAAATGCGTAAGTCCGAACAGGGCTTACGCATTATTTTTTTGTCTGCGGAGGTATACTATGAATCAATCACAAAACTACCTTGCCGAAGAAAAACTCGGCAAACTTATGAGCAAATACTCGATCCCATGCATCATATCTCTTTTGGTCGGCGCTCTATATAACATCGTTGATCAAATCTTTATTGCAAATGCGGATTATCTTGGTTCATACGGGAATGCTGCAAACACAGTTGTGTTTCCTTTGACGGTAATTGCTTTAGCAATCGCTGTATGTATCGGAGATGGCTGCTGTGCTATGGTAAGCGGCTTGCTTGGCGAAGGTAAACCGGACAAAGCACGTCGTTCTTTCGGAAATGCAATTTTAATGACCATTATTTCAAGCCTTATTGTTACGGCAGTCTATCTGATTTTTGCGGATTCGCTTGTCACATTGTTTGGAGCTCGTGTCAACAGAGAAACATATGATCTATCGAGAGAATACTTCTTCTGGATTTCACTCGGAATCCCGTTCTATATGTTCGGGCAGTCTATGAACCCCGTGATCAGAGCTGACGGCAGTCCGAAATTTGCGATGGTGTCCACGCTTGCCGGTGCAATCCTGAACATGATTCTTGACCCGATCTTCATTTTCGTTTTCAAATGGGGGATGATGGGCGCTGCGGTTGCAACTGTCTTAGGACAGATTGTTACTGCGATCCTCGCTGTTTGGTATTTGCTTCATCTCAAAAGCGTAAAACTTGACACGGGCTCTTTTGTGGGGAAGAGAAAAATAGCAGGGAGAATTGTTTCTCTCGGTCTATGCAGCTTCCTTTCTCAGATTTCTCTTGTTGCAGCAATGGCCGCCATCAACAACATGATTCGAGAATACGGCGCTCTTGATCCTGTATTTGGAATAGAAGAATATGCTCAGATACCAATGGCTGTTGTTGGCATCGTTATGAAGTTCTTCCAAATTGTTATCTCTATCGTTGTAGGAATGGCGGCAGGATGTATCCCGATTGTTGGATACAATATGGGTGCAAAGCGTCCTGAACGAGTAAAAAAACTATTTACGCTTTTACTGATTTGCGAGGCTATTGTCGGACTTATTTCACTAATCATTGTTGAAGTTTTTCCAAATGTGATCATCGGTGTTTTCGGAGCATCGAACGAGAGTGTTTACTATACAGAGTTTGCGATAAAAGCGTTTCGGGTGTACCTCTGTATGATGGTTCTTGCCTGCGTCAACAAAGCTACTTTTATATTCTTGCAAGCGATGGGAAAAGCATTGTCATCTACACTGTTGTCAATGATTCGAGAAGTGGTCTTTGGCGTTGGCTTTGCCTTGCTGCTACCGATCATTTTTGGGCTCAACGGGGTTCTTTATTCCATGCCTGTTTCAGATTTCTTGACAGCGATTATCAGCGCAATTATTATTATTTCGACATATAGACAGTTAAATCATTCAATACAAGATGATGCTCGAAGCGCTTAATCAAAAGAGGATAATACAACAAAACAAAGGCGCTCTCAGCAACGAGGGCGTCCTTGTATCTATTCTGTGAAAGTTCGGATAATTCATTGAAAAAAGTAGGGTTGGTGAGTAAATAGTTACGACGACAAGAATAATACTGTATATTCTTATTTGATGTTACACGATGGAATTCGAACTTCTTATCAATACCCGTGCTATGGGGAGACTGCTAATCGGAAGCCAATAAACACCCCTGTTCAAGCTTGTTTTTAGCTGTTTTTCGATGCTCACAGCCTAACAGTGTATGATGGCGAAACCCTTATAAATACGGTGTTTTTGGCTCATATCTTATGTCAGCTCAACGCGATTCGTTGGCTCTCCTAAGCGGTAGGTCGGAGGTTCGAATCCCCTCGTGGGTGCCAGAAAGTACCGGAAATCAACGGTTTCCGGTGCTTTTTCATATCCTGACGATTTTACCTTCCCCGTTCTTGGCACCAAATGCAGGACAGGAGTTGCGCACAGAGCCGGTTGGGGTCGATGACCGTACTGCTCAGGAACTCAAACGGTCCAAGGCAAAAGTATAATCGGCGCCGGTACCCGTCTCTCTCATGGCGTACTGCGTGTCCATATCGATCTGTTGTATCATGATGTCCGCAAATTTCGGATCGAACTGTGTTCCCGATCCCTTGACGAGCTGTTCACGAACGCTGTCCTGCGGCATGGTATCTCGATAGCTCCGTTTTGAGGTCATCGCGTCGTATGCGTCCGCAACGCCGATAATGCGGGCGATTTCGGGGATATCCTCTCCCTTGAGACCCTCCGGATAGCCCCTGCCGTCGTATCGCTCGTGATGATAGCACGCACCGATACGCAGATTGGGCGACAAATGGATCCGGGACAGGATCTGGCTGCCGTAAAGGGGATGGAGCTTGATCTGCGCGAATTCTTCGTCTGTCAGTTTGCCATCCTTGTTGATGATGCTGTCGGCGACCCCGATCTTGCCCACGTCGTGCAGCAGTGCGGAAAAATAGATCTGCTCACATTCCTCATCCGATTTTCCTGCCTGATGCGCAATCATCTGGGAATACCTGGCCACCCGGCTGGAATGTCCGTGGGTGTATCTGTCCTTCGCGTCGATGGCGCTGGCAAGGGCCTCGGCCGTTTGTTCAAACATATCGTGTTCTTTTTCTTTCTCTTGCCTGTAAAACTCGATTTCGAGATTCTTCGCGTGCTCCGCAGTCTCACTCAGATCGATCACCACGAAGATATACAGGAAGACTGCCATGCCCACCACCGTCATATTCGTCAGAGACACACCGTAGGTAAAGATCTGAATGATCGAGGCCGCGAGCGGCACAAGGGTATTCAGGCCCAGAGAGAAGACAATGATGCGCCGCAGCAGCCTGTGATGCTGCATGATGACTGAGATTTGAAGAAAGGTAATCAAAAAAGGGGCGACATAGCAGAGGATGTTGGCGGGAGCACGCTGGTAAATGTTCTGTGCGTCGAAAGTATAATACAGCCCGGTAAACTGAGATACGATCAGCAGCAGCAAACCGATTGCGAACAGAGCCTCGCAGACCCACAGCCGCTTGGGAAAATCACGAAGCTTCCCCTCGTTCTCGAACAAATCGATCACGTAAAGGGTCAGCGCGTGGGAAATATAAAGCGTCATAAAATAAACGAGGAAATTGCTGACCCTGACCATCCAGAAGCCGAGCGTGCTCGGATCGCCCCGGTAGATATACGCATAGCGATCGGAGAGCAGAAGCAGCATGGCGGCGATTTCCAGAAGCGCGAGGATACGCTTTCGCTTGGAAGACAGCGCTTTGGTTATCAATGTCAGGACCGCCAGAACAAAACATATACCGCTCATGAACAGCATGATATTGAGTTGATGAGCCTTCAGAAATTCCATTGATCTGCCTCCGTTTTCAACACGCCGGCAGGCGCTTTGGCAGCATTGACCGCGTGTTTTATCGTTGATCCGATTTTCGATTTTTGGCGCCGGACCGCAGCCGCTGCTTGCGGACCCATATGAAAAAGGAATGCTTTGCGCGGGGGTATCCGTCACGGATGGGAGCGGCCGTCAGATGACGCCTCTGCGCAGGGCTTCTTCATACACCTCGCACAGTCTGCGCCGCGCCTGCTTCGCCCTTTTTGTCCAGAACAGCCCGTCGAAGGCGTGGAGACTGCCGGGATAGACGTCCGCGTTTGCTTCGACGCCCGCTTCCCGCAGCCTGCGCACATAGGTCAGCGTTTCATCGCGGAAGGGCTCTCCCTCGCATACGAAGGTGTAGCAGGGAGGCAGTCCGCGGCAGTCTGTCTCCCGGGACGGGGAGGCGTATGAGGGGACGCGGTCCGTTCCGTACAGCTCCCCGAGGTAGCGCGACCAGCCGCGGCGGTTGCGTCTGGTGTTCCAGCCCGGCGCGTGATTGTCCGCGGAGGAGGGCGTATCCTCGCAGTCCAGCATGGGATAGAGAGGGAGCTGATAAGCGATGTGAATACCGCTCCTGTCGCGCGCGTACAGGCATACGGCGGCCGCCAGCCCTCCGCCTGCGCTCTCGCCGCCAACGACGATCCGCCCGGGATCGACGCCGAGCTCCCTCGCCTGGGCGCTCATATACTGCAGCGCGGCAAAGCAGTCCTCCAGCGCGGCGGGATAGGGCGCCTTCCCGGACAGCCGGTATTCCGGCGAGAGCACCACGGCCCCGTATTTTTTCGCCAGCATCCGGCCGCAGGAGGCGTAGACCATGCTTGCCATGCCCGTCGTATAGCCTCCCCCGTGTATCCAGAGGATACCGGGCAGCGGAGCGGTCTGCCGTTCCGGCCGCAGGAGAATGAGCTTCATTTTACCCGCCGGGGCGTCGATCAGACGTTTTTCAGACAGGAGCCTCAAAGCAGTTCCCCGCTTTCGTATTTTTCCGGCGGGCCGTGCGGCCGACCGGATGTTCTTACCATACCATATCCGCCGTCCTCAGGCAATCGCCGCGCCGGAGCCTGCCGGAAAAATTTTTTCGCTCCGAACTGCGGGAACGGTAAAATCCGGCACAAAAGGATCGGCATGCCGCTTTTCCTTTCCTTTCCAATCGGACCGTGTTATAATAGCCGCAAAGCGGACGGCGCTGTCCGTCAAAACGGAAAACACGGGAGGAACGATATGAAATACAGAAAGTCTTTGACCCTGCTTCTGCTTCTCGCGCTGGCGCTGACGCTGGCGGCCCCCGCGCTGGCGGCGGGCGAAGGAGAGGCCGCTGCGGTCGAACCGGCCCCGGAGGCCGGGGAGCTGGAGATCACCGGCGAGATCGGTACCGACGCGGAGGCGGTGGGCGCGGGAGACGTCATTCATTTCACCGTCACACTGAGCAATACCGGGACGGGTGATCTTGAGGATATCCGCCTGACGGACAATCTTCTGGAGATGGGAGAGAACGCTCAGATCGGAAAGCTGGCCGCCGGGGAGTCTGTCAGCTTTTGCGCGGATTATTTCCTGACGCCGGAGGATATGGACGCCGGGAACCTGATCCACTATCTCTCCGCTGCGGACGGCGACGGGACCCCGCTGGCCGTCGGCGGAGGCATCGTTTTTATCGCGGAGACGGCCCCATGGTACGCGCAGACCCTGATGCGTTTTTTCCGGGTGTTGGGACCGGAATGGGGCCGGCACTTTGAGGAGAGAAAGCCCGTCACCCGCGGCGATTTTATCCGGACCCTCTATATACTGACCGGCGGCAGCGCCGACGGCGAGACCGGCTCCTTCAGCGATATATCCGCAGGCAGCGAGCTGGCTGACGCCGCGGCCTGGGGCGTGGCCCACGGCGTTACCGAGGGCTGCGGGGACGGGACTTTCCGCCCCGGAGAGCCTGTTACCCGGGAGCAGATGGCCGTCATGCTGTATCGCTATGCCCAGTCGCTGGATATGGGCTATACCGGCCTGTGGATGTTCCCGCTGGAGTATCCCGACGCCGCGCAGATATCCGACTGGGCGGACGAGGCCATGCACTGGATGGTCCAGAACCGGATCATCATGGGCACCACCGAGGGCCTTGAGCCCCGGAGCGGCGCGACCATGCCCCAGTGCTATGCCATTCTTGACCGCTTTGCCGATCTTCTCGCTGAACAGTGAGAGACAGGCGCTTACCGGTTTCGGACGATATCGGGCCGGCGCTCCGGCCGCGTTCATGAGAAAGGAAAGCAGGCGCTCTGTCAGCGTCTGCTTTTTTTCTTCCGTCGGCAGCGCCCTGCCCGCCGCTGTGCGGACGGCCGTCAAGCCGGATCTTGTCGGAAAGAGATTTTTATTGCGCCGCGCATCCAAAAATAGTAAAATTTCTATGGCCCGGGAATAAAAGCAGGTCAGGGGAGCGGGAATATGGAGCAGTACGATTTTCGGCGGATGAGCTTTTATCAGATATGGGTGCGCAGCTTCTGTGACGGGAACGGGGACGGCGTCGGCGACCTGTACGGGGTCTATGACAGGCTGGACTATATCCGCGCGCTGGGGGTGGACGGTATCTGGTTCAGCCCGATCTACCCCTCTCCGAACGCGGATTACGGCTACGATGTATCCGACTATAAGGATATCCACCCCGACTACGGCACGCTGGAGCAGTTTCAAAAGGTGCTCCGGCGCGCCCACGAGCTCGGCCTGAAGGTCATTCTCGATCTGGTGATCAACCACACCTCCGACGAGCACCCGTGGTTCCGGGAGAGCCGCAGAGGAGGGGAGGACAACCCCTACAGCGATTATTACATCTGGCGCGCGCCGGTCGTCAGGCGCAACAGGATAAGATTGCCGAACAACTGGTCGAGCCAGTTCGTCGGGCCCGCCTGGGAGTTCGACGAGCGGCGCGGCATGTACTATCTCCATCTGTTCGACAAAAAGCAGCCCGATCTGAACATGGACAATCCCCGCGTGCGCGAGGAGATCAGGAGTATCATGCGCTTCTGGCTCGACATGGGGGTGGACGGCTTCCGCGAGGACGTGATCACCTTCATCTCCAAGCATGAGAAGCTGCCGAACGGGCTCCCGCTGCTGCCGGTCATCAACGGCATGCCGTACTACCGGGACGGTCCGAACATCATGCGCTATCTGGGGGAATTCCGCAAGGTGGCGCTGGAATACGGCGCCGTACAGATCGGCGAGGCGCCCATGACCAATGTAAAATCCGCGCTCCGGTATGTCGGCGGGGAGGACCGCGTGCTCGATATGATCATCCAGTTCGACCCGATGATGGCGGACTGCTTTCTCACGGAGTATCTGCACCACGCCTTTTCGCTGCGCAAGCTCAAGCGCGCCTTTTCCCGCTGGCAGTACGGACTGAGCGGCCGGGCGTGGAACGCGCTCTATCTTGAAAATCACGACCACCCGCGCGTCGTCAGCCGCTACGGGAGCGAGCGCTTCTGGCGCGAGTCGGCTACGGCGCTGGCGGCCTCCTATATCTTCCAGCAGGGCTGCCCGTTCGTCTACCAGGGACAGGAGCTCGGCATGACCAATATCCGCCTGCATTCCATCGACCAGTATCTCGATGTGGCGTCCAGAAACCTCTATCATCTTTTTCACCGGCATGAGCCGCAGGAGAAGCGGATGCGGCGTATCCACGTTTCCAGCCGGGATTCCGCACGGACCCCGGTGCAGTGGAGCGGCGGGCCCAACGCGGGATTTTCGCCGGTCGAGCCATGGTTTTATGTCAACCCCAATTATCCTGAGATCAATGCCGCCCGGCAGGAGGACGATCCCGGCAGCGTTCTGAATTTCTACCGGCGGTGCCTGGCGCTCAGAAAGCGCAGCGATACGCTGCTGTACGGCGATTACCGTGAGCATCGTCCGCGCAGCCGGAAAATCTATATGTATGAGCGCGCGTATGAGGGGGAGCGGATTTTGGTGATATGCTCCTTTTCGCACGGCGAGCAACGCTATTTGCTGCCGGACGGCTGCGACGAGGCGCGTGCGGAGCGGCTGCTGGACAACTATGCGGCCGGGGGGACTTTCGGCTGCCTGCGCCCGTATGAGGCGCGGGTCCTCCGGTGGCGGGCGCGGCCGGAGGAATCGGTATAGAGGCCCAAAGCGCCGCTGAATCCGCCATAAAAATACGGGAGCCGTTCGTCCGAACGGCTCCCATCAGCTTGTCGACAAAGCCGCACCTGCGGCTTTGTCGACTGCGCTTTCCGCCGGGTATGCTGCCCTTCGGGCAACATACCGTTTCCCGAAAAGTCTTGGTTCTCAAGCCTTTTCGGGGCGGCGGATCATCCAAACGAGGCGGGGCCTTGCCCCCTCGTGCTCCCCCCCCGCTATGCTGTTTTCATACTCATCAGTACTTTGTCTACAGTCTCACGGGAGCCGTTCGTCCGAACGGCTCCCGTATTTTTATGACCTGTCATGCCGGATCGATTCAAAACGGCGTCAGGGTCCCGGAGCTGTTTACCGGGCTCGCCGCCGGACGTCCTGTCACCTTATATCGTCGTAAAAGGCGCAGCCCGCGCGGCCGCCGTTCTTGACCGTGTACAGAGCGTCGTCAGCGTTTTTGACCAGCTCGCTCGAGGTGAGCCCGGGGGCGCCGAACGCCGCGCCCACACTGAGAGAGACGGGCGGCAGATCGCCGTCCGGATGCTGCAGCAGCTCATTGATACTGTGTATCTTTCGCTCTATGAGCGACCGGAGTTCCCTCCCGGTGCGGATCATGATGACCACGAATTCATCGCCGCCGATGCGGCATAGGCAGTCGTCGGAGCGGAACGAGTTTTTGAGCGCATTGGACGTCTCGACAAGCACGCGGTCTCCGACGTCGTGCCCGTATACATCGTTGATGCTTTTGAATTTGTCGATGTCGATCACGAGCAGAGCGCAGATACTCAGATCGAGATGACTGCACCAATAGTCGTAGCCGCTGCGGTTGTAGAGATCGGTCAGTTTGTCGTGCGAGGCCTCGTATTCCAGCTGCCTGCTGTGTTCGCGGCTGGCTTCAAACATCCGGTTATAGGTCCGGGCAAGAAAGCGGAACTCACGCGAGCCGCCGACCGGGATAAACTGCCCGGCGTGGATCTGGCGTACGGCGTCCATCAGAGGGCGGATGATCAGCAGCGCCGTCAGGAGTACGATGAACAGAACGATGATGATTGTCGTCACGATCAGCGACCGCTGTACGATCAGCAGCCGGCTCAGCTGGTCCGAGGCCAGTACCTGCTGATCCTCGATCGCGGCGGACAGATCGTTGAGACACAGGCTGATATTGGCGGTGATGGCCTCCTTCTGCTGGCGGTATACGTCGTCAAAGACCATCTGCCGGGCCCGCTCCGCCTGACCGTCGCGCGTGAGCGCGGCGTCTCTGTCCGTCAGCCGGAGCTCCTGCAGCGTATCGGGGAATTCGGAGATGTCGTAGCCGTACGCGGAGATCGTGAGCAGCATGGAGTAGTATTCACGCGCCGTCAGTTCCTCGGACCGGGCCATGGCCGCCTCCAGCCGGAGATAGGCCGCGGTCCTGCCTACAAAGCCGCCGAGCGTGCCGAGCGCTTCATCGCGCCGGCGGGTCACATTGACCTCTTCGAAATAATTCCGGAGATATTCGCGCTCGCCGGTCACGGCGAAGCAGCGGACCTGCTCGGTCAGATAGTCGGAAGCAGTCTGCATGTCATAGGCGCTCTGGCGGCAGGCGATATATTTTTCGGTGTTGACGCGCATCACCCTGTAGCTGCCGGCGATCCGGTAGGTGGCGAGCAGCAGCAGGACCGATACAAGCAGCGCGAACCCCGTCATCAGATAATTCAGTCCGCGCAGAGAGATGCCGCGGATCGATTTCGAATCATTCTTCATAAACCATACCCGATTGGCCGATTTTGCCGGGCAAAAGCGGAGAAAAGGCCCGACAGCGGTCATATTTTAGCATAGTTGCGCGCAGATGGCAATAATTTGCCGGAAATTGTCGCCGCGCAGATCGGCGCGGGCGTACACGGGCGCCGTGTACTTAAAAACGCAATACAGCCCATGGCCTGTATTGCGTCCGGTGATACCGGCTTGGCGGACAAGTCGTTTGGCCGCTTAAGAGTTTTCAAATAGTTCCTCAATGGAAACGCCGAGAACCTTCGCCAGACCGTACAGTTCAATATCAGTCACCGTGCGTTGTTTTTCTTCAAGTCGTGAGATCGAACCGCGGCATATGTAAACGGCATGTGTTTCCAATTTTTCCGAAAGGGTCTGCTGACTCATCTTTCGCTCAAGACGAAATTGACGAACCTTGTGTCCGACTATATTGACCTCTTTTCCGTCGATGATCCGTGCCATGTTCCACGCTCCTTTGTCTTGACTCAGGACAAAGATAAGCGTAAACTACAAACCGCGAGTTAATGTCCTGTAACAGGACAAAATTAAAATTCATCCTTGTGAGGTGGCGGCATGGACGCGCGGAAGGAACTTCTCCTTATGTCTGCGGCGAGGTTGTACAGCCTGGGCGTGGAGGTGGAGGCGGCGAGGGAACAAGTACGCAGGCTGGCGGAGCAGGGGACGCCGTACAGCGCGAAAGCCATGCGGGAAGCCTGCCGTGATTTTTTTTGGACTGGAGACACAGTAGAAAGAGCTTGAGACGCAGTATCTGGCGCTGCGCGCCGAGGTAGAGAGGACTCGAAAACAGTCTGACCCGAGTGAAAGTGAAGGGGAAGACCGCAAACCGGAATGCTCCCTGCATCACCGCAGAGAACTGCCGCATATAGCCGCGGCTGTGCGGCTTGACCTCCGTTCCGTCGGCATTGGTGCCTCCGAAGGACAGG
>Ga0079305_1003220_pt1 | contig 11543 bp, 12 predicted proteins | sample LMS_cellobiose_e_FD_79183 | JGI IMG/M metagenome (GOLD analysis project Ga0079305, IMG submission 79183) | Rumen-fistulated moose microbial communities from Alaska, USA - LMS_cellobiose_enrichment | ecosystem: Host-associated > Mammals > Digestive system > Stomach > Rumen fluid ... | reverse complement strand
GTTACAATAAACTAAAATTGTATTGTTATTTATAGCATTGAGCTGCTTTTCAATTTTGTTCGGTAGCCATTCGTCATCATCGTCCAAAAAAGCGATATAGCTTCCTTTAGCGCAAGAAATACCTAGGTTTCGGGCGGCACAGGCGCCTTTCGTTCCAATATTCTGAACGTATAGTATTGCTTCATTTTTACAGTATTCTTTGATTCTCTCGCTTAATTGATAATCTTGATTATTATCGTCAACAACTATTATTTCAATATACCTATAACTTTGTTGCCTAACACTATCAACAGCAGAACTAATTGTTTGTATATCTCGTTGATATGTAGTAATAATAGCTGTAACTAATGGTTTTTCATCCATTATATATGTACCCAAACCGCTATTCTTAATTTTATCTTACAATAATAAGTAGTTATTGTAAGATAAGACATATTTTTAAATAGGATAAATGGTTCAAAAAATCAAAGAAAAACGAGGAATAATAAATGACCGCGAAGTGGAATGAAGGACTTGACGAGAATTCTTCTGCGTATAGATTTGCAGCCGATACCTCAAAAACAATACGTGTAGTGGCAGGACCAGGTACGGGCAAATCATTTGCATTACGTCGACGTGTTGCCAGACTTTTGGAGCAGGGCCAGGATCCAAAAAGGATATTGGCAGTAACATTTACTAGGACTGCTGCACAAGATTTGAAAAAAGAAATACATGAAATCGGCGTAGACGGTGCCGACAAGGTTTCTGCTAGAACTTTGCATAGTCTTTGCTTTTCGATACTTCATAGAGAAAGCATTATTCAGAATACAGGAAGATATCCGAGACCTCTTTTGGATTTTGAAATAACACCAATGCTATATGATTTGGATTACTCATATGGCAACATTAATGAAAAAAGAAAACGTCTTAGGGCGTTTGAGTCAGCTTGGGCCAGACTTCAGTCCGAAGATCCAGGGTATCCAAAAGACGATATTGATAGAAAGTTTGAAAAAGAGCTTAAAACCTGGCTAATAACTCATAAGGCGATGCTCTTTGGAGAAATGATAATTGAGACTTATCATTACTTAAAAGATAATCCAATGTGTCCTGAGATTTCCGAATTCGATCATGTTCTTGTTGATGAGTATCAAGATTTGAACAAAGCAGAGCAAGCTGTAATTGATTTATTGGCCTCAGAAAGTTTTATAGCAATAATAGGAGATGATGATCAGTCTATTTATTCATTTAAATATGCCAATCCTGAAGGTATCCGGGAGTTTCCTAATACGCATCCAAATTGTGATGGAGTCGATTTTGATCAATGTAGACGTTGCCCAAAGCAAGTTGTTACCATGGCGTCGAGATTGATTTCAAATAATAAAAATAGAACATTAGGTGAATTATACCCATTTGAAAATAACCAGAATGGAAATATTCATATTATTCAGTGGGATACTCTAGAAGATGAAATAGAAGGAGTAAGTAAGATAATACAAAACGAATTGTTCGAAAAGAATGTATGTCCGGAAGACATATTGATACTTGCTCCGGTTAGAAAAATAGGATTAAGGATTAGGGATGAACTTGTTAAACGTGGTGTATCTGCTAAGTCTTACTTTAGGGATTCCGCTCTATCTAATGACATATTAAAAAACAATTTTGAATTGTTTTCATTATTGGCGAATCCAGATGATATGGTATCTCTAAGATACTTGTTAGGTTGTGGGAATCCAAATTATAAAAAGACGAGCTATAAACGACTGTTGGATTATTCAATCCAACAAGAGATTTCAATACGAGAGACATTGGAGAGGTGTATTGAAGGGAAGATAAGGATTCCTAATATAACGACATTGATAAATACATATAAGTCAATAAAAGAAAGAATAGAAAGACTAAAAGAAAAGTGTATAAATTGTTTAGATGATTTTATTGAGGAATTAGCTCCAAGCAATGAAGAGAGCGACGATTTTAAGAATATTCTGCTTGACGCAATTGAAGAAACCGGTGACATAAATGATATCGGATTTGAAGACTGGATTAAGGGCATTTATAATTATACTGTCGAAAAAGTATCATATCCAGATAGCACAGATTCGAGTGACCACGTAAGAATAATGAGCCTTCATTCCTCAAAAGGGCTGAGCGCTAAGTATGTAGTTGTTATGAGCGCTATAGATGATTTGATGCCGAGAATTGAGAATGGTAGTGATTCTAAGAAACAGATTGAAGAACAGAGAAGACTATTCTATGTCGCAATAACACGATGCAAAGGCAGCAAAGATAATTATCCTGGAACATTAATAATTAGCTCTTTTATTAGTTTGTCAGGCAGCGATGCGCTTAATTTTGGTATTAGTAACTCTGTACCATATCAGAATAAACAAGTGCGCTCGTCAAGATTTATCCGCGAGTTTGAAGATACAGCGCCTATTTCAAAACGCGGTAAAACTCTTATAAAACAAATTCAATAACTCAATCATCCAAGCTTATTTAAAGACCGTAATTCTTTTTAGAACTACGGTCTTTTTTTGTGCCCAATTTTACATAGCCGAAATATCGGTTAATCCAAAAGAAAGGAGAAGTACAGACATATGTCCAAATGCAAAGTGATTGCTGTTGCAAACCAAAAGGGCGGCGTCGGCAAAACCACGACCACGTTCAATCTCGGCGTTGGATTAGCGCGTGGAGGAAAAAGAGTACTCCTTGTCGACTGTGACCCTCAGGGCGATTTGACCATCTGCTGCGGGTATCAGGATAACGACGATATCGAAACGACCGTCGCAACGATAATTAATAAGGTCATCGACGACGAGCCGATCAGTCCCGACGAGGGAATAATCCGACATCCTGAAGGAGTGGATCTGCTTCCCGCGAATATCGAACTTTCGAGCATGGACCTGCAGCTTGTTTCAACGATGAATCGTGAGCGTATTCTTCAAATGTATCTTAACGATATGAAGAAGTACTACGACTACATCCTCATCGACTGTATGCCAAGCCTCGGGATGATAACGGTCAATGCCTTTACAGCCGCGGATGCGGTCATAATACCGGTGCAGGCGCACTACCTGCCGCTCAAGGGTATGACGCAGCTCACAAAGACGATAAGTAAGGTTCAGAGACAACTCAATCCGAAACTGCATATCGACGGGATCGTACTTACGCTTGTCGCAGAGAATACCAATCTTGCAAAGACGACCGAACAAACCATCCGGGAGTATTACGGCGGAAGAGTAAATGTGTTCGATACGCATATCCCGATGGCGATCAAATGCGCAGAGATCAGCGTCGTGGGAAAAAGTATCTATACCTACGACGGAAACAGTAAGGTTGCAAAAGCATATGAAAACTTCACGAAGGAGGTGATGGAACTTGGCGAAAGGAAACACATTAAAAATGAAGCTTCCCTCAGTCGATGATCTTTTCTCGACCGAGGAACAAAGACAAGAAGCGAAACTTACCAAAATATACGATATTCCGATAAGCGAGATCGACGATTTTCCGGATCATCCGTATAGAGTGCTTGACGACGAGGATATGCAAGCCCTGATGGACAGTATATCCGAGAGAGGCGTCATAACTCCGGCGATGGTCCACAAGAAAGAGGACGGGAGATATGAGATGATATCCGGGCACAGAAGAAAACGCGCCTGCGAACGGCTCGGACTTGAAACGCTCCGATGTGAAGTAGTCGAAGTCAGCCGTGACGAGGCGATTATCCTCATGGTAGACAGCAACAGTCAGCGGTCGGAAATCGCTCCGTGCGATAAGGGTCGGGCATACAAGATGAAACTTGATGCCTTAAAACGACAAGGGCAGCGGACAGATTTAACTTCTACCCCACTGGGGGAGAAGTTATCCGGTAAAGACGCGACTACTGTTTCAAGAGTAGGAAATGAAACCGGAGATAGTGCTACACAAATCCAGCGATATATCCGGCTCACATATCTCGTCCCCGAACTACAAGAATTCGTCGACGAGGGTAAAATCAAAATGCGCCCCGCAGTGGAACTTTCCTTTTTGGATGAGGAAACGCAGCGGGACGTTGTTGACCGTATCGACGAGACCGAAGCGTTCCCGTCGCACGATCAGGCGATACGGATACGTAAAGCGTTTGACGCCGGAGAAGTCGATTACGACAGAGTGACCGATATAATGGCTGAAGAAAAGCCGAATCAGAAACAGAAGTTCAAGTGGTCTTTTGATCGTATCAGACAACTAATCCCGAGAGGATATGACGATCAGAGGGCTGAGGACTATGTGGTAAAAGCGCTCGAATACTACGGTCGGTATTTACAGAGACAACGCGAGCAGGCAAGGTAACAGAATAATGTGCGCACAAGCTGAGAAAGCGATAAGTTTCGCTTTGCTCGGCTTTTTTGTTGCCCTGACCCGATCGCTTGTAAATAAAAAACCAAGAAAGGAGGGAACAAAGTCAGTATGGATTTTGACGTAAGAGTTCGCAGGCTCATCGACAGAGAAAACACACCCGTCAAGGCGGTGTGTTCCGTAACGTTCGGTCACCAGTACGCCGTACACGGCGTAAAGGTAGTCGAAACGAAAAACGGAAGGTTCATGACGATGCCGTATGAGACGTATACGGACGCCGAGGACAACGCAAAACGCAGAGACGTCTTCCACCCTGTTACGAACGAAGCTCGTCGGGCGATGGAAGAGGCGGTTTTCGCAGCGTATGACGCGGTTAAAGCGACCGAAAGCACCGAAAACGACATCGAAGACTAACGGCTGATAAATACACAACAACAAAAACCAAAAACCAAAATCCAAAACAAAAATCTAAAAGAAAGAAAAGGAGAAAAACAACCATGTTTAAGTTTTTTAAGAATCTGAAGAAGAAGGCGGAGACCGCGGTAGTCGCCGCAAGAACCACCATCGCAACCAAGAAGGCGGAGGGTTATGTCGACTCCGGCGTCAAGATCCTCATCGCGGTCGTCATCGGCGCGCTCCTGCTCGCAGGACTGTACGCTCTCTTCAACAACGTCATCATGCCTTCGACCAGCAGCAAGGTCACCGATCTGTTCAGCTACAGCGGGACCTGATCCTAACGTAAACCCGTAAACCGAAACAAAAACAATAATAAAAAGAAAGAAACGAGGTAAACAAAAATGAGAAAGCTTTTTAAGAGCCTGAAGGACAAGGCAACTGCGGCTGTCATTACCGCAAAGACCACCATCGCAGCGAAGAAGGCAGAGGGTTACGTAGACTCCGGCGTCAAGATCCTCATCGCGGTCGTCATCGGCGCGCTCCTGCTCGCCGGACTGTACGCTCTCTTCAACAACGTCATCATGCCTTCGACCGAGAGCCGGGTCACCGACCTGTTCAGCTACAGCGGAACCTGATCGACCTTAAACGTAATCGGGGCGGCGTGACAGCCGCCCCAAAACCCCAATAACGAGGAGGAATAATCTATGAAAAAGATAATAGCCCTGATACTCTGTACGCTCGGGCTTGTGTTCGCTCTCACCGGATGCGTCCGTGAGGAAATGCAGATCAAGCTCAATGAAGAAGGAACCGGGGAAATGGTCGCAATGACCGCGCTCAAGCTCGGCTTCTACCAGCAGCTCAAGGATATGAACGGCGTCGATCCCTTCGACGGAAAAGAGACCATCAACGTCGAATACGACGGAGAAAAGTACGTCGCGGTAAAGGATACAGTAACTTACGCTTCCTTTGAAGAGCTCGAAAACGCGCTGAAGGAAATGACGTTCGGCGGAGGTAACGTGTCCGAGGAAGAGACAGACGGTACCGAACAGTTCGCCGGCGAGATCAAAACGGAGCCGACAGATACCGAAATCGAGATCGAGTCCGACGCAATAGCGGAAGCGGAACTGATGACCGAACCGGACGCCGGATCTGAGATCAACGAAGAAGTCGAACCCGCCGAAGACGCGGATTCCGTTGACGAATATGAAACGGTGTCTTCCGACAGCGCAACCGGCGAGATTGCCGAAAGAAAGCTCTTCAAGACGGTCGAAATAAAGAAAGACCGCTCGAAGTACTCTTTCCACGCCGTTCTTAACTCCGTCGAGGGCGAGAGCTTCGGATATGATATAAGCGAAGTCCTGAAGGTGACGGTCACCGTCGAGATGCCCGGAAAAATCACTGCTTACAAAGGCGGGACGGTAAACGGAAACGTGGTAAAGTTCGATATATCCGATCTGAGCGAGGAGACCGAACTGTACGTTGAAAGCAAGACCGGCTCAGCACTTCCCGCCGTCATCGGTACGGTAGTGATACTCGGCGGTATTGCGGCCTTCATCTTCCTGAGGAAAAAGAGATAACGGAAAGGGGAAGCATAGCGTATGGACGTCCGAACATACTTGCCTGAAATTAACCATATCGACTACACCGATCCCCGATTTGCAATCAAAGCAATAACGATGCTCGCGGCGGCAGTAATTGCCGCCGTCTTCATTTCAAAGTTCGCGGCGGAGCGCTTCAAGGGAAAGAGAAAGAAAGTTACCGCCTGCACGTTGGGCGTCACGCTGTTCACGGCGTTTTTTCTCATATCCATCTACGGAGCGGGATCTATAGCGGTAAAAGGAGTGATCTTTGCGCTCATCCTTTCCTACGCCTCATATCAGGATATCCGCACAAGGGAGTGTGACGACTGCCTGTCGCTTATGGTGGTCATAACCGCACTAATAGGTAAGCACTTTGCCGATATCCCGTATATGATCCTTTCCGCTATGTTCGCGGGCGGCGTGATGGTTATGTCGCTCCTTCTGACCAAGAGCGAGATAGGGGGAGCGGATATCAAGATGTCGGTCGCCTGTTCCTTTATGTGCGGACTTACCGCGGGCGTCGCGGGACTGCTCCTAGGCATGATCCTCGCGGTGATATTCAATCTCGCAAAGAAAAAGAGAAAGAAGAGCTTTGCGATGATACCTTACCTCGCCTGCGGATATATGACCGCTTTCGCATACTCAAATATGATAACGGGAGGAATATAACCTAATGAAAAACAGAACGATAATAGGCGTTATCTGCATGGTGCTCGCCGTGGCGGTCACCTTTGCGATAGCGCCGCTTGTAAACAGATTGACTACCGACACAAGCGAGGTAATACGCCTCGCGTCCGACGTAAAGCAGGGGACCGAGATCACGGCTGACTGCCTTGAAGTGGTCAAGGTCAAGACCGATACCATACCGCAGGGAACGGTTAACGATCCATCGCAGATAATCGGGAAATACGCTTCGTCTCAGCTCTACGCCGGAGACTACCTGACCGCGGAAAAGCTGACAGGCGAAGCCAATACCGCAAGCGACGTGTTCGCTTCCCTCAACGGCGAGAAGGTGGCGGTCAGCGTAACGATAGACACCTTCGCCGCGGGGCTTTCCGGCAAACTCCAGAACGGAGATATTATCTCGGTCATAGTCGTTGACCGCGATACCGGAAAAGCGGCTATTCCCGTCACGCTCAAATATATGAAAGTCATTACCACCACTACCTCGGGAGGAATAGATCAGGACTCGATAGTTAAGAACGAGGACGGAAGCTATGAGATCCCGAGCACGGTAACGCTTCTCGCCAGTACCGAACAGGCAAAGCAGCTTGCCGAATACGACAACGAGGACGTTATGACCGTGGCATTGGTATATCGCGGAACGGCAGAGAACGCGCAGAAGTTCCTTGACGCGCAGGACGAATATCTGAAAGCGCTTGAGGAAGCAAACGCAGATACCGAAAACGGCATTACCGAAGATGAAACAAACAACGGAGAAGAAGGTCCCGCCGAAAACGGTATCATTCAGCAGGCGAACGATATAATCAACGGGAGAGCGGATCACTACGACGTCAACGGGGCGGTGAGCGGCAATGGGTAAGCTCATCGCCGTATGCGGTTCCCCAAACAGCGGAAAGACGACAATATCGCTCAAGCTCGCGCAGGAGATATATTCCGCAAAGAAGACGAACGTTATCTACCTCTCCCCCGATCTTAATACTCCGTCGCTTGCATATATCTTCCCGAACGGCAAAGACGGCGATCTCTTCTCCCTCGGCGCGGCGCTCGACAAGACCGACATATTCAGAGAAGACGTCCTAAAACAGACGGTCGGAAAAAAGGATATGGCAAACTTCGGCTTTCTCGGCTTCAAACTCGGAGAAAACAAGTTCAGTTACCCGAAGCCCACCGAGGACAAGGTGATCCAGCTCTTCAACGTACTGCGCGAGTGCGCGGAGTACGTCGTCGTCGATTGTACTTGCGATACGGGTGATCTCATATCGAACGTTGTCAAGCGCGACTGCGATATAGCCGTTCAGCTCTTTACACCCGATATGCGGTGTATCTCCTACTACTCCGCCTGCGTCAATCAGTTCATACTGATCGAAGGCAAGCGGATAAAGGTCCTAAACGTGATGGACAACGACGTGTACGTCCCGATAGCCGAGACCGAGACCCACTTCAAGGGTATGGACTTCAAGATCCCGTATGAACGCTCTCTCAAACAGCAGGCTATAACAGGAACGCTTGCGGAACGGATAGGCGGGGGCAAATTCAGAGCCGAGGTCGGACGGCTGGCAAAGGAAGTGATGGAGCATGAGTAGACCGGTAAGCTTCGTTTCTCTTCTTCAAATGGTGCAGGAGCATATCTCGCAGAACTACGCCGCCGCGCTTTCAGATAGGCGAAAGCTCGGACAGCTCCGGTCATATATCGACAAGTACTTGGTCGACACAGGATATACCGTAGACGGCTTTACGAGCGACGAGCTTTCAAGGCGCCTTTACAGCGAAATGGCAGAGTATTCGATACTCACGCCGTATCTCGGGAAGGAGAGCGTAGAGGAGATCAACGTAAACGGCTGGGACGATATCTGTATAACCTACAACAGCGGAAAGATGGAAAAGCTGACCGAACACTTCTTTTCCACACAGCACGCGGTAGATATAGTTAAGCGTCTTCTCCATCACAGCGGTATGATAATCGACAACGCGACGCCGATGGCGCAGGGACATCTTCCGGGAAACACCCGTATAACCGCGCTGAAGGAGCCGATAGTCGACGAGGACCGCGGTATAAGCGTGTCTATCCGACTGCTCCACCCTTCGCGGGTAAACAGGGAACAGATCATCAAAGGCGGCAACGCCACGGAGAAGATGATAGAGTTCCTCTGTATGTGTCTCCGCTACGGCGTCTCGTTCGTGGTCGCCGGGGCGACCAGTTCGGGAAAGACGACGCTTCTCAACGCTCTGCTCACTTCGGTTCCGAACAACAAGCGAATATTCACCATAGAGAGCGGCTCGCGGGAACTGTCGCTTGTCAGCATAAAGGGTGGCAAGGTGGTGAACAACGTAGTCCACACGCTGTCCCGTCCGTCCGACAATCCGGCGTATGACATAACACAGGAGGATCTCGTCGTGGCTTCGCTGCGTTTCAATCCCGACATCGTTGTCGTCGGTGAGATGCGGGATACCGAGGCGTATTCCGCGGTCGAAGCCTCGCTTACGGGGCATACGGTCGTATCAACTATTCACGCTTCCGCCGCCGACGCCGCGCATATGCGCCTTGCGCTTCTCTGTCAGAAGAGGTTCCCGATAAACTTCCAGACCTCGCTCATGCAGGCGGGACAGGCGTTCCCGATAGTGGTATACGCTCACAAGCTCGAAGACAATTCCCGTAAGATAATGGATATCTCCGAGTGCGTGATACTTCCGAACGGAGAGCGGGAATACCACACGCTGTTCAGATACAAGATCACAAGGAACGACCTTGTGAACGGTAAGTACAAGATCGAAGGGAAATTCGAGCAGCCGGAGTATATGAGCGACCACCTGAAAGGAAAGCTCGTGCAGTTCGGCGTTCCCGAGGAATTGCTCGAACAGTTCTTAAAACCGAAAGCCCCAGCGAAGAAAGCCAAGCCGAAGGTTTCGGAAGCAGCAAAGGAAGAGTCCGAAAAGAAGGAGAAGCCGAAATCTCCTGCAAAGGAAACAAAGCCCAAAGCCCCGACAAAGAAAAAGGCGAAGAAGGAGGATGATGCGAAATGATACTTCAGGTAATAGCGTCGGTCCTTCTAGTCATAGCCATAGCGATCTTCTTCGGACTGACGCCCGAGCAGATAACAAGCGATCTGATGCACGTCATCACCCCGAACGATACGATGAGAGACAAAGCGAGAAACCTACGCGGCAACAAGAAGAGGCACGGCATATACCGTATGCTCATCAACATAAAAGGAACGCTCGCCTCCACGGGCAAATCAAAGCAATTCACGCTGACCATCTGCGCCTCGGTCATTCTTTTCGGCGCGGGAGTGGTAGTTGCGATACTGATAAATAATCTCTTCCTAATGCCGGTGCTCGCAGTCGCTTTCGCTCTCATCCCGTTTTTGTATATCACCAATACGATAGCGATATATGAAAAACACACGAAGGAAGAGCTTGAAACGACGCTCTCGATAATCACGACCTCGTATGAGAGATGTGAAGATATCGTTCAGGCGGTGCGTGAGAACATCAAATATATCAAGCCACCCCTGCGCGAAGTGTTCCTAGAGTTCGACGGAGAGACCGCCGGAGTCACTTCGAATATCAAACGCGCACTTTTCAATCTCCGCGAAAAGGTGGATAATGATATATTTAGGGAGTGGGTAGATACCCTCATATTGTGCCAAGATGACCGCACTTTGACGGACACCCTCGAACCGGTCGTGCAGAAGCTCGCCGACGTGCGTCTGGTGAACAGCGAGTTGAAAACGATGCTCACTTCCGCCCGCAACGAGTACCTTGTCATGGTCGCTCTTGTGCTCGGAAACGTCCCGCTTCTGTATCTGCTCAATAAGGACTGGTTCCACACCCTCATATTCACTATCCCCGGCAAGATCGTCTGCGGCTTCTGCGGTATAGTCATACTCGTGACTGCGCTCTTTATGAAGAAGTTCACCAAGCCGATAGAGTACAAGAGATAAAGGGGGTAGGTAAATATGTTACAAGCAGTAATAGGGGTGCTTTGCGGCGTCGGGCTGTACTTTATACTTGCCGACGCTTTTAAGATACCCTACTACAAGACCTCCAAAGCGGTGGAAAGTCTTTCAAAGCATCAGAAGGATAAGAAATCGGTCATAGACATATGGCTTTCCGGGCTCGCGGAGTGGCTGTCGAAGCGTATACGATTAAATGAGTTCAAGAGAGCCCAGCTTGAGGCCGATCTCAAGACGGCGCAGATGGACGTGACGCCCGAGAAGTACAAGGCGGACGCGATAGTGAAAGCGCTGCTCATAGGCGTCCTCGCCGTTCCCGTCGGACTGCTTTTTCCGCTTCTCGCTCCGGTTATGCTGATACTCGCCTTTGTGCTCTACAGGATAGAGATAAACAAGGTCGGCAAGAGGATAAAGAGTAAGCGGGAAAAGATAGAGTACGAGCTTCCCAGACTGGTCGTCAATATCGAAAAGACGCTGGCGCATAACCGGGACGTCATATCAATGCTTGAAAGCTATGCAAAGAACGCGGGACCGGAACTGAAGCACGAACTCGATATAACCGTCGCAGATATGAAATCGGGCAACAACGAGGCGGCGATAACCAGACTGGAGAGCCGGG
>Ga0079305_1003219_pt1 | contig 11554 bp, 9 predicted proteins | sample LMS_cellobiose_e_FD_79183 | JGI IMG/M metagenome (GOLD analysis project Ga0079305, IMG submission 79183) | Rumen-fistulated moose microbial communities from Alaska, USA - LMS_cellobiose_enrichment | ecosystem: Host-associated > Mammals > Digestive system > Stomach > Rumen fluid ... | reverse complement strand
TGGTGGCGAATGCGATCTGCATATTGTAGGCCATGTTGGCGATGTCGCCGGAAGCGAGCTGGGCCAGCGCCGGCCCCATCGGGATCAGCGTGCCCATCAGACCGAGCATCGGGGCGACCTTGGCGAGGAAGCGCGAGCGCTCCAGTTCCCGTTCATACTCCTGCTGAACCTCGGCGATGTACTTTTCGCATTCGAGTTCGTCCCAGCGGAGCGCGGCGAGGTCGGCGAGGTGCCCGGCGAAAATGCCGTCCGCGGCGAGACCGGTTTCGGGCACAATGCCTTCGGCGCGGATCCTGCGGAGCAGCGCATTGCGTTTTTTGCGTTCCGCCAGAAGCGTAAGGTAGGTGGCGCAGAAACCGCCCAGCGAAATCAGCGCCGCGACCAGTGCCGCCAGCAGAAGCACAATCACCGGAAGCAGAAGACTTCCGGCGATCCAGTTAAGGATTTGGGTGACAGTTGACATATTTTCTCTTTCGTTTCAAGGTTTGCAAGCCATAGTGCAGCAGCGCGCCCGCGGCGACCGCCGCCAGAAATCCTCCGAGCAGCAGCAGGGGATCGCGCCAGACAAATTCATTTTGAACGGCCATGAGTTTGGCCCGCGCCGCCACCGGCAAAAAGATCGCCGCCAGCACCAGAAAATACTCCAGATGGAGTACGGCGAGAATGCGCGCCTCCGGATTTCGCCGGAAGAGCCGCATCCCTTCGACCGCCGCCAGCAGCGCCAGCGGCAGAACACACGCCATAAGCCGGGTCAAAGTGTGGAACTCCCATTGCGGGAAACGGTTGAAAATCACCATCTGGAAGTAGAGGACGCCGGCGGGAAACAGCACCGACGGCAGCAGACTCAGGTATTTCCACTGTACGAATCGGCGGCGGAAAGGTCCGGCGGCGCGCCGTCGGGCCGCCGCCGCGTCCTCCTGCCGGTCGGCCAGCAGAGAGAAGCCGATCACCAGGGTGAAAAGTTCCTGAATCACCACCAGCGCGCACCAATTTTCCAAAGTGGCGACGTTGGTGAGTTTGGCGTTCCACTCCTGCAAGCTCATGCCGGCCAGTCTCGTTTCAAAGAAAAACGGCAGCACCGCCAGGAGCAGCGCGGACAGCATTTCCCAACGACGCGGCAGCAACGCGAGTTTTCCCAAACTCTGCGCCGCTGCCAGAATCAGCACCGTGCTGATGAAGACGATCATATTTTCCTCCGTCGCGCGATTCGGAAGGCGGAATGCGCCATCATTGCTTCCGCTCCTTTCCGGACGGAGTGCCCGCGGCGGGACGGCCCCGGAAAAATCTTTCCAGCGGACTGTTCCGGCCGAGTTTCCGGTAAACCGCGTCCAGCCGCTTCTGAGCGGCAAGCACGGCCTTGGCATGTTCGACATTGTGGGGCAGCAGTCCCGCCACGGCCGCGTCGAGTTCCCCGGCGATCTCCCGCCGGACCGCGGCCAGATCGGCGTCGCTGCCGGATTTCCGGTAGGCGGCGACGGCTTTGACGAGCGGCGTTTCGCCGCGTCCGGGCATGGTCATGTGCGCGGAAATGGCCAGATCATGCTCCGCGGCGAATTTTTCCGCCGCCTCTTTGCCCTGCAGGACGAAGACCTCGCGGAGCTGAAGCTCCTCCGGACGCCGGTTCATTCTCTGATTCATCAAAATCGTGCTGCGGGCCAGAATATAGCTCGACATCGCGATTTTGTTTTCCAGCTGCGCGGCTTCGGCGAGAAGCTCCTTCCGCTCCGCTTCCGGAGCTTTTTGCGGAGTTTCGCCGAGCAGCGACGCGGCCAGCTTCTTGACGCCGAAGGCGATAGCCGCGGAACTGTAAGTGGCGCCGGTCACGGCGTCCACCTCGGCCGCGGCGGCCTGTTTCAGCGTCATGCCGTTCCACTTCTGCAGAAAACCGGCGGCGGAAACCCGGTTCAGAAACGCGGGAGTTTCCTGATTCCGGCCGATCAGAACGCCGCTGATCTCGTCCTTGTCATTCAAAGTGAGCGCGACTTCAATGGTGCCGCCGAAGCCCATTTTGCGTTCGCCGTCGTCGATGCTTTCCAAATGGAGCATGCCGAGTTTTTTCCCGGAAGCGTTCTGTATCTCCCACGCGGCGCTGCCGCGCCGGACGAACTTCGCCGCCTCGGGCATGGCCGCGCGCACCTTGGCCTGAAAATCCTCCGCCGAACCGGCGGCGCAGACCAGCGCCCCCAGCAGCATTCCGGCCAGACTCCATAATTTGATTTGACTGATCTTCATCATCATTTGAAAAATCCCCCCGTTTTTTCCATCTTCGTCATCCGTCACCGGGCGGCGTAAACGAACTTCCACTGCCCCGCGTCCTGCTGCAGCACGACCATCATCCGGCCGCCGTCCTCGGGGCGAAACGTCACATTGAACCAGCCGTCGTCCTTGCGGCGGCTCACCTTCCAGTCGGGTTTGGCGCCGATTTTGACCGCCCGCACCAGCGGATAGCACTCCCGCAGTCCGGGGTTGCCCGGCTCGGCGGCGAGTTTCAGAAACTCCCGGCCGTGCGGAGATTTGGCCGCCTCCACCACTTCGCCGACAAAGGCGATGGCGCCGTCGACCTCTTCCCGCGCGGGTTTTTCCTCGTTGCCCGCGGGAGCGGCGAAGGAGCGGACGCCCACCGCCAGCACGGCGATCACGCCGCCCGCGAGCAGCAGTACCGTTTTTCCTGACAATTCCATAAATTCACCTCCATTTTCAACACTTATGCTCCCGGCGGCGTCGGATTGTCTTCGGTCCAGTCCGCCCAGAAATAGCGGTAAGTTTCGTCGAAGCATCCGCGCTTGATTGTCGAGTAGCCGCTGAGAAAACCTTTTCCTTCCACATGACCGTCGATGAAGCTGAAGTTCCCCATGCCGCCATGGATGAAATTGGCCGTACCGTGTTTGTCCATCATGCCCACGCCCTTCGGCACCAGCATCGCGGTCCCGGTATAGGAGCTGTCGCTCCCCATGGAGCAGTCGCCGAACATCAGGCAGTCGGTCGGCATCCTGACGCTTTCCGGCGCGGTTTCGCCGTTGCTGACCGAATAATCGCCCTGAGCCACTCCGATTTTCGTGGTGCTGAAGATCAAGCGGTTGTAGCCGAGTCCGCCCGCGGTCGAGGATTTGGAAAGATCCGAGATCCCCATCGCGACCGCATAGGTCGGACAGGCCATCACGGCTCCGCCGTCGCCGCAGTAGGTGTGCAGCAGACCGCCCGAAGTGAAGTCATAGGTGTTGGACCCCATCGAGCCGCTCTGCAACCCGTAGAACCAGCTGCTGCCGTTTTTGATCACGCATAAAACCTTGTTGTCGCCGGAGTACATGGTGTTGGCCAGCGTCATTTGTTTGAGACTGCTCACGCAGCTGGTGCTGCGGGCGCGTTCCCGCGCCGACGAGAGAGCCGGCAGCAGCATGGCGGCGAGGATCGCGATGATGGCGATAACAACCAGCAATTCGATCAATGTAAAGTTCTTTCGCGTTTTTTTCACGGTTTCCGTCCTGCGGACGGCTCCGCCGGTCGGGGACGGCGCGGAAGCGCCCAGCATCAGGGACATCAGTTTCAGATTCATCGTGGATTTCTCCTTCTTCTTTGTTTTTTGTTTGGGTGTGTTTTCCTGTTTCTCAAACCGTCCCGCCGTCCGGATCGGCTCCGGAAAGCGCGGATCAGCAATAAGTTAAATTAGACTAACTCGTCGCTTAAAAAATTTTCCGCCGCTGCGACGGAAAGATTTTTTGCCTGAAAAATCAGTTTGCATACTATAACACACCTTTGGAATTTGTCAATTAGAGTTGGCTAATTTTTTTGTTTTTTTACATTCCCGCCTCTTTTTTGAGCACGGCGACCCACGCCGCGATCCGTCCGGCGGTCTGTTCCGGCTGATTGTCTTCATCGAGCGCGAGGCCAACGAATTTGCCGTCCCGAACCGCGTCCGACGCGCTGAACGAGTACCCGTCGGTCGAGGTCTGCCCGATGAGCGTCGCGCCCCGTTCCCGCAGTTTCGCCGCCAGAACCGCCAGCGCGCTGCAATAACTGTCGCCGAAACCGCTCTGGTCGCCGGTGCCGAAAACCGCCGCCTTGCGGCCGCCGAGGTCGATCCTGTCCAGTCGGTCGATGGCGCCTGCCCAGTCGTCCTGAAGATCGCCGACGCCCCAGGTGGAGCTGCCGAGGATCAGGAGTTCCGCGTCGAAATCCGCGGCCGAGGCGGAAGCGACGTTGACCGCCTCCGCGCCGAGGGCGGCGGCGATGGCGAGCGCGGCGTTTTCGGTGTTGCCGGTGGTGCTGCCGTAGACGATGCTGATTTTTTTCATTTTGTCCTCCTTGTGGTTTATGATCGATGATGAATTCATGCAGTAGTCCGCAATGCGGCCGGGTGCAGTTCCGCCGGGAGCGCGCCTCCCGCGAAACGATGGATGAAATTCTGGACGGTCCCGCAGCGGTCGAAAAGTTCCGCCGCCGCCGTCTCCGCGCGGCGATGACGATTCATGCGGCGGAGCGATTCCGCCGCACTGCCGTAGACCGCCCAGCGCGCCCGGGGGACCGGAGTACGCGGCTTCCGGGCGATGAAGCCCGCCACGTCCTTGGCGGGATAGCCGAGAAAAATCCCGACTTCGTGGGGCATTTTTTCCGACCGGAAGCGCTGCCGGAGATGCGCGAGCAATGCCGCCGTATCGCCGTCCGCCGGATAACCGCATTGGTGCAGAAGCGCGCGGCCGGCCCGGTTCGCCAGCGCGCGGGCCATGGCTTGAGGATGATAAAAAAGAACCAGACTCTGCTTCCCCTCCGCCCGGAGTTCGCAGAAATCCAACTTCATCGCGACTTGGAGCGAGGCGGGGTCAAGACGGCAAGGATCGTCCTGAGCCTCCCGCGCTTCCTGAAGGCGTCCGCCCGGACACCGCCGGAGCTGCAGCAGTTCGCCGGGCTTGACGCCGGAGCGGACCACCGCGGTCTTCAGCAAAAGAAACCGCAGCAGTTCGCGTTGATGGCGAAAACAGTTTTTGGGATTCATAGTTAGTCGCGCCTAAGTTATTTCCCAAACTCCTTTTTCGACCACAGCGGTGAAAAAAGAAGAGAGTCCGGGTTCTTGTCCATTACTATAGCATGGAAATCGGATTTGTCAATTAGGTTTGTCTAACTTTTTGAAAAAATTTTCTCCCCCCCTTGTTTGAGGGGAAAGCGCGGGCTGGAAATTCGGGGAAAAGCGGTACGGACGCAACGCAGGAAGGCATGTCCCCCGCGCTGCGTCCGTGAATGCCGATAAGCCTTTTGTTCCTCCCCTCTCCGGGCTTCGCGGCCGAAAATGCGGAAAAAGTCACTTGCGCAATTTTTGCCCGCTGGAGGGGGTATGGTAGCGGGTTTCGGCAAGACCGTCGCTGAATTCGGAAAGCGATTTCCAGTGAAAGAAGAGCGCGCCGTCGGCACCGAAACGGTTGGCCGTGTCGATCTGATCGACCAGTTCTTCGAGATCGAGAATTTTGCCGTGGCTGGACCCGACGCCGATGGTGATGCCGATCGGGACCGCGGGATTGTGCCGGCGGCAATATTCGATCTGACGCTTGATCCAGCACTCGTAGCGCAGCATGTCATAAACGTAGCCGGTCGGGAAGATGCGGTTCATCAGTCCCTCCTTGAGCCAATCACCGAAGGGCTGGTGCATCTCCTGCCACACCCTGTCTCCGTTGTAACGATAACCTTGCACATAGGCGGAGAGGTCGATCCCCGGACACTCCCTGTCCAGTGCGGTGCGGATTTCGCGGACCAACCGGGTGAGCTGTTCGCTCTCCCACTTGTACCACCTCCTGTAATCTTCACTGCCGCTGACGAAGGTGCGCGGGTCCTTGCCGAATTCCGCCTTGTAGAGCTCCGCGCCCCGGTCGCTCGGCCCGGCGGCGAGGCGCGCATAGTCAAGCTGAATGCCGTCAAGCTGATATTTTTTGGCGACTGCGACAATATCTCTGACGCGGTAGGCGCGCACTTCCGGCACGGCGGGGTCGAGCCAGCCGCGCTTGCCGCCTTTGCCGTCTGTCATGGCATATTCCGGGTGTTCGGCGAGAAAGCCCATCGGCTTTTCCGCTCCTTCGGTCAGCAGGCAGACGACCGCGGTGAACATGAGGCCGGCTTTGCGGGTCTCTTCGCGCAGGACTTTGAAAAGGTCGAACGCAAAGGGGTTTTTCATATAGGGAGTGTCGAATTGGGCGTGCGCCCAGCAGCGGTTGCCGAATGCGAAGGTCAGGAGTTCGGTGTAATGGTCCTTCTTGAGCTTGGCGACCAGCGCGCGGGCGGCGGCTTCGCCCTCGACGGCGCCCGTCGGCAGTATGGGCGCATAGAGCATCACGGCGCGGATCTCGCCGGGCTTGACGCAGAACTGTTTTTTGATACAGGGCACCCCTTCCTTCGTGGCGGCACCGGAGAACACCGCTTCGGCGGCGACCGGCTTCACGCCGTCACGCGTGGAAGCGCGCATTCGGGAGGCGATCCGGATCTCTTTGGGAAGGGCGGAGCCGAATTTGCCGACAAACCAGCCGGTCGGGATGTCGTAGCGGTCGACCTGCGCCGCGCAGACCAGTTCCCTGCCGTCGCCGGTCACGGCGAGACTCTGCACGCGGTTCACCGGGAAGACCTCGCCCGCCGCGTCGGTGAGCCGGATCCGGAACGCGAATTCGCCTTCCGCCTTGCCGCTGCTCCGGAAATCGACGATCTCGACCTTGAACTTGCTCAAATCGGCCAGCGTGAAGAGTCCGGCCCGCAGCGGCTGATTGCCGCGCGTCCTGCCTGAACCGAAGAAACTCGCCTCCGGGGAGACTTGGGCATCGACCGCCTTCTGCCGGGCGAGCGTCACGAGTTTTTTCCCGTCGAGCACCTGAAAATAGAGATGGCCCCGCAATGCGAATGCTCCTTTGGCAAAGGACGAATACCAATCCTGAAAATTCCGGGTGAACGGGATCGCGAAATCGACTTTTTTGTTCTCTCCCGCCAGCGGGATCCGCTCTTCGGACCAGACGCAGACCTGTTCGCGCCGGTCAAGGTTGCAGAAGATCCAGAAACTTGAGCCGGCCGGACTGGCGAGATGATAGGGCATCGCCTTGGCGGAGCGCGCGGAACCGCGCCCGGTCAAATACCGGAGACTTTCAGGACCGTCGAACTGCACCAGCTCGGCGTCCAGCGTGACGCCGGTGATATGAAAGGAATTGGTGTCATTCCCGACCTTGAAACTGTAACTCCAGACCGCGTCTTCGGGGACCGGAAAGTTCGGTTCGGCTGCTTTGATTCCGCTCGCTCTCTTGGATGCGTCGGTTTTCGAGGGAACCGCGACAGGCGGTTTAGTGCAGTCGCCGTTCGGGAGTTCCACAGCTTCGGCCTTGTCGTTCTGAAGCTGAAAGGCGGTGAATTCCGCCGTGCCTTTGGCAAGATAGACGCACGCGACGACCTTGAAGCCGTCCGCGCCTTCGGGCACGGTGAATTTGCACATATAATCGCGCCACTCTTTGCTCCCGCCGCAGTTGGTCAGCACGGTATGCTTTGGGATCGGAGCGCGTTTGCCGTCCTTGGTCAGGAATTGTACTCCGGCGCGGGCGCCGCCCTTGGCTGCGATGTCGTTTTTGGCGCGGAACTTCAACACAAAAGCGCTCCCGGCGGGGGCGGCGATGAATTTGTCGTTGGCGAGGAAAAATTTATCCTTTTCCCTTTGCGTAGTGATCCGGACGGCGTGGACATCCCCGTCGGAAACCGCTGCGGAGACGCCGGCGGCGAGGTTGCGCATAGGCGTCCAGCCGGCGACGTTATTTCGATAAGACGGTGCCGCGAGGAGCGTTCCTGCTGCAAGACTCCATACGCACCAGAGAGAGATTTTTCTCATGATGAAACCCTTTCCGCTGATGATCGCGATTTTATTGGATCGGCGCGACGGCTGTACTGTACGGATAGCCGCAATATTTTTGGAACCAGCCGGAGTAGTTGTCGGCCTTGGCGGTATTGGCGGTGCCGGTGGAGAAGGTCTCCGTGGAGACGTGGCCGTCGCACCACGCGACGTTGATGCCGCCCCGGTGAGCGTCTTCCGTGCCCGGATGGCGGGCGTGGATGCGGTTGTAGGCGAGTAAAAAGTAGCCCAGGCGCACGGCGTTGACGTTGCCCTCCGTATAGCTGTCGGCAAATCCGATCGTGACGTCGGGCTGCTGGACCTGACGCCGCTGGATGGAATGCTTTTTACCGTTTCCCTTCAATGAGTTCCAGCGCCAGCACAGCATTTCGTTGAAGCCGTAGCTCACATAGCGGCCGTCATTGGCTCGGCTCGGTTGGCCTTCGAAGGGGAGCACCTCTTGCGACGGGCAGTTGAAGATGTTGCTGCTGCTTTTGTTGTAGGACTGGAAATCGGCGTGGCCGGCGCCGTCGCCGCCGATGTAGGGCAGGACCATTTCCGCCCAGAAAATGTCTTTGCCGGCGGAATCCTTGTAGGTGCCGGAAGCCCCGTCGGCGTAGTTGTCCGGATAGTAATCCTCGTTGGCGTCGCAGTACATATTGTTTGCGAGCGCAATACTTCGCAGGTTGCCGGAGCAGTTGCTGGTGCGCGCCCGTTCCCGCGCCGCCGACAATGCCGGGAGCAGCATGGCGGCGAGGATTGCGATGATCGCGATCACGACCAGAAGTTCAATGAGTGTGAAGAATTGTTTCATCTCGGGAGCCTCCTTCCTGAAAGGTTGTTGCCGTTTTTTCTCATTTTCCGCTGTCGAGTTTCCGGAACTTTTCGTAATCGGCCATGGAAACGCCGTTGACGACCATCCCGTTGTCAAGGGCGTCGGCGGTGCGGTTTTTGAGGTCGCGGAAGAGGTTGCGCAAGTCGAGCAGTCCCCCGATCCAGAACCAGACCGCCGTCACCGCCGCCATCGCCATCGGGACGATCAGAAAAACGATCAGAAAATAGTTTCCCCACCACGCTTCCGGCCACGGCGCGACAATGTTCCACACCGCTACGCCCACGAAAGTCCCCAGAAAACTGTAGCCGTAGCTGTAGACGAGAAGGCTCCACGATATCACCTTGTCTCCTCTGCTGTGCATCGGCGTGATGCCCGCAAGCATCGTGAAAACGCGGTGGAAACTCCAGCCAGTCCCGGTTTTGGCCGTGCCGTCGATGTTGTAGATGCCGCGATGCAGCATCCGATCGAGATTGAAGGGCTCCTTGCAGGTCACCTTGGAGACGACAATGTAGAGGATCAAAGTCGTCAGCATATTGATCGCATAGGCTTCGTAGGCGTTGATCGGGCACTTGTAGGGGTCTATCTCCCACACTACATAGGGGTGGAGCGGTTTGGAGAGCGTGTGAAGCGCGCTGCCGACCGCTCCCGTCCAGCCGTGCGCGTCGAGGTACGGGTAGATCGAGTCGGCCCAGTTGCGCTGGAGCGTGATGAAGGTGACCGCGATGACCAGCCCGGCAAGCATGCTCGTCCACGCCCCCTGTTTCGTGCCGAAGCGGCTGTACAGTCCGAAAATCAGCACCGGGCCGCACCCGCCGAGATAGATCGGCAGCACCGTCATGCGGAAGAGTTCGATGTAGTCCATCTGGGCGAAGCCGAGACAGCAGACCAGAAAGAACGCCCCCACGCCGATGGCGGAGAGCCGCAGGACCCGGATGTGGAGCTGCGGGCTGGGCGCTTTGCGGAAAAAGGGCAGGATCAGATCCTGCGCAATGGTCTGCGCCGAGCTGAAAATGTAGCTGTCGTCGGTCGAAACCATCGCAAGGATCATCAAAAGCGCGAAAAGCCCCAGAATCCCGGCTCCCAGCAGATGACGCATTGTGACCGAAGCCATCTGCTGATGGTACAGACTCCGGAATTCCTGCACCTTGCCGTGGCCGTCGGGCGTTTGATCGAGGATCTGCCGCGCCGCTTCGAGGTAGGGCGTTTCGAGGTTGGCTTTTTTGCTCAGGGGCGCGCTTGCGCCCGGCACATGACTGTGCGGCGGGATCGCGGCAAAGGCCGCCAGCATCGCCTCCCGCACGCGAACGTCTTTGACGATGTCGCGCGTCACCCGGCCGGCGATTTCGGTGCGGATGTCGCGCGCCTGCGGGGCAAAGTCCTGATGATTCAGCATCACCATGATGCTCAGGGCGATCAGTACGAAAAGCAGCTGCCCGAGGAAGCCGCGCCACTGGCCCAGCAGAGAGGCCATTTTCTGTTCGTGCGGGGTCTTGGCCGCTCCCGAAGCCCCGCCGCCGAGCCAGGTTGCGCGGTGCAGGAAGGCGGTGGTGAGCGAAATCCCGATCGCGAACAGATTGAAGTCGCGCACTTCGCTTACGTCGAAGGAGTTGATGAAACTTTCCCCCGCCACCCGGTCGGCGATTACCGGCAGGATCTGGTTTCCCCAGTCGAATTTGAGCAGCAGAAACGCCCCCAGCAGCGCCATGAGCGGCACGCAGAGCAAGCCCTGCAGGGTGTCGGTCAGCACGATCGTGAGCGTCCCGCCGCAGCAGATGAGATAAATTGCCAGCGACATACACCCCGCCATCAGCACCACGAAGGTCGAAAAGGTGATCCCGAAAAGCGTGAACGCTTCCGGAAGACCCAGAAAATAGATGAAAAAGCGTGCCGCCACCGCGGGCATGATCGAGTGCGCGAGCATTTCCGCCAGCACCCGCACGGTTGAAAAATAGAAGCGGAAGAGTTTGCTCCCGTAGCGCATTTCCAGGAACTGACCCACGCTCTGCGCCTTGGTTTCGCGGAAGCGGTAGATACAGTAGCCGGTCAGCGCCAGCGTGATCGTGACCGGCAGCAGCAGCCGGTTCCAGAAATCCACCGCGAAACCGACCGCGTATTTGCGCTCCACATAGGAGAGCACGCCCACGATGCTGATGCCGTTGGCGATGTCGCCGATGGTGAGGAGATAACGCCCGCACAGCCGCCCCGCCGAGAGAAAATCCACCACGCCCCGGATGTAGCGGCGCGAATACCACCCGAGATACAGCACCCCCGCCATCGGCAGCAGAAAAATGAGATAGTCAAACCAAGTCATGCGCGCGTTGTCCTTATGCGTGCCATTACGGTCGGGATGGCGTTTGCAATGTTGCGCCGTCGTGCCAGCTCCATGGCCCTGCGGCGCGGATCTCGGCAGTCCGGCGTTCGGCCAAAGCGACGATCCCGCGGGCGGCGATCCGGCCATTTTCCGCTTTCCCGGCGAGACGGGCGCCGGAAATTTCTTCCCCGCTGCCGCAGTCTCCGTCGTTTTCGATCAGAAAGAGCGAAATATCCCCGGGAACCTTGAGATTGCGTTTGGCGAGCGCCTCTTGAACGCCTGCGAGAAAACGGCTGCGCACCACGACCAGCACTTCCGGCGGTTCGGGAAGCGCAAGCAGCTGATCCAGCGCGAGATCGTATTCGTCCTGCGGCGCTTTTTCCGGGATCGGCTGTTCGCAATGGATCGAATAACCGTCCGCCGCCGTGACCGCCTGCCGGAAGCCGCGCCATATCGCCGTGCGGGTGAAATCGGTTTCCGCGCTGCTGAATACGCCGAAACGGCGAAACCCGCGCGCTTGCAGCGCCGCGAAGATCTCGCCGAGGTTGGTTTCGTCCAGTTCTTCCTGATA
>Ga0079305_1003218_pt1 | contig 11555 bp, 6 predicted proteins | sample LMS_cellobiose_e_FD_79183 | JGI IMG/M metagenome (GOLD analysis project Ga0079305, IMG submission 79183) | Rumen-fistulated moose microbial communities from Alaska, USA - LMS_cellobiose_enrichment | ecosystem: Host-associated > Mammals > Digestive system > Stomach > Rumen fluid ... | reverse complement strand
GGCGTGCCGCAATAGATGATGTCGCTGGCGTCCGGACTTCTCCGCGCCGTGTAACTGTTGCGGAGATCCAGCTCGCTGTAAACCATTTTGCCGCGCAGGACATAAGAGTCCCAGACATGCATCAGAGCGCCCGGCTGACCGGTTTTGCGCAGCGTGTAGCGCTGCGGAGCATGGAAGAAATCCACATACGGCGACTTGACCGTTTCCATGAAGCCGTTGTGCCCGTTGCTCTGGATGTTGCGCCGCCAGTTGGCGATCATTTCCGAAAAATACCCGTAATAAGCTCCGATGAGCCACTTCCCGTCGGTCTGCTCCTTGGTGAATTTGCCGAAATGGATCAGCGCTTCCGCCAGCACGAGACTGCGGAAGGTGAAAAAATCGATCATCGCCATATCCCTGGCCGGGTCAAGCAGTTCGCCCACGGTGCCCTTGCGCGCCAGTTCGTGCGAAGGCATGGCGACCTGATCGAAGGTCAGACCGGGCTTGGCCCACGCCTTGGCCAGCGCCGCGTCCGTGGCGTACTTCTTGCGCAGATAGCGCCGGAAAGAAGCCAAATCGGACGGACTGTATCCTGCATAAGAGATCTTTTTCGTCGCATCGGCACTGGTCCAGAACCATTCGCCGCAGTTGTTTTCGGTGAAGCTCAACCCCCAGACCCGGTCGGCATAATTGCTCTGTTTGATATGGTCGATCAGCGCCTTGAGCGGGATCTCCCCTTCGGTGAGCCATTTCTGCGAACCGAGCGCCTGTTTGTCGAGCCACAGGTCGCGGGGGCGGTTGTTTTCATGCGTGCTGAGGTCGTCGGGATTGCGCTCCAGCCACCACTCGGGCATGAAACTGCCGACGTGGATGGAGAAAACCGCATTGGGGGCGATCGTCAGAAGGGTTGCCGCTTTGTTATCGAATTCAGTGAAGTCAAAAGAACCGTCCGGCATCCAAAACTCCTCGAATTTGATGCCGATGCGATAGGATCGGAAATTGTTGTTCCGAAACATCAGCAGCGGCACTAGACGGCGGATGGGGCCGTAGGCGTTCCAGAAGATCGGGTTGATGATCTCGTCGTCCATCTGCAGCATCGGACGCGCCCCGCCGACCCAGCGGGCGCGGCGCAGCGCGGGCGGAGCGGCAGAACGGTCGAATGTCTGCAGAACGGGGTTGTCTTTCAGCCGGACGAAATCGTCCTGACAGTAAAGTTTGGCTCGGCCCTGATCGAAATAGGGAGTCTGATAATGCAGCTCCAGTGTCTCGCCGACCTTCCAGTCGGCACTGCCGGGGGTGATATTGAGCATGAACTGATGTTTTTTGCCGTTCTCTTTCTCCACGACCAGACGCAGACGTTTCAGTTCCGTGACCGGCAGTTTCTCAACTTTCACCGTCATCTTGCCCGGTTCGCTTTTCAGCAGAGAGAGTTCACCCTGCGGCCCGGCATAACGATAGGACATGCTGCCGTTCCAAGGCGGTATGGCGGAGTTTCCCAGCACCGCGGCGGGGCGAGTCCCCGCCGGGATGGCGCGGTCGGTATTGCTGTCGCTTTCGCAAAGCCACTTTTCATCGGTATCGAAGTAAAGTTTCCGTCCGGGCGTTTCCACATACACGTCGGCGAGAAAGCCGCCCCACGAATCGATGTTCTTGACCCGGCAGGAGATGACGTTTTCGCCTTTTTTCAGGTATTTGGTGATGTCGTAGCGGGCGGAAATGTTCCATTTGCGGGTATGCCCCATATGATGACCGTTGACATAAACAAAACAGCTGTCGTCGCCGACCGCGGAGATGACTGCAAATTTCGGCTGTTCGTCAAGGGTGAATTTGCGCTCGAACCAGATATTGCGGTTGATCGGCCCGGGCTTTTTCCAGATCCACAGCCAGTTGCCGCGCCACGACAGGGCATTGCCCGATTCCAGCGGCGGCAGATATTCTTTCTGAACGAGCTGCGGAAAACCGCCGGACGCGCCGTGAACGGTCACCCGGGTCTCGATCATCATCTCCGGGGTGGTGAAGTCCACGCTTTTCGCCCCGGCTCCGAGCTTGACCGCCGTTCCGGGCAGTTCTTGAAAATCGCGGTCGTAAAACCGCAGCGTCACGCCGGGACAGGTTCCGCCCAGATAGTTGAGCCGCGCCTTGGCGCGGGGCATGAGTTTGCCGGTGACGACCTCGGCATCGACCGGCAGCGCCACGGCGTCGGCGATGAGGTTCCGCTCCTTGACCGCCCGGAACGACTTCATGCCGAGCAAAGCCGGTTCGTCTCCCATCCAGCGCAGTTCCCAGTTGGTCAGCGTGCCTTGCCAGGCAGGATGTTCGCCGATCGGAAAGATATAGGTGTGAAACTTCCCGTCCGGAACGGCCGCGACCGGCGGAGTTCTCGCAAAGCCCCGCTTGCCGTCGGCGGTTCGGCATCCGGCGTAGAAGCAGAAATAACCGGGAGCCGTGGCGGAGAGTTTATACTCGATCTGCGCGATCTTCGCCGTGTCCAGAGCCATATTGTCCTGATAGAAACTGCCCGCGACATTCAGCGGGCTTTCCCCCATCAGCGCCTCCGGGGACGACCGGGCTTTCATGCGGGCCAGACGCACATGGCGCTTTACGTCCGCTGTGGAAAAGCCGTATTGTTTCACCGGAACGGATCGTGCGGACGGAGCCGCGGCCGTCACGGCTGATTCAGTTTTTTTTTTCTCCAATCCCGCAGTTTGCGCCGCTTTGACCATGTTGACCGCGAGTTCGGCTTCCGGCCCGGTGAAACGCAGTTCGTAGTTGGTCATGACGCCGGTGTATTTGGGGTGCGTTCCCGGGTAAAACACGTACTCGTGGAACTTCCCGTCCCCCGGAACCTGCTGCGTCGCCAGCGAAAGCCCGCCCAGCGGTTTGCCGTCGGGAGATTTCATCGAACAGGCGAAAAGAAGCCGTCCGGGCTGATTGCTCCGGAGGTGGAATATGACCGTATTGATCCTGTCGGCCTCCCATTTCAGACCCTGCTGATAGAATCCGCCGAAGGGGCCGGCCGTCCGGGCCGCCACGCCGTCCTGCGTCTTAAGCTCTTTGGCTTTGAAAACGAGGAGTTTGCCGACGAGTTCGCTTCCGTTCAGTTCCAGCTCCGCCCGGTCGGAAGCCGCGATCTTCTTCAGCGCGACTTCGGCCTCTTCCCCGAACCAGCGCAGTTCGTAATTGGTCATGACGCCGCGTCAGTTTTCTTGGAGCCCGACCGGGAACCCGTAAGCGTGGAACTCCCCGTCCGGCTTGACCGTGCGGAAGATACCGACCGACAGCCTCTTGCCGTCTTCCAGCTGGGTGTTGCACACGAAACGCAGCCGCCCGGGTTTGTCCGCTTTGACGGTAAAGACGATCTGCCCGATGTCCGCCGTCCGCCACTGCAGTTTCTGCTGATAGAAAGCGGTTCGGTTCCCGGGGCCGGTTTGAACCGTCACCACATCGGCGGACGGCAGCACCTTGGCCGCCCCCGCCGTGGCCACGGCCTTTTTGAGCGCAGGCCCCTCCAGAATTACCGGTTCGGCGGCGCGCATGGCCAGTGAACCGAGGACAGCCGCGGCCAATGCGAAAACACCTCTTGAATTCATAGTTTCTCCTCCTTACTTGTCGCGCTCCGGAATACGATTCATCCGGCTGAATTCAGCGCGCATAATCATAGCCGAGATAGAGCACATTGTAGGGGCTGCTCGGTCCGTAGGGGAGTACTCCGGCCGCGGTATTGGGCACCTTGCTGTTGGGCACGGCGGCATTTTCCGCATAGGTGTGACCTTCGGCGTGACCGTCCATGTAGACGCCGTTGGCCCGCCCTTTGCTGGTGGGCACCGCGTCGGGAGCGCGAGTGTAGTTCTCGTCGGCTCCGTGGCGATAGGCCAGATGACGGTTGTTGCCGAGCGCGGACCCGTTGGTCGAGAAAAGATCGGCGGTCAGCAGGGCTTCCGAGGCGTCGGTCAAAGCGCTGACATTCCGGCAGCGCTCGACGGTGGCGCAGACCAGCCACTGATTCGGAGCGTAGTGGGTGTATTTGTAGCCGACGCTCGTGTCGGTGCTCATCGGCTTGGCCTCCGACGGACAGGCGCACACGCCCGGACGATTGTAACCGCCGTAGTCCAGTCCGTAACCGCCATCCGGGGTTTCTTCGGTGCTCAACCCGGCATTGGCGCGGCCGGAAAGCTGGTTGAACCACAGATTCCCGGTTGCAGTGCCTGTGGCTTTCCCGCGCAGGATGTAGCCGCCGTTGGCGTCGGTATACATCAGATTGGCCACACCGATGGACTTGAGATTGCTCAGACAATGCGAATTGCGCGCCGCGGCGCGGGCGCTGGAAAGCGCCGGAAGAAGCATGGCCGCGAGAATCGCGATGATCGCGATCACGACAAGGAGTTCAATGAGCGTGAACATTCTGGACTTCATGGCAGTTTCCCTTTCAATTTGATCGTGAAGATTTTATTGCAATTCCGAAGTATGCAGCGCGTCCAGACGCGGACTGAACGGCTTCGGGCCGGCTTCCGTAATGAGATAACCGGTTTCGATGCGCGCTCCGTTGAATTCCGGATGACCGAAAAAGCTGATGTCCACGCAGACGGTCATGCCCGGCGTCAGCACGTCGTCGCTGTTGGGCCCGAAAAATGGTGCTTCCGCCTCCAGCAGTCCGATGGTGTGCGCGAAAGGACAGACCAGATAGGGCAGCAGCCCGTGCGCGGCAAAGTACTTCCGCCCCGGCACATCGATTTCCCTGCCGCTTCTGCCGACCTGCAGCATCGCCTTGGTCAGCCGGAACACTTCGCGGAGATGGTTGATGCAATCCTTCTGCTTCGCGGTATAAACCCCGTTGGCCGGCACCGTGTCGCCGAAAACCCCGGCGTAACCGCGCCATTTCGGCGCCAAGCCCAGCATCACGAGTTCGCCGTCGGCCAGAACCTTGGAACTTGCGGTCGGCACCACCTCATTGGCGCGTTTGCCGCTGCCCACGATGGCCGAAAAGCCGAAGCCGCTCGCGCCGCGGCTGCGGGCGGCATACTCGCCCGCGGCGGCGACTTCGATTTCGGTGGCACCGACTTTCACCGCGCCTGTCATGGCGTCAAACGCGGCATCGGCGAGCGTGAACGCCTTGCCGACCTGTTCCGCCTCCCATGCGGATTTATGATGCCGGAGGCGCAGAAAATCATCGGTAATATCGACGAGTTCAACCCCGCTGAACCCGGCGGCGATTCCATGATAGCTGGCTACCGGCATACGTTCCGCCCCGACGAGCCCGACCCGTTTTACGGAGCCGAGCGTCCGGTTGAGTTCGGCGAAGAGGTGCGGAAAATCAATGATTTCGGCATTGGGATATTCTTCGTCCGGCACCATGAATACCGGGAAATTGCGGGTGTTTTTGATGGCGCTGTCCTGCTTGGCGAAGGGTTCGCTCTCGGGCCCGCCGAGCAGGAGGGGGGCGCCTTCGCGCGGCACCAGCACCGCGCCGCTTTCAAACTGGGGACACCAGCCGGTCAGGTACCAGCCGTTGCCGATGTTGAATTCATCATAATAGATCAAAGCGAGGTCGAGATGGTGTTCCGCAAGCAGCGCGCGCACTGCGGCAAGGCGTTTTTCCGATTCTGAATCAATGAGATAAGCCATAATATTCCGATCCTGTGATAAAGAAAATTTGCAGATTGCGAAGGGCGGCCGCGCAAAAATATGCGGCCATGCGGCGGGAAAGCAAATTCACAGGTCGGCGGGATACTGGGCGATGGCGGCGGCGCAACGGTTGCTACGGAGAAAACCGGGCAACACGAAGCGTCCGCGCCGTTGACGGCGGGTGTACGGGCATGAATGTTTCGGCAAAAATTGCAACTGTGTCATGGTTGGAACTCCTGCCTATATTTATATCATAAAAAATTCGAGTTGTCAAGACCCCAAGTGAAAAATTTGTCAAATTTTTCGTCCGGCGACACTCGGCCGAATGTTTGAGCAACTCGGGCGAGTGCCGTCGCGATTGCCCGTCGCTCCGGAATTGTTCCTTCAGTTTGCCGCGTGTTTGCGGCTGCGCAGATGGCGGTGGAACTCCTGCAGCGAGCAAACCTCGAAGCGGCCGAATTCCAGCTGGTCATGAATCCCCTCCAGCGCCGCCGCCGCTCCCGCGACGGTGGTCGTTACCGGAATTCCCGCCGCAATCGCGCCCGAACGCATCCGCACTTCGTCGGTCATCGCCTCCGGCCCGCTTTCGCTGGTGTTGATGATCCACTGTACCGCATGATCGTGAATGAGGTCGAGCAGGTTCGGCCGTCCCCGCGAGATCCGGAACAGCGCATGGGTTTTGATCCCTTCGTTGTAAAGTCTGGTGGAGGTTCCCAGCGTCGCGTAAAGCGTGAACCCGAGTTCGGTCAGTTTGCGCGCCAGCGGCACGATCTCGTCCTTGTCCTGATCTTTGACCGACAGAAAGACATTGCCCGACTTCGGCAGCCGGCTCCCCGCCGCCAGCTGGCTTTTCAAATAGGCGAGATTGGGGTCGGGGTCGATGCTCATGACTTCCCCCGTCGATTTCATTTCCGGCGTAAGGGCAATGTCCACGCCCGGAAATTTGACGAAGGGAAAAACCGCCTCTTTCACCGCCGTATAGGGCAGGGCAACTTCTTGCGTAAAGCCGAGTTCCGCAAGTTTGCGCCCCGTCATGCACAGCGCCGCCAGTTCCGCCAACGGCACCCCGATCGCCTTGCTCACGAAGGGGATCGTCCGGGAGGCGCGCGGATTGACCTCGATCATGTAAATATCTTCGCCTTTGACCGCCAGCTGCATATTCATAAGTCCCTTCACATGCAGAGCCTGCGCGAATTCGCAAGCGTAGGTGCGGATTTTCGCCAGCACCGCCCCGGAAAGATTCTGCGGCGGCGTGACGCTTGCCGAGTCGCCGGAGTGACAGCCCGCCGGTTCCACATGTTCGAGGATCGCCCCGATCACGGTCGTCTCGCCGTCGGCAATGCAGTCCACGTCCAGCTCGATCGCGTGCTCCAGAAAGCGGTCGATCAGAATCGGTTTGCCTTCGGCGACCCGGGCGGCTTCCGCGACGAATTTTTCCAGATATTTCTCCTGATGCACGATCACCATGCCCCGGCCTCCCAGTACGAAACTCGGCCGCACCAGCACCGGATAACCGATCCTGCGCGCAATGGCGAGCGCCTCTTCCGCGCGGTGCGCGATGCCGTTTTCCGGCTGGAGGATGCCGATTTTCGCGGCCAGACGCTTGAAGTAATCCCGATCCTCGGCAAGGTCGATGTCGTCCGGACTGGTGCCGATCACGTTCGCCCCCGCCGCTTTCAGCGCCTGTGCAAGATTGAGCGGCGTCTGGCCGCCGAACTGCACGATCACGCCCGAACACGCCTCGCGTTCGTAGATGTGCATGATGTCCTCCAGCGTCAGCGGCTCAAAGTAGAGTTTGTCGCTGGTGTCGTAGTCGGTCGAAACCGTTTCCGGGTTGGAATTGACCATCACAACCTCGTACCCGGCCTTGCGCAAAGCATACGCCGCGTGACAGCAGCAGTAGTCGAATTCGATCCCCTGACCGATGCGGTTGGGGCCGCCGCCCAGCACCATGATGGATTTTTTGCCGCCGCGGGGGCGAACCGCTTCGCCGCGGTCGGCGTAACAGCTGTAATAGTAGGGCGTGACGGCTTCAAACTCTCCGGCGCAAGTATCCACCGCCCCATAGGCGGGCACGATGCCGGCGGCGCGGCGGCGGGCAGCGACTTCCGCTTCGGAGGCATTCAGCAGAAAGGCGATCTGGCGGTCGCTGTAACCGAAGGACTTCGCCTGACGGAACAGCGCAGTGTCCAGACCGGCGAGCGACCCGGCGGAACGGATCTCCTCCTCGTAGGCGGCGAGTTCGGCCAGGTGACGCAGAAAATAACGGTCGATCCGGGTGAGTTCATAGAGCTTTTCCACGCTCCAATCGCGCTTGAAGGCGGCGCGCAAATAGAAAATGCGTTCGGCGTTGGGGACGGCGAGTTTTTCCGCGAGGATTTCGTCGGAGGCGTTTTCGTACGTTTCATCCTTGCCGTCCGCGCCGAACCCGGCCCGGCCCGTTTCCAGCGACCGCAGCGCTTTCTGCAGACTTTCCTTGAGCGTACGGCCGATGGCCATAACTTCGCCGACCGATTTCATCTGGGTGCCGAGCGTCGGGTCGGCGGCGGGAAATTTCTCGAAGGTGAACCGGGGAACTTTGGTCACCACATAATCCAGAGACGGCTCGAAACAACTGGGGGTGGTGCCGGTGATGTCGTTGCGGAGTTCGTCGAGCGTGTAGCCGACCGCGAGTTTGGCCGCGATTTTGGCGATCGGGAAGCCGGTCGCTTTGCTGGCAAGCGCGCTGGAACGCGAAACGCGCGGATTCATTTCGATGATAATCCGCCGTCCGCTATCGGGATCGACCGCCCACTGCACGTTGGAGCCGCCGGTTTCCACGCCGATGGCGGCGAGCACTTTGAGCGAATCGTCGCGCATCGCCTGATACTCCCGGTCGGACAGAGTCTGAATGGGCGCGACGGTGATGGAGTCGCCCGTGTGCACCCCCATGGGGTCGAGGTTTTCGATGGAGCAGACGATCACGCTGGAACCTTTTTGGTCGCGCATGACCTCCATTTCAAATTCCTTCCAGCCGAGCAGAGACTCTTCGATCAGCACTTCGTGATTGAGGCTGGCCTCCAGTCCGCGCCGCACGATGACCGCGAACTCCTCCGGATCGTGCGCGATGCCGCCGCCGGTACCGCCGAGCGTGAAGCCGGGCCGCACGATGAGCGGCCACGAACCGATGGTTCGGGCGATCGCTTCGGCTTCGCCGGGACTGTGAGCCGAACCCGAGCGCGGCAGGTCAAGCCCGATTTTCTGCATGGTTTCCTTGAAGAGCTGGCGGTCTTCCGCTCGCCGGATCGCTTCGGCATTGGCGCCGATCAATTCGACATGGTAACGTTTGAGGATCTTCTTGTCTGCGAGTTCCATGGCGAGATTGAGCGCGGTCTGGCCGCCCAGCGTCGGCAGGATCGCGTCGGGACGTTCGCGCCGGATGATTTCGTGCAGAATGTCGCAGGTCAGCGGCTCAATGTAGGTGCGGTCGGCGCGTTCCGGGTCGGTCATTACTGTGGCCGGGTTGGAATTGACCAGAATCACCTCGAAGCCGTCGCTCTTGAGCGCCTTGCAGGCCTGCACCCCGGAATAATCGAATTCACAGCCTTGGCCGATCACGATGGGACCGGCGCCGATCAGGAAAATTTTCTGAATGTCAGTGCGTCTGGGCATTTGCTTTTCCTTTCAGTGCGGCAGCGACCAAACCGGCGAAAAGCGGATGGGCCTGCTGCGGACGGGATTTGAATTCGGGATGAAACTGGCAGGCGATGAAAAAGGGATGTTCCGGCAGTTCCACCATTTCCACGAGATTTCGTTCGGGATTGACGCCGCCGGTTTTCAGACCGGCATTTTCCAGCGCTTCGCGGAAGCGCGAATTGTATTCGTAGCGGTGGCGGTGACGCTCATGGATCACGGCCGCGCCATAACAGCGTTCCGCCAGCGAACCCGGGGCGAGGCGGCACTCGTATGCGCCCAGCCGCATGGTGCCGCCTTTGGCGGAAATGGTGCGCTGCTCCGCCATGAGGTCGATGACCGGGTGAGGCGTCTCCGGAGCGAATTCGGTGCTGTCGGCGTCGCTCCAGCCGAGAACGTCGCGGGCGAACTCGATCACCGCGCACTGCATGCCGAGGCAGATGCCGAGAAAAGGCACGCGGTGCGTTCTCGCGTATGCGATTGCGCGGATCTTGCCCGCGATGCCGCGAATGCCGAAGCCGCCGGGCACCAGAATGCCGTCCGCGTCGCCCAGCAAGGCGGCGGGGTCGCCGGATTCCAGCTCCTCGGACTCGATTTTTTTGATCTCGATTTGGCAGGAATATCGGATGCCGGCATGGTGGAGCGCCTCGTAGATGCTCTTGTAGGCGTCCTGATGACGGATGTATTTGCCGACCACTGCGATGCGGCACCGCCGCGTCGGGTGCAGCACGCCGTCGAGCCATGCGCGGTAGCGGTCAAGTGCGATTTCCCGTGCCGGGAGACGGAGCAGTTCGAGAACCCGGAGATCGAGTTTCTGCCGTTCCAGCTCCAGCGGCACTTCGTAGATGGAGTTTTTGACGTCCAGCTCCTCGATCACGCAGGAACGCGGCACGTTGCAGAACAAAGAGAGTTTTTTCAGATGTTCCTCCTCCATGGGTACTTCACTGCGGCAGACCAGAATGTCCGGCGTCACGCCGATGCCGCGCAGAGCCGCCACCGAGTGCTGACTGGGTTTGGTTTTGAGTTCCTTTGCCGCCCGGATGTACGGCACCAAAGTAAGGTGCAGAAAAATCACGTCGCCGGGCGCCGCCTCCAGCTTGAACTGGCGCGCCGCCTCCAGAAAGGGCAGACTTTCGATGTCGCCGGTGGTGCCGCCGATCTCCGAAATCGCAATGTCCACACCGTCGCCGTGGAGCGAGCGCATCGCGTTCTTGATTTCGTCGGTGATGTGGGGAATGACCTGCACCGTGCCGCCGAGATAGCCGCCCGCGCGTTCCCGGGCGATCACATTGCTGTAAATTTTTCCGGAAGTGTAATTGCTCGCACGGGAGCACAGCACTCCGGCGATCCGTTCATAGTGGCCAAGATCGAGGTCGGTTTCGGCGCCGTCGTCAGTCACGAAAACTTCGCCGTGCTGGTACGGGCTCATGGTGCCGGGATCGACATTGAGATAGGGGTCGAGCTTCTGCATGGCGACGCGGAAGCCGCGCTGCTCCAGCAAAAAGGCCAGCGCCGCGCCGGTGATGCCTTTGCCGAGGCTGGAAACGACGCCGCCGGTAATGAAAATGTGTTTGGTCGGCATGATTGTCAACGCTCCATAAGCTGAAAAAAGTGTTCGAAAAGCCGCTGCGCGTCGTGCGGGCCGGGCGCGGCTTCGGGGTGAAACTGGACGCTGAACGCGGGAAATTTCCGGTGACGCAGCCCCTCGCAACTGTTGTCGTTGAGATTGACGTGCGTGAGTTCCAGTTCGGCGGGGAGTTCGGTCAGCGCGTAATTGTGATTCTGGCTCGAAATCGCCACTTCTCCGGTCAATACGTTCTTCACCGGGTGGTTGCAGCCGTGATGCCCGAACTTCAGTCTGCCGCACTTGGCGCCGCACGCCAGCCCCAGCAGCTGGTGTCCGAGGCAGATGCCCATCAGCGGCACGCGGCCCAGAAGCTCCCGGATGTTTTTCACGGCATAACCGACCGCCGCCGGATCCGCGGGCCCGTTGGAAAGAAAAACGCCGTCCGGATGAAGCGCGAGAACTTCAGCGGCCGGCGTGCGGGCGGGGACGACGGTGACTTGCGCGCCGTGCGCCGCCAGCTGACGCAGAATATTGTATTTGACGCCGAAATCGCAGACGACGACGCGATATTCGCCCGTTTCGTTCCAGCGATACGGGCGCTCCGTCGTGACCAGCGAAGCGTAATCCTTGCCGTCCAATCCGTCCCATGACCGCGCTCTGGCGACGGCTTCGGTTTCGGAGAGTTCCGTATCGGAAACGTGGAGAAACGCTTTTT
>Ga0079305_1003217_pt1 | contig 11568 bp, 9 predicted proteins | sample LMS_cellobiose_e_FD_79183 | JGI IMG/M metagenome (GOLD analysis project Ga0079305, IMG submission 79183) | Rumen-fistulated moose microbial communities from Alaska, USA - LMS_cellobiose_enrichment | ecosystem: Host-associated > Mammals > Digestive system > Stomach > Rumen fluid ... | reverse complement strand
TGGGGGTTGGCTTCTTTTTTCAGCTCGATCACGGCCCGCATCCCGGTGCGGTCGCTTTCATCCCGGATGTCGTGGATGCAGCCCAGGGCCGCCTTCTTTTCCTCGCTGAGCTTGAGGATCTTTTCCAGCATCTGGGCCTTGGCCACGCCGTAGGGCACTTCCGTAATGACCAGCAGGGAGCGCCCGGAATTGCCCGGCTCGATCTCCACTCTGGCCCGGACGGTCAATTTGCCCCGGCCCGTTTCATAGGCGGCGCGGATCTCCGGGGTGTCCAGCAAAATGCCGCCGGTGGGGAAATCCGGGCCCGGCACCGCGCGCATGAGCGCGTCCAAGGAAATGTTTTCATTGTCGATCTGCATGCAGACCGCTTCGATAACCTCCCTAAGGTTATGGGGCGGGATATTGGTGGCCAGGCCCACGGCGATGCCGCTGGCGCCGTTCACCAGGAGGTTGGGGAAGCGCGCGGGCAGCAGGTCCGGCTCTTTTAAGGTATCGTCAAAGTTCAGGCGGAAGGGCACGGTATCCTTTTCGATATCCCGCAGCATCTGCAGCGCCAGGGGAGCCATCCGGGCCTCGGTATACCGCATGGCGGCGGCGCTGTCGCCGTCGATGGAGCCGAAATTGCCGTGGCCGTCCACCATCACGCCCCGGAGGGAATAAGGCTGGGCCATACGGGTCAGGGCGTCGTACACGCTGGTATCCCCGTGGGGATGGTACTTGCCCAGGCAATCGCCCACGATGCGGGCGCATTTGCGGTGGGGCTTGTCCGGCGTGAGGCCCAGCTCATGCATGGTATACAGGATGCGCCGCTGCACGGGCTTGAGGCCATCCTCCACCCGGGGGATGGCGCGCTCCAGGATCACATATTCCGCGTAGGGCATCATGCTTTGATGCAGCACATCCTCCAGGGGGGTTTGGATGATCTCCTGCTGGATGGGTTCTGAGGGCTGTTTGGGCATGGACAATTCCTCCAAACGAGAAAATCAGATTGGGGCGATATTGCTTAATCCTGGGCGTTCTGGGGGGCGGCGCGCAGGGGCGCGCCGCAGTAGCGGCATGTGCCCACGGAGCGGGAAAGCGCATTCCGCGCGCCGCAGCCGGGGCAGTAAACCACCTGGCGATCCTGCTCCGTCCCGTCGGGAAAGTACAGGCATTGATCCTGATGATCCAGATATCCGTTGAAATATCCCCGTCTGCACATTTTTTGCAGTTTCTGCAATACGCTTTCCAGGGGGAGATGGATGCGCTGGGACAAACGGAGGACGGATTTTTCCTCGTCTTTGGCAAGCATGGCGCTGTACAGCCTGAAATCGCGGATCAAATCCCGAATGCCGGAAGACGACAGAATCAGCCACACGTGCAGTCCGGTCAGTATCAGGCACACAAACAGCATGGCCCGATGCACGGGCTGAACGGCGTCGCCGTGGAGGTACTCGCTCAGGCCAACGATGCCGATCACTCCCCAGAACAGCGCGCCGATCCAGCCGACGATCCTGCCCGCGCAGGCAAGGAACGTATCCAGCCGAACGCGAAAGGCGTTGTTGACTGCATTTTTCTTCCCCATGAGCATCCTCGCTTTTACTGCGCCGGCGCCGGCACGGCGGTCTGGATATGCTGGTCGAAGTGGTCCGCCTTATTAAACTCGGCGTGCTCGATGATGTATTCCCGCCGGGGCTCCACCTTGTCGCCCATGAGCACGGTGATGAGGGAATCGGCCTCCGCCGCGTCCTCGATGGTCACCTGCATGAGCTTGCGGTGGGTGGGGTCCATGGTGGTTTCCCAAAGCTGCTCCGGGTTCATTTCGCCCAGGCCCTTGTACCGCTGCAGGGTGTAGCCCCGCTGGCCGGTGATGACCTTTTTCAGCTCCTTATCGTCATAGGCGTATTGGATGCCGCTGCTTTTCTTCACCGCGTACAGGGGGGGCATGCCGATGAACACATGCCCGTCCGCCACCAGTTCGCGCATGTAGCGGAAGAAGAAGGTGAGCAGGATGGAGCGGATATGCGCCCCGTCCTGGTCGGCGTCGGCCAGGATGATGACCTTGTGATATTTGAGGGAGGATAGATCAAAATCCTCGGCGATGCCGGTGCCCAGGGCCGTGATGATGCTGCGGAATTCATCGTTGGCCAATACCTGGTCCAGCCGCTTTTTTTCCACGTTCAGGGGCTTTCCGCGAAGGGGCAATATGGCCTGGAAGCGCCGGTCGCGCCCCTGCTTGGCGCTGCCGCCGGCGGAATCGCCCTCCACGATGAACAATTCGTTTTCCACGGCCTTGCGCCCCGTGCAGGCGGATAATTTGCCCACCAGCGGTGTAGTTTCAAGCTGGGATTTGGCCCGGGCCACGTCCCGGGCCTTGCGGGTGGCCTCCCGGACCTTGGCGCTCTTGACGGCCTTTTCGATGATCCGCTGGGCCAGGTCCTGGTTTTTCAGGTTCTCCAGGAATTCATACAGCCGTTCGGAAACGATGGCTTCCACCGCGGGGCGCACCTCGGTATTGCCCAGCCGGCCCTTGGTCTGCCCCTCGAACTGGGGGCTTTTCACCATGGTGGTGAGCACCACCGTGATGCCCTCCCGGAAATCCTCGCCGGAGAGGTTGTTATCCTTTTCCTTCAGCGCGCCGATCTTCCGGGCGTAATCGTTCAGCGTTTTTGTCATGGCGGCGCGAAAGCCCATTTCATGGGTGCCGCCCTCGCCGGTGGGGATGTTGTTGACGTAGGAAAAGACGGATTCCGTGTAGCTGTCGGTATACTGGATGGCGGCGGAGCAGAGGATATTGTCCTTTTTGCCTTCAAAGAAGATGGGCTCGTCGTGCAGGGGCGTTTTATCGCGGTTCAGGAATTTCACATAATCCACGATGCCGCCGGCGAAGCAGAATTCCGCATACGCCTTGCCCTCTTCCTTGGTGCGCTCGTCGGTAAAGGAAATGCTGAGCCCCTTGTTGAGATAGGCCAGTTCCCTGAGGCGGCGGCGCACCGTATCGCCGCTGAACGCCGTTTCTTCAAACACCGTATCGTCCGGCAGAAAGCGGATCAGGGTGCCCCTTTTGCGGGTGTTGCCCAGCTTTTCCAGCGAAGTGACCGGGTGGCCCGCCTTCCATTTCTTTTCCTTGGGGTCGTACCAGTTTTCATACCGCTGGGCGTAATGGCTCCAGTCCCGGAAAATATCCACGGTGAGCCACTTGGACAGGGCGTTCACCACGCTGGCGCCCACGCCGTGGAGGCCCCCGGAGTAGGCGTAGTTTTCATTGTTGAATTTGCCGCCGGCGTGCAGGCGGGTGAAGATCACTTCCACGCCGGGCACGTTCAGGACCGGGTGGTTGTCCACCGGCATGCCCCGGCCGTTATCCCACACGGAAGCAGAGCCGTCCTTGTGCAGCGTCACCGCCACCTCCGTGGCAAAGCCGCCCATGGCTTCGTCGATGGCGTTGTCCACGATTTCCCACAGCAGATGATGCAGCCCGCGGCTGCCGGTGGAGCCGATATACATGCCGGGCCGCATGCGCACTGCGTCCAGCCCTTCCAGAATCTTGATGCTGCCCGCGTTATAAGCCTGCGCCATAAAGCACCTCGTTTTTTGGGATCCGGCGGCGTTTCCTGTTTGGAAGGCACACGCTGCCACAAATATCATTATAACACAAAGTGTTGTGAATTGCAAAGGGCCTGACCACAAAATATGCGAAAAAGGATGCGGCGGCCCTGCCGGGCAGAAATTTTTTCCGCGGATTGACTTTGAGGGGCATCTATGATAAAATCATTAAGAATTTGGAAAGCAACGGGAGGATTTATTGCCATGAAGCACATTAAAACGCTGACCAATCGCACCCTGTGCGAAAGCGCCCAGAAGGGCGGCTGCGGCGAATGCCAGACCTCTTGCCAGTCCGCCTGCAAGACAAGCTGCGGCATTGCCAACCAGCAGTGCGAAAACAAGGCCCAGAAGGAAAGCAAATAAGCCTTCCATACAGCCGGAAATGCCGCCCTTAGGCGGCATTTTTCAATCAAGGGGAATTACAGATGATACATCAGTATAAGCTGGGCGGATGGCCCATTGTGGTGGATACCTGTTCGGGAAGCGTGCATGTGGTGGATGACATCGCCTATGAGATCATCGCCCAGTATGAAAGCAAAAGCCGGGATGAGATCATCGCGGACATGCTGCTGCGCTTCGGCAGGCGGCCCGGCGTGACGCGGGCGGATATCCTGGAATGCTACTGCCAGGTGACGGAACTGAAGGACGCGGGGCGGCTGTTTGCCCCGGATACCTTTGAGCCCCTGGCCGGGGAACTGAAAAAACGCAGCGCCGGCATCGTGAAGGCGCTGTGCCTGCACGTGGCCCACACCTGCAATCTGAACTGCGCCTACTGCTTTGCCAGCCAGGGGAAATACCACGGCGACCGGGCGCTGATGCCCTATGAGGTGGGCAGGCAGGCGCTGGATTTCCTCATTGCCCATTCCGGGGAGAGGCGCAACCTGGAGGTGGACTTTTTCGGCGGCGAGCCGCTGATGAATTTCGATGTGGTCAAGCATCTGGTGGCCTATGCCCGCAGCGTGGAAAAGCGGCACGGCAAGAACTTCCGTTTCACTCTGACCACCAACGGCGTATTGATCGACGACGATGTGATCGAATTTGCCAACCGGGAATGCAGCAACGTGGTTTTGTCCCTGGATGGGCGGAAGGAAGTGCATGACCGGTTCCGGGTGGATTTTGCGGGGAACGGGAGCTGGGAAAAAGTCGTGCCCAAGTTCCAGAGGCTGGTCCAGGCCCGGGGCGGAAAAAACTATTACATGCGGGGCACCTTCACCCACCACAATCCCGATTTCCTCAAGGACATTAAAGCCATGCTGGATCTGGGCTTCAATGAGCTGAGCATGGAGCCGGTGGTGTGCGCTCCCGACGATGAAAACGCGCTGACGGAGGAGGATCTGCCCATCGTTCTGGACCAATACGAAAAGCTGGCAGAGCTGATGCAGAATAGGCGAAAGGAAGGAAAGCCCTTTACTTTTTATCACTATATGCTGGACCTGGCGGGCGGACCCTGCATTTACAAGCGCATTTCCGGCTGCGGCTCCGGCACGGAATATATGGCCGTCACCCCCTGGGGAGACCTGTATCCCTGCCACCAGTTCGTGGGTGAGGAAAAATTCAGGCTGGGCAACGTCTGGGACGGCGTCACCAATGCCGCCGTGCAGGAGGAGTTTGCCGCCTGCAACGTATACGCGCGGCCCGAATGCCGGGATTGCTGGGCGAAAATGTACTGCTCCGGCGGGTGCGCCGCCAATGCCTACCATGCCACGGGCAGCGTGCGGGGCGTGTATCAGTACGGGTGCGAATTATTCCGCAAGCGCATGGAGTGCGCCATCATGCTGGAGGCGTCCAGGCTGCTGGACGACGAATAAATGGATACGCCCATCTGCGATTTTGTGCGGGATTACCGGAAAAACACCGGCATCCGGCTTCATATGCCGGGGCATAAGGGCCGGGGGCCCTTGGGCGTGGAGACGCGGGACATTACGGAAATCCAAGGGGCGGATGAACTCTACCGCGCCCGGGGCGTCATCCGAAGGAGCGAGGAAAACGCCGCTGCGCTCTTTGGAACCCGGAAAACGGTCTATTCTGCGGAGGGATCGTCCCTGTGTGTTCGCGCCATGATCTATCTGGCGCTGGCAAACGCCCGGGAAACGGACCGGAAACACCTGATCCTGGCGGGGCGCAACGCGCACGAGAGCTTCATCAGCGCCGCCGCGCTCATGGACGCTGAAATCCGGTGGGTTTTTCCTAAAAAAGACCAAAGTCTGTTATCTTGCGAAATATCCGCCGTCCAGCTGGAACGGACGCTGGCGGAAATGGATGAAAAGCCGGCCGCTGTGTACGTGACGAGCCCGGATTATCTGGGCAATATGCTGGATATCGCGGCGCTGGCCCGGGTGTGCCGGCGGCATCGAACGCCGCTGATGGTGGATAACGCCCATGGCGCGTATCTGAAATTCCTGCCGGAAGACCGCCATCCCATCACTCTGGGCGCCGATATGTGCTGCGATTCGGCCCATAAAACGCTGCCGGTGCTGACGGGCGGGGCTTATCTGCACATTGCAAAAAACGCCCCGGCAATTTTTGCGGACCAGGCGGAGCGGGCCATGGCGCTGTTTGCCTCCACCAGCCCGTCCTATTTGATCCTCCAGTCCCTGGATGCGTGCAACGCGTATCTGGCGGATGGATACGCGGAAAAGCTGGCGGCGCTGGCGGCGCGGGTATCCGGAATGAAGGCGCGCCTGAAAGACCGGGGTTACGCGCTGGCGGGTGAAGAGGCGATCAAAATCACCGTCGCGCCCAAACGCTATGGCTATACCGGCCACGGGCTGCACGGCCTGCTGCGGGCGGAAAACATGGAATGTGAGTTCTCCGATCCGGATTTTCTCGTGATGATGCTCACCCCGGAGCTGACGGCGGACGAAATGGACCGGCTGGAAAGCGCGCTGCTCCGCATTGCCCCTTTGCCGCCCATCGCCTCCGCGCCGCCGCCGCTGCCCAGGCCGGAGCGGGCGTTATCCGTGCGGCAGGCGATGCTGTGTCCCGCCCGGGAGGTGCCCGTGGAGGCGGCGCTGGGGCGCATCCTGGCGGACGCCCATGCGGGCTGCCCGCCCTGCGTGCCCATTCTTGCCTGCGGGGAGCGGATCGACGGCCGGGCCCTTGCCTGCTTCCGTTATTATGGCATTCAACGCTGCCGGGTAACGGCAGAATAGCAAAAAGCTGCCCAACATGGGCAGCTTTTTCAAATCTCCGCCGTTTATACCGTTTTCGCCGTCAGATCGTAGGTATCGCAGGCGGTGATTTTTGCCTGAACGAATTGGCCCTCCGCCAGCGGCTTTTCGCTCATCAGGGCGATTTCTCCGTCGGCGTCCGGGGCCTCCCAGGCCGAGCGGGCGGTGTAGTGCATGCCGTTGTGGCCGGTGACCAGCACCTTTTCCACCGTGCCCACGCGCTTTTTGCTCCTCTCCAGGCTGATTTTCGCCTGCAGGGCCATGAGGCGGTTCAGCCTGTCCTGCTTGATTTCTTCTGGCACCTGGCCGGGCATTTCGGCCGCGGGGGTATCCTCCTCGGGGGAATAGGCGAACGCGCCCATCCGGTCAAAGGCCATTGCCTCGGTGAAGGCCAGGAGCTTTTCAAAATCCTGCTCCGTTTCGCCGGGGAAGCCCACGATAAAGGTGGTGCGCAGGCAAAAGCCCATGCGCCGCGCCGCCGTCAGCATTTCCACGGTATGCTTTTCCGTGCCGCGGCGGTTCATTTTTTTCAATAGTCCCGGGGCGGCATGCTGCAGGGGCAGGTCCAGGTATTTGCAGATATTCTCATGGGCTGCCATGGTTTCCAATAGCGTCATGTCGGTTTCGTCGGGATACATGTACAGGCAGCGCAGCCATGTAACGCCGGGCACCGCCGCTGCCTTTTTCATCAGTTCCGAAAGGGTCGTGCCCATATCGCTGCCGTATTTGGTGGTGTCCTGGGCGATGAGGATATGCTCCCGCACGCCCCCCGCGGCAAGCGCCCGGATCTCGGAAAGCACGGCGTCCATGGGTCGGGACCGATAAGCCCCGCGGATCAGCGGAATGGCGCAGTAGGCGCAGCGGTTGTCGCAGCCGTCGCCGATCTTGATATAAGCGGAATAGGGGGGCGTGGTGAGCACCCGCCCGCATTCCAGAAAGCCCCGGCTCCGCCGGGTATCCGCCGGGCGGCTGCCGGACAGGGCGGCCTCCAGGTATTCCGTCAGACGGGCGTATTGCCCCACGCCCATCAGGCAGTCGATTTCCGGCATGTCCCGCAAAAGATCGTCCCTGTACCGCTGGGCCAGGCAGCCCGTGACGCAAAGCGCCCGGCATTTGCCCGTTTTTTTGTATTCCGCCATTTCCAGGATGGCGTCGATGGATTCTTCCTTGGCCGGGGCGATGAAGCCGCAGGTGTTCACGATCAGCACGTCCGCATCTTTGGGGTCGTGGGTGATCTCCATGCCCGATTGCGTCAGCTGGGAGAGCATCTGTTCAGAATCCACCCGATTTTTGACGCATCCCAGGGAAACCATGCCGATTTTCATTCCGCGCAGCGTTGCCATACGTTCCAATCCTCGCTTTCGTAAGGCCGGGAAAGCCCGGCACGCTATTGTAGCATACCCGCGGGGCGGGATACAAGGGGCGATAGGTTTGAATTTCTGCGGCGCGCGTGGTATAATACTGCCGTTGTGTGAAAAGGAGGCGGCGGCATGATCCGGATCGGCAATCTCAAGGTGCCCCTGGACGCGGAGGCGGACGCGCCGCTGAGCATTGCCCTGAAAAAGCTGAAGACGGAAAAAAGCCATGTGAAAGACTGGCGCATCAGCAAAAAAAGCGTGGACGCCCGTGATAAGGCGGATGTGCATTTTGTGATGGCGGTGGATATCGCCTTGGATAATGAAGCCGCCGTCCTGCGGGCGGCAAAGCCCGGCGTCGCATCATCCGCTGCCCGGAAATATGCCCCTCCGGTGATTCGCAGTCCGTACAGGGGGCCGCGCCCCGTGGTGGCCGGCTTCGGCCCCGGCGGCATGTTCGCCGCGCTGGTGCTGGCCCGCGCCGGGCTGCGTCCGCTGGTACTGGAGCGGGGGGAGCGGGTGGAGGAGCGGAAAAGAAAAACCGACCGTTTTGCCGCCGGCGGCGGGCTGGACCCCGAAAGCAACATCCAGTTCGGCGAGGGCGGCGCGGGGGCGTTTTCAGACGGCAAGCTGACCACCGGCATCAAGGACCCGCGCTGCGGCATGGTGCTCAGGGAATTGCACGCCCACGGCGCGCCGGAGGAAATCCTTTATCTGGCGCGGCCCCATATCGGCACGGATCGGCTGCCCAATGTGGTGAAAGCCATTCGGGAAGAAATCCTTTCCCTGGGCGGGGAAATCCGCTTTTCCTGCCGCCTCACCGGCATTCGCGCCGCGCACCGCGCCCTGACCGCCGTGGAATACACCGATTTTTCCGGCGTCCACGAAACCGCGGCGGAGCACCTGATCCTTGCCATCGGCCACAGCGCAGCGGATACCCAGCGGATGCTGTTTCAATCCGGGGTGGATATGATCCAGAAGCCCTTTTCCCTGGGCGTGCGGATCGAGCATCCCCAGCGGCTGATCAACCGGAGCCAGTATGGCGCTTTCTCCGCGCATCCGGCGCTGGGCGCGGCGGAGTATCACCTTTCCTGCAAGCTGCCGGACGGCCGGGGCGCCTATACCTTCTGCATGTGCCCGGGCGGCACGGTGGTGGCCGCCGCCAGCCGGGAAGGGGCGCTGTGCGTCAATGGCATGAGCGCCTTTGCGCGGGACGGGGAAAACGCCAACGCAGCCCTGCTGGTGGACGTGCGCACACAGGATTTTATGGATGATCATCCCCTGGCGGGTTATGCCCTGCAAAGGGCCTGGGAGGAGCGGGCGTTCCTGGCGGGGGGAGGAAACTATTTCGCCCCTGTGCAGCGGGCGGAGGACCTGCTCATGGGCAGGGAAACAAAGCGGCTCGGCGATGTGGCGCCCACCTATCGGCCCGGCGTTTCCTGCGCGGATTTGCGGGGGATACTGCCCGGCTTTGTCTGCCAGGGGCTGCAGTTTGCCCTTCGTGCCTTTGACCGGCAGCTTCGCGGCTTTGCCATGCCGGACGCGGTGCTCACGGCGGTGGAGAGCCGCTCCTCCTGCCCGGTGCGCGTGCCCCGGGACCAGCGGTATGAATGCAGCGTTTCCGGCGTGTATCCCTGCGGCGAGGGCGCGGGCTACGCCGGAGGGATTATGAGCGCGGCGGCGGATGGCGTGCGGGTGGCCGAAGCGGTGATGAGGAACGCCGGAATGATGGAGGAATGACGCGATGCGGTGCGTGGTGCAGCGGGTATCGGAAGCGTATGTGACGGTGGAGGGAAAGGAGACCGGCAGGATCGGAAAGGGCCTGTGCGCCCTGATCGGCGTGGAGGAGGGAGACACGGAAAAGGACGCCGTGTATCTGGCCGGGAAAATCGTGAAGCTGCGCATTTTTGAGGATGAAAACGGCAAAATGAACCGTTCCGTTATGGACGTGGGCGGCAGTGTGCTGGCGGTGAGCCAGTTTACCCTGCTGGGAGACGCCCGGGGGCAGAACCGCCCCGGGTTTACCAGGGCGGAGGCGCCGGAGCGGGCCAATGAACTGTATGAAGCGGCGTGCGGTGCCATGCGCGATGCGGGCGTGCCGGTGGAAAACGGCGTGTTCCGCACCCACATGATGGTGCATCTTATCAACGACGGCCCGGTGACCATCCTGCTGGACAGCCGGAAGGTATTTTAAGGAGCGCACATGAAGATTGATACGCTGGTGCTGGGGCCGGTGCAGACCAATTGCTATATCGTATACAACGAGGGCAGCGGCCAGGCCGTCATCATCGATCCGGCGGACGATGGGGAAAAAATCAGGCGGGCGCTGGACGGCAAAAACCCGGCGGCCATTCTGCTGACCCATGGACATTTTGACCATACCGCCGCCCTTTCCGCATTTTCCGGCACGCCCGTTTACATTCACCCCGCCGATCAAATCATGCTGGAGGATTCGGAATGGAGCGCGGGCTATCTGGTGGGCGACGTGGCGCCGCGCCCCTGCGACGCGGAATACGTGCAGGAAGGGACGAGGCTGCATCTGGCGGGGCTGGATATTGCCGTTTTGCACGTGCCGGGGCATACCAAGGGGAGCGTGGCCTATGCCATCGGCGATGTGCTCTTTACCGGAGACACTCTGTTTTGCCGGGGCTTTGGGCGCACCGATCTCCCCGGCGGCAGCATGGCGGAGGAAATGCGGTCCATCAAAAGGCTGCTGCGGCTGAAAAAGAACTGGATCGTCTGCCCGGGCCACGGAGAAGCCACTACCCTGGACGCTGAACGGGAGTATTTCTTATGATCGTATCGTTTATGACCCCGACCCCGGAATTTGCCAACGACCTGGCCGATGTGGCGCGGGTGTTTTTCGGCAATATCGAATGCCGGGTGAACGCGCCGGGCGGGGATATGACCGTGACCCATACGGAAGAAAGCGCGGATGGCGGCATGCGCCGATGCCGCGTGGAAATCACCGGGCCATGCGCGTCTGCCGCGGAAAGGGAGGCCGCCGTCAGCGAAGATGCGCTGCTGGAAAAGCGGTATCACAAGCGGCTCATCAAGCAGACGCTGTACGATGCTCTCAAGGCGGCCACGGGCCGCGTGCCGCCCTGGGGCTCCCTCACCGGTATCCGCCCCACCCGGCTTTTGTATGAGGGCATGGGCCGGGGGCTGAGCCTGGATGCGGCAGCGGAAGAAGCCCGGGCGCAGTTTGACGTGCGGCGCGACAAAACCGAACTGCTGCGGCAGATCGTATCAGTGCAGATGGACATGCCCCAGCCCGGCGCTGCGGACGTGGATGTATATGTGGGCATTCCCTTTTGCGTGTCCCGGTGCGCTTACTGCTCGTTTCTGAGCGGCGAGGTGGGCAAGGGGAAAGACCTGCCCCCTTATGTGGAGGCGCTGGAGAGGGAAATCGAAGGCACGCTGGCGCTGATAAACGAAAAGGGCCTGCGCCCCCGCGC
>Ga0079305_1003211_pt1 | contig 11605 bp, 9 predicted proteins | sample LMS_cellobiose_e_FD_79183 | JGI IMG/M metagenome (GOLD analysis project Ga0079305, IMG submission 79183) | Rumen-fistulated moose microbial communities from Alaska, USA - LMS_cellobiose_enrichment | ecosystem: Host-associated > Mammals > Digestive system > Stomach > Rumen fluid ... | reverse complement strand
GCGAGAAAAAAGTCTCCGCCAAAGCGCTTGGCGGCCCGATTACCATCGTCAATGTTGCCTATGCGATGACTAATAACGGACCGGGACCGTTTCTGTTTTTCCTCTGTCTGATTGGCGCAAATCTGGCGGTCGTCAATTTCCTGCCCATTCCGGTTCTGGATGGCGGCCACATTGTATTCCTGTTGTACGAGGCGATTTTCCGGCGTCCCCCCAATGAAAATGTTCAGGTTATTTTGAGTTTTATCGGACTTTTCCTGATCCTCCTCCTGATGTTCTGGGTCATCTGGCTGGACATCAGCCGATTGTTGGTATAAAAAATAAACGGTTTTCCGGTGGATCCGGGACGGCTTTACTCCCGAAAGGAGCATCCCGGAGCCTGTCCCGGAACCCCAAAATACTCCTGTTGATGCCAAAAACGGGATATTGATCAAGAATTTGTTCGGTATCAATATAATCCTTTATTGATTTTGTCGCTAAATTTTGTTTCAGACTGTATTTACCCACCCGTCTGTCAGGTTGGTATCAGTGTTTACAAAATTCCTGTTGTTTCCGTAATTTTTCATCCCCCTGACAGAAACGAAGAATCTGATTGAAAAGCGGGGGACAAAATTCATTGATAATAAAATGTTATGTCGGTATCTTCAAAGTTTTCCTGTTCTCTTTTATGGCTTGCTTTACTGACAGGCATAACATTTTTCGCACTTTTTATCCTTCCGTTATTCGGACGGACCTGTTTTCCCATTGAGGTTCTGCTCCGTTTTCCCACTCATGCGACTCCGATATCCGAGTTGGACAGTCAGGCCAGAATCTTTTGGGGGGATCGGTTTCCCAAAACATTTCTGGCGATGCTTGCGGGAAGTGGTCTTTCACTATCAGGCCTGATTTTACAGACACTTTTCCGTAACCCCCTGGCAACACCTTACACATTGGGTATCGCCAGCGGTGCCTCGCTTGGCGCTGTTCTTGCTCTTTATCTTTCTCCTGCTTTATCCGCCATTGGAATTTCCGTTCTTTTTCTGGGAATAACCCATATTACCTGGGGAGCGTTTTTCGGAGCCCTGCTGGCAACAGCGATTGTCTATTTTCTTGCCCGTTCCATAAACGCAACTCCGGAACATATGCTTCTGGCGGGTGTCGTTGTCAGTTTTTTCTTTTCCAGTCTGATTCTCTGCCTTCAGTACGTTTCCAATCCGACCCAGACATTTAAAATTATCCGCTGGACAATAGGAAGTATCGATATTTATGACACGGTCGGTCTTTTTCCTCTGACGATGATCGTTATGGGAAGCGGGATCGTTCTTTGTTGCTTTTTTCGGGAGATGAATCTTTTGCTGGCTGGTCAGGAACATGCTCTGGCGCTTGGCCTCAATATTTTCCGATTTCGCCTGTTCCTTTTCTTACTTTCTTCCCTTTTGGTTGGTGCCGTCGTCGCCCTTTGCGGTCCAATCGGTTTCGTTGGGCTGATGGTTCCCCATATCAGCCGTCTGATGGTCGGCAAGGATCATCGCGTTCTCATCCCGGTAACAACTTTGACCGGAGCTTTATTTCTTGGACTCTGTTTCACCTTTTCCCGAATCATACTTTATCCCGGTGTGCTTCCGGTTGGTATTTTAACCAGTATGCTGGGCGGTCCCTTTTTCCTGATACTCCTTTATACAAGAAAAAACCTCTGATATCCCGGTCGATTTGACATGTTCATTTCACCCTGCCATTGTAAACAGAATTTTGCATTTCCCCTAACAAACAGATAATTACCCAAAGAAAAGACCGTAAATCGTTTGGGCCGGACGGAACCGGAAATAAAAGAAGCATGCTGGACAGGAAACGGTTTATATTTTCTGCGCAAACAAAAAGCCAACTCTTTCATAAACCGAACAACAGTCCATGAAATAGATGGCTCTTCAAACCGGCGTTTTCTAAATAGAAATCAACGGACAACCAGACTCATTTGCTTTCAACAAGCTGGAACGGCTTCGCACAAATTTTTTTCGTTACCGCTCCACAACGCAGACACTGGGTACAGACACGGACCGTTTTAACCGTACCGTTTTCCGTTGTAATTTTTACGTTCTGAAGGTTGGCATGATAAACACGACGGGTAATGCCGGTTACCTTCGTACCAACGCCCTTCAAATGCTTGGCACGACCACGAGTCGTAACATTGTTTCCAAGCATACGGCCTTTTCCGCAAATTTCACAAACGCGAGACATTCGTAATTCCCCACTCTCTATATTATATTATCGGAACAGTCTGTCGGCAAAATTCTATAACGTCAATCTCCGAAAACACCGGAGAAACGATTCTGAAATAATTTATCGTCAAATAAAATTCTCATTCAGAAAATGACCTGAACTCTTTGACTTCATATACCGCAAAGACATCTGGATTTAAATACCATCCTGATTATTCCCAAAGGTATCAACCATTTTTCTTATCTCCCCGATTTCCAAAACACAGAACAAAACGAAAATATTCTGTCCCCCTGTCCTCAGAAAACCGGAAAACCTGAAAGAGTGAAAAGGAAATCTCCTTAACATCTTTACAGTCTTTCCACCTTCAGGAAAAACGAATGAATTCTATTATATATTCTTTTCCGTAACCGGCAAGGTGCCCCTTACCCCTATTTTTCTACTTCAAAATAAAATATTTCAAAAAAATTTAAAAATGACCGGTTCCGATAAAACAATATTTCCTGAAAATTCTCAAAAACCTTCCCTCCATAATCTGTTTTTACACTTGTCCGTAAACGGAACCAACGGGTAAAACGCCCTATTTTGAGAAATAAAAAATCTGTTATAATGAAATGAGTTGGATGTAAAAACGCCGGATTTAATGACTTAAAAAATTTTTCCTGAAAAAAATTCTTTCCTTCGGTCAGGTTTAAATAAAGGGTATACTTATGTTCTCAGGGATCGTGGAAGCGTTGGGACGGGTTCACGCAGTAATTTCGGAGCCGCCCGGTTGTAAACTCATCATATCAGAGCCTGATATTGCCAAAGAGATAAAGGTTGCGGACAGTATTGCCGTCAACGGATGCTGTTTAACCGTTGTGGAGCGAACAGAGGAAACTTTTTCGCTTCAGGCAGGTCCGGAAACGTTGTCCCGAACAAATTTAGGCGAACTTGTTGCGGGGTCTCCGGTCAATCTGGAACGGGCGCTCCTTGCGAACTCCCGACTGGGAGGACATTTTGTGAGCGGTCATATCGACGGTCAGGCGGAGCTGGTCAAAATCGACGATCAGGGAGAATGGGCGGATTACTATTTCAAAGTCCCTCAGGAGCTTGCCAAAAATATGGCGTCCAAAGGTTCCGTTGCTGTCGACGGAGTCAGTCTTACTCTCGTTCGGTGCGATAAAGACCTCTTCAGTGTTGCCCTGATTCCGTTTACACTTCGTGTCACAACGCTTGGTTCCAAAAAGGTGGGTAACAGAGTCAACATAGAAACGGACATTCTTTCCAAGTATGTTCAAAGGCTGATCGAATCGCAGCAGTGGTAAGGGGGATTTCATGAATTCGTCTTCATTTAATCAACGAAATCATCGGGAAAAGCGGGAAGACACCGGTTCATCTGGTAATCAGACCAGAACCTATTTAATGAAACGGTTTGAGACACTCGGAATTCATCCCCGGGGAAAGCTTGGTCAAAATTTCCTGATCGACCTGAATCTGCTCCGGCTTCTCTACGAATCGGCTGAAATTGATGAAAATGATCTTATTCTGGAAGTTGGGACAGGAACAGGCTCTTTAACCCGTGCCATGTCAGAAAAAGCGGCGAAGGTCATCACCGTTGAAATTGATCCGATTGTTCAGGAAATGGCCCGGCAAGAACTCGCGGACCGTTCCAACGTTCGGTTTTTACTGACCGATATTCTTGAAAATAAAAACCGTTTGAGTCGTCAGGTTCTCGATCTGATCAATGAGGAACGGAACACGGTTCCCAATCGGCGTTTCAAGCTTTGCGCCAATCTCCCCTATCAGATTGCCACTCCACTTCTTTCCAATCTGCTTCTGTTGGGTGATCCGCCCTTTTCGATGACCGTCACCATTCAAAAAGAGCTGGCAGACCGTATCGTTGCCCGTCCCGGAACGAAAGATTACAGCGCGCTTTCTGTCTGGATGCAGGCAATGAGCGACACCCGGATTCTTCGAATCATGCCGCCCACGGTATTCTGGCCCCGTCCCAAAGTTGATTCCGCGATCGTTCAGATTGTTTACAATCCCAAAAAGCGGGCAAAAATTCCGAATCTTCTCTTTTTTCATCAGTTTGTCCGCGCTGTCTTTTTCCATCGGCGCAAATTCCTTCGTTCCGTTTTATGCAGCGCTTTCAAAAAACGGCTGGAAAAAGAAGTTATCGACGAAATTATGCAGGAGCTGTCTCTCAATGAAATCTCCCGGGCGGAGGCAATGAGCGTTCAGGATATTTTAAGACTGAGTGAAAAATTCCGCGAGCGTTTTCCGGAAAATGAACAGTACGTTTTAAGTTAAACGTCTCACGTCGGAACGGTGACATTTTTAACCCGCAGAAAAGATAAGCCGAGAATAAATGTGACAATACATTTATAAATCTTTGCGAAGTATTGAGTAGACAAACCAGAGCAAAATCGGAGTTTGAAAGAGATACGCAATGGCTAACCTGAAGTATGTGACCGTTTCTATATTGACGTTGACTATCATTATTTCGATCTTCCTTACGGGATACAACAGCTCTGCTGGTAAGACTGAAGCCGGAGACGATGGCGTCATATTATCGAGTGACTCTTCGGATTTCGTTCTTCTCACTGAAGCTGTGCCGGATGTGATCCTTGAGATCAGATATTATTCAACATATAACTTTGTGGGAGATCGTATCGACGGATATGAGGAGCCGCTTGCCTTTCTGACAAAAGAGGCCGCAGCCGCTTTGAAAAACGTCAGCGATGAGTTGGTTTCAAAGGGATACAGACTAAAGATATTTGATGCTTACAGACCGCAGAAGGCCGTTACCCATTTCATGAACTGGGCACTGGACGCAAACGACGTTCGAATGAAAGAATACTTTTACCCCGAACTTGAAAAGGACGTTCTGTTTCCTCAAGGTTATATCGCTGAGCATTCCAGTCACAGTCGCGGCAGTACACTTGATCTGACGTTGTTTGATATGGAGACAGAAAAGGAAGTAGACATGGGCGGCCCCTTTGACTATTTCGGCGAGCTGAGCCATCCTGATTACACAAATATTACCGAAGAGCAGTATGCCAATCGAATGTTTCTGCGTGAGGTAATGATGAAATACGGTTTTACCCCCTATCCCGAGGAATGGTGGCACTTTACGCTTGAAAATGAGCCTTTCCCGGACACCTACTTCACCTTCACGATCAACAGTGATTCTTTGAGTAAGTGAAACCAGCAAAATCCAATTAATGGAGGTTGAGAAAAATCTTGGCCTCTTATATCTTAATACTTGACTATAACGTAACGTAACAGTTTATGATGTAGTTACACGTGAAGGAGATGAAAACTATGAAGATAGTATATGAAGATGGTAAACGAAGTAAGTAAGCTGATCGGAGTAAGTATTCGCACGCTATGCAGTATTACGGTAAGACAGGACTCTTGAAACCGGCGGAATATACCGAGTTCGGATACGGGCGGTATGCCGATACGACTCAGGAGAGACTATAGCAGCACTTACTGTTCAGGGAACTTGAGTTTCCGCTAAAAATGCCAAGTGCCGCCTTCTGTTTTCCGTCCGAATTTCAATAATCAGAAATCATTTCTCAACGGTTCGCGTTGCTACCAAATCGGCCCCCAACCCAAGAATATCCGGAATCAGAATATCTCCGGCGTGAATCGGGGCGGTTCGTTTCAATAAAATGACATTATCCGCGTTCTTTCCGCTTGAAGGCTTCCGATCTGCCGTACCGCAACACGTACCCGATGATTCCCCTTGTTTTTGCAAATCACTGAATCCCGATAATTCATTATCAGAGTGAGCCGGAACCAATTGAACCAGAATCCGGTTGATTTCTTTCATCACCTCAAAAATTTTCCCCCTGGGAACAGGACGGGAAGTTTTTACCGGAAGACGAACAAGCGTTTCCGCATCTGTTACCGCTATGGTGGAAGTAACCATCCGGGTCGGATTTGTTACCTCATTGATCCCATATTCTTTTCCCCGTAAACAACCGTTGCCTGTCACATTCAGTTCCTTATCAACCGACAAATGACATCCTCGCGGACAGACGATGCAAATCAGTTCAGTCATTCGACACCTCCACGGTAAGCTCATGCTCCGCCGTCACAAGTTCCGATTTTTTCATCTTTATATGTTCCATTTCCGCCGGAAGAAGATAGTTTTTTTTCAATTTTTTCAAAACAGTATCTCCCTGTTTGACCAGCAGCGTCACCTTTTGATAAGGTTTTGTAACCCGAAATTTCAGGACAAACCCGTCGTTATCCTCAGAAATTAAACCGTAATCAATAAACGAAGGTAAAAGATATCCGATTCCCTCCAGTGGACGGGTTACGATACGCTTTCCGGAAACGGCCTGGACCGTATTATTGCCTTGATTATCATAATGGGAATTTACCGCGGATTTTAGCCCGTTGACTCCGGATGCCCCGCTCTGCGGGTCCAGCTGTCGGATATACTGTGCCGCCGCCCTACCCGCCATTTCCCCTTCTTCACTCACAAAGTCAACCAGATCATGGACATGAAGTGAATTACCACAGGAAAAAATGCCGGGAATCGATGTCTGCATGGTCTCGTCGACCAGCGGTCCCCGCGTTTTCGGATGAATTTTTACCCCTATTTTTTCAAGCAACGGATTCGAAGGAATCAACCCGACGGAAAGTAAAAGCGTATCAACCAAAAATTCCTGTTCGGTACCGGCAATGAATTGGAATTTGTCATCAACCCGGGCAAGAACGATTTTTTCCAGCCGTTCCTTTCCATGAATGGATTTTACGGAATGACTCAAATAAAGTGGTATCTGATAATCGTTTAAACACTGGACAATATTTCGATTTAATCCGTTGGAATAAGGCAAGAGCTCGGCAACCCCCAAAACCCGGGCCCCCTCAAGCGTCATTCGCCTTGCCATAATCAGGCCAATATCCCCACTCCCAAGAATAAAAATCCGTTTTCCGACAAAATAGCCGTCAATATTTAAGTATTGCTGTGCTAATCCCGCTGTCATAACGCCTGACGGTCGATCTCCAGGAATCCGAATTGCTCCCCTTGTTCGCTCGCTGCAACCGGTTGCGCAAATAATCGCTTTCGATCGAATCCGGCAAAAACCATCCGATTCACTTGAATAGTAAACCTCTTTATCAGGCGTCATGTCCAAAACCATCGCCCGATTTTTACAGAGAATACCACGACGCCTGATCTCAACCAGATACCGTTCCGCATATTCCGGCCCCGTCAGTTCCTCTTTAAAACGATGCAGACCAAAACCATTATGAATACACTGAAGCAAAATTCCACCCGGCGAATTTTCTTTATCCAGAATCACAATATCTGTAATTCCGGCATCATAGGCGGCTATGGCAGCCGCCATTCCCGCAGAACCGGCGCCAATAACAACAAGGTCATGCTGTTCTTCATGAATTTTTGCCGATGTCATTTTTGAACGCCTCCTCTGGTCTTTTCAAACAAAATATATGATCCAGGCGACTTATAGCGTATCTCCTCCGGTTGTTTTCCAAGTTCTCTCGCAAGAATTTTAATGATTCGCGGCTGACAGAATCCGCCCTGACACTTTCCAAACCCCGGCCGGACCCGTTTTTTCACCCCGCGAACTGTCGTTGCTCCACAATTTCGATGAATACAATCGAGAACTTCTCCTTCAGAAACAATTTCGCAACGACAGACAATATTTCCAAATTTCGGATTCTGCCGGACAAATTCCGCCCGATCCTCCAGCGACATTTTATTGAGCCGAATCACGGGACGCCGACACGGATTATAATCCGGTTTGTCGACCAGAGAAAGCGTATTTTGAGCCAGACGGACCGCTTCCAGGGCAATCGCCGGACAGGAAGTCAGCCCCGGTGATTGAATACCGACAAGATTGATGAATCCGGGTCGTGATTCCTCAATAATGAAATGCCCGCTCTTTTCATAAGCACGTAATCCGGCAAATTGCCTGATTATCTGATTCAGCGGAATGGAAGGAACCAGCTTTTGCGCCGCCGCCAACACCTGTTCCAAGGTCTCTGAATCGGTCGAACAGTCATTTTTTTCCGAGACGAATTCACTGGAAGGTCCCAGAATATAGTTTCCGTGCGTTGTCGGCGAAACAAGAATTCCCTTTCCCTTGGAGGACGGAACGGTAAATATTGTGTGATGGATAAAATCCGGGTCAAAATGGTCGAGAACAAAATATTCCCCTTTTCGCGGCATAATTTCATACTTCACCGAATTGACCTGGTTGCTGATTTCATCCGAGAACAGTCCCGCCGCATTGACGATTACCCGGGCCTGACAGGTACCGCGGTTGGTCCGAACCTCATATCCTCCCGTCGAAAGGGGAATCACCTTTTGAACTTCTTCGTTCAGACGTAACCGGACCCCGTTGTCCATCGCGTTTTCCATCATGGCAACGCAAAGCTCAAAGGTATTGACAATCCCCGCTGTCGGCGCAAACAATGCCCGTTGGACCTCCGGCGTCAGATTCGGTTCCCGTTGAAGCGTTTCATCGCGGCTCAACATCTGAATCGGAATCCCGTTCAGTGCTGCCCGCCGCTCCAGAGAGTCCAGAATATTCAATTCCTCTTCATTTGTTGCAATGGTCAGGGAACCGATTCGTTGCATTTCAATATCAAGTTCCTGACACATTGTTCCATACAGTTGATTTCCCAACCGGTTCATCGAAGCTTTCAGGGAACCCGGTTCCGGATCGTATCCTGAATGTACAATCGCTGAATTGGCGGCGGATGTAATCTCTCCGACATCACTTTCCCGCTCCAGAACGAGGATATCCAACTGATACCGCGAAAACGCCCGGGCAACGGCACAGCCAATGGCCCCAGCTCCAATAATAACAATATCTTTCATAAAATTTTACTATTTTATTTTTGACACATTTTAAGAAGCGTCCCAGGTTTTACCAGGTTTCCGAAGCCTTCCGAACTGCAACGGTAAAATATTCGGCTCTTAAACAGTTATCAACACAGTATTAACAATCAACATTATCCGGAAATGTCATTATACCACAAAGTTAAAATTGTTGTTTATCCTGATCAAAAAATAAAAACGAGAATACCATCCAGGATACTTTAATTTATTAAAAATACCATAAAAAAATCCGGGAAACTGTTTTTGCTCTCATTCTTCGAGAACAAAACAGAATCCCGGAATCAATATTTCAACTGATAAAAAACAGATACCCGATGTTGGCAGCATACTTCCTAAAGAAACGTCCACCATGTCAGGGAAGCAGATAGGCAACGCCAACAACAGCACCGGCTTCCAATAAACCGCCGCGGAGTGAAAGCGGAATCGGTTCCAGCATATGCGGCGCACAGTCACCGGGTCGATAATATCCCAATTCATAAACACATTCGTTCGGTGGATTAACCCCCATCAGGTAAGGCAAAATCGGAATAGTCAACCAGAATCGTACCCGTGAAACCACTGGCTGGAGCAAAGGATTACAGGTATGGCCATACCGTTCGAGCTGAACATCCTCAAAATACAACGGTTTATGACAAAGCGACGAAGCCTTCCAGGTAAACGTTATCGGAGTCGGGGCCTTTCGAACATAAACCTCATCCGGTAACGGACAGGATTCCGGGAAAAGTCCGGGTTCCATGGTTACTTTATAGGAAAGTTCGCGGATTTTCGGAAGCGATTTCGGATCAGGACATTCGTCAATATCAGACGAGTCCCAGGAATTATTACCTCCTAAAACAGATTTTGTCGGAACCGGTGAAATGGGATCGGTAAGCCGTTCCATCGGAATACTTTCCCGTTCGTTAAATAATCGTTCCTGTTCCACCTGAGGGGTCAAAGGAGAAGGAGCCGGAATCGGTATACTTTCATACTGAACCTGACGGATAGGACACGGATTTGTTTTCGGTACAGGAGTTTCCAACACATTATCTGCGTTTGTCGACGGCATATCGATCAGCCTGGAAAGGGATTTATCCTCAGCGAGTGCCGGTGATTTCCAGGGAAGTCCTGAATCAGAGGAACAAGTTTCCTGTCCCCAGCTTCTGTTCGCCGCCCCGATAACCATGATGCTCAAAACAAAACTGACGCAGCAAAAAACAAACCAGCCGGGTTTGATTGTTTTAGCGTAACAACTGAACTGAACCTTCATATCAAGTCTCCTTACCTGATTTTCTGGATTTTTAGTCAATTTAAAGCCGGTCAAAATCTCTTTTCCTGTAAGGGAAAACGATTTAATCAAACTCTAAATTTACATGTCATCTGAAAATAATCTGAAAAGAAAATTACCTGGCTCCAGATCATTATTGTTGTTTCATTCCCTTGTCCCAACAATAAACCGATACACCTGGACCCCCTCAAAAAAATAAATCAAATCGTCAAAATATTGAAAAGCACAACTTTCATCAGCGGCCACTCCGACCGCTACAAAACCATTATTATCATGCCCCCGTAACTGTCGTCCGCAAAATTTATCAAAGGCTCCCAGTCAATTCAATAAATATCAATATCGTTTCTGACACTGTAATTCGGAGCTTCCTGAGTAATCGTTATATCATGTGGATGATTCTCCTTAACGGTTGCCGGGGAAATCCGGATAAACCTGGCATGTTGCCGCAAATCCTCGATTGTTTCCGTTCCGCAATACCCCATTCCGGCCCGAAGACCGCCAATCAGCTGATACACATAAGAGCTGAGCTGACCTTTATAGGGAACACGCCCCTCAACACCTTCCGGAACCAGTTTGCCTTGTTTAACCCCTTTTTGACCATAACGATCACTGGAACCGCGAACCATCGCCCCAAGCGATCCCATTCCACGGTAGGCCTTAAACGTTCGTCCCTGGTATAAAATGACTTCTCCCGGGCTCTCGTCAAGACCGGCAAGCAAACTGCCAATCATAACCGCTCTCGCTCCGGCGGCGATCGCCTTAACAATATCGCCGGAAAAACGGATTCCACCATCCGCAATCACAGAAACACCAGCGTCCTGAGCCACCTGAGCGGCACGGTAAATCGCGGTAACCTGCGGAACCCCAACACCGGACACAATACGTGTAGTACAAATGGAACCGGGTCCAATCCCAACCTTGACGGCATCTGCGCCTGCCCCAATTAACGCTTTACATCCTTCGGACGTCGCGATATTACCAGCAATAACATCAATGTTCCATTGTTTCTTAATCGTCTGAATTGTTTCAATCACGTTAAGCGAATGACCATGAGCACTGTCAACAACGAGAACATCAACCCCTTCCCTGATCAAACGTTCAGCACGTTCATAATCGTGAACACCAACCGCGGCGCCGACACGAAGCCGACCTTCTTTATCCTTACAGGAGTTCGGATAACGCCTCATCATGTCAATATCACGAATTGTGATAAGTCCTGTCAATTTATTATTATCGTCCACCAGGAGAAGTTTCTCCACCTTTTTTTCCATTAAAATTTT